>Ga0209633_10004520_pt1 | contig 12472 bp, 6 predicted proteins | sample Cruoilmetagenom1_FD_187290 | JGI IMG/M metagenome (GOLD analysis project Ga0209633, IMG submission 187290) | Oil polluted marine microbial communities from Coal Oil Point, Santa Barbara, California, USA - Sample 1 (SPAdes) (version 2) | ecosystem: Environmental > Aquatic > Marine > Oil seeps ... | reverse complement strand
CGTCTCTTGCATGATATCTTGGAGCTGGATCAAACTGTTTATAGGATGTCTCATGCTCTTCATCTACTATAATTAATCCTAATTTGTGAAAAGGTAAAAAAATGGCTGATCGTGCCCCAACAATTAATCTTGCTTTTGATTTGTTTTGTAAGATGTTTTGCCAAACCTCTACTCGTTCATTCATCGAATATCTAGAATGAAAAACACTAATTTGGTCTCCAAAATAACGTTGTAATCTATTGATTAACTGAGTTGTGAGTGCGATCTCTGGAACTAAATACAAAACCTGTTTATCATCAGCTAATACTTCTTTGATAAGATGTGCGTAAATTTCGGTTTTTCCACTACCAGTGATACCGTGTAAAACAGCTATATCTTTCTCTTGAAATGCTTTTTTTATAGCAAGTAATGCCTCATTTTGAGACGCATTTAATGCAGGAACATCTTGAGTAGATTCTCCTGTACTAATTCGATCCTCTTGCAGCGTATATGATTCAAAAATTTCTTTATCTAATAATGATTTTATAGCTGCATATGACAGCTTATTCTCTTTTACAAAAGGGGTAATAGAAATGGGTTTTTGGTTCATTCCTCTCATCTGAAAATATCGCAATATTGCTTCGCGTTGTTTGGGCGCTCTTTGTAAATTTGCCAATAATTCTTGGATTTTTTCTTCTACTTGCCAGTTCTTTGCTAATCGGATGTACTTAACCAATTTAGGGGTATATTTCTCATAGAGAACCTCTTGTACTAAAATCACCTCTTTATCTAACAAGGATTTGATTATAGGCAGTACCGTTTTCCGAGAAAGTATAGCGCTAATTTTATCTACATTTAATGTGTTGTGAAATTGCAATGCCTCAAAAATGAGAAACTCTTGATCTGTTAATTGTTCCTCATCTTTAAAACTTGGATTTTTTAAAATCTTTGATTCACTTTGCAATAATAAAGCTGAAGGAATTGCTGCTCGCAAAACCTCACCAACCGAACACATGTAGTAATCGGCTATCCATTGCCAATGTTTAATTTGTGATTGAGTTACTAATGGTTTGTCATCTAAAATCTGATGGATTTCTTTTGCAATATAAGCCTCGGGAGCATTTTGGTGAATTGTATAAACAATACCCGTATAGATCTTATTTTTTCCAAAAGGCACGGCAACGCGCATTCCAACTTGAATAAAATCTGCTTCCGCTTGATTTATTTGATACGTAAACAAGCGTTGTAAAGCAATCGGTATGATGACATCAATAAAATACAAGATCGAGGGAATAAGTTAGTATTCGATTTAAAAAATTAATTCATCGCAAAGTTATAATAAAGAACCCATGAATCCTTATGTTGTAAGTTTTTTGCCTTTTTTAGATTGTTATAAGCTTCATGAATTGTTGCATGTGATGTATAAGTTACCGCATTTAAAGTCGCATTTTGTCTGGGAATCAATTTTGAGTCAAAATTTGCTGAGAACAATTTATCTTGTAATCTTGATGCGTTGTTTTTTTGCATGAAGCAACCCACTATTATGTGATACGAATTAGTATTTCCACTTGGTTGGGTTGCTTCTAATAACAAATCTATTTCTTCTATTTGATTATTCACATATGCATGATCAGCATGTAAACTCAAAGCATGAATGTATGCTTCCTTGGCTTTTTTGCACTCTTGAATTGCAAAATATTCATCTGCAACTTTAACCGCTTCATCAAATTTTACTTCCTTAAGATTAAAAACGAAAATACTATCTATTTCTTTTAGTTTTCTTTTAGTATACGAGTTTTCTGGGTTGAGTAAGTCTGCCTTGTAATAATGAACTTTTGCATTATTATAATCGCCACTTTTAAATAAGGAATCTGCTTTTAGAATTTCTTTATTGAATTTCTTTACAGCTTTATCACAGGATACAATGAACGATAAACTAAAAAACATCAGATAGACTTTATATGTATTCACACGTATCGTTTTAAATTGATGTAACATCAAATTGATGATAACCTAATTATTTTATTATAAAGATGAGGGAATTTTGTTTTAAGCAAATGTAGTATTTTTAACTTAATAAACGTCCTATATTTCCAAGTAGTCTATAAAAATATTTTTTGTGTCGCTAGACAACACACTAATTTAGAATCTTTAATTCTTTTGCTTTGCCAACTAAAGTAGTATCTTTGCCGTTCTGAAAAATACACATCAATATGAAGATTGCATACAACTGGTTAAAACAATTTATAAAGATTGATTGGGAGGCTGAAAAAACGAGTGAATTGTTAACAGACCTAGGCTTAGAAGTTGAAGGAATTGAGACCATAGAATCTGTAAAAGGAAGTCTTAAAGGAATAGTTGTGGGCGAAGTTTTAACCTGTATAAAACATCCTAACGCAGATAAATTAAGTTTGACTACTGTTGATTTAGGCGAAGGCGATCCTGTACAAATTGTATGTGGAGCACCCAATGTAGCCGTTGGTCAAAAAGTGCCTGTAGCTACCATAGGAACACTTCTTTATGATGAGAATGGAAAAGAATTTAAAATCAAAAAAGGTAAGATTCGTGGCGAAGAAAGTCACGGAATGATTTGTGCCGAAGATGAACTCGGATTAGGGTCAAGTCACGAGGGTATTATGGTTCTCGATGCAAGCATTGAATCTGGAAAAAATGCAGCTGAAGTTTTTGAAATAGAATCTGATCAGGTTTTTGAAATTGGCTTAACGCCAAACCGAGCTGATGCCATGAGTCATTATGGCGTGGCACGTGATTTAAAAGCAGGACTCAAACAGCAAGGTGTTAGTTTAGAACTCATCTCGCCATCTGTTATTGATTTTCATGTAGATACGCGAACTTTAAAAACAGAAATTGAAGTTGTTGATAAAAATTTAGCACCCAGATACAATGGTGTAACTATCACAAATATTACTATTAAAGAATCTCCGAAATGGTTACAGAATAGACTAAAATCTATTGGCATCACACCTAAAAACAATGTGGTAGATGTAACCAATTTTGTTTTACACGAATTAGGACAACCGCTACATGCCTTTGATGCTGCAATGATTAAAGGAAATAAAATTATTGTTCAAACTTTACCTGCTGGAACTAAATTTACAACTCTTGATGAAGTAGAACGCAAATTACATGAAGAAGATATTATGATTTGTGATGGCGAGTCTAACCCATTATGTATCGGAGGTGTATTTGGTGGTTTACATTCAGGAGTTTCAGAAAATACGACGAGCATCTTTTTAGAAAGTGCTTATTTTAACCCTGTATCAATCCGTAAGACGGCCAAGAGGCATGCTTTGAATACGGATGCATCTTTCCGTTTTGAACGTGGTATCGATCCTAATTTTGTCAAATATGCGCTTAAAAGAGCCGCATTACTGATCGTTGAAACATCTGGTGGAAAAATCTCCTCAGATATACAAGAATTCTACCCTGAAAAATTTAAAGATTTTGAAGTAGTAGTCAGCTATGATAGAATTTTTAGATTAATTGGCGAAGAAATTAAGAAAGATACCATCAAAAATATCTTGGCTTCATTAGATATTAAAATTAACAGTGAAACAGATACTATCTTAGGTTTGACTGTTCCTTCTTATCGTGTAGATGTTCAAAGAGAAGCAGATATTATCGAAGAAATTCTACGTGTGTATGGTTATAATAATATCGAATATTCACACAAGCTAAATACCTCAATTTCTTTTACAGAGTTTGACAAGGAAAAATATGAGAATTCTTTAGCCAACCAACTCGTTGCGCAAGGCTTTTATGAGACTATGGCTAACTCTTTGACCAAACCAGATTATGTAAAACTGTCTGAAAATTTAAAAGAGGACAATTCTGTGATAATGCTAAACCCATTAAGTACCGATCTTGAAGCTATGCGACAGTCGATGCTTTTTAGTGGTTTAGAAAGCATCTCATATAACACCAATCGTCAACATCAAAACATCCGATTTTTTGAATTTGGAAAGACGTACCACAACTACACAAATGGCTATCAAGAGGACAAACATTTGTCCTTATTTGTATCTGGTCAGCAACATGAAGAAAATTGGAAAGAGCCTGCACAAAAAGCAGATTTCTTTTATCTAAAAGGCGTTGTTGGTGCTTTATTAAATAAAATGGGTATTACTTCTTATAAAACAAAACCTTCTAAAAGTGATTACTTTTCTGAAGCAATTGCCTTATATGATGGAAAAGTAAAAGTTGCCGAATTGGGTGTGGTCAAAAAAAGTATTTTAAAGAATTTTAAAATAAAACAAGAGGTTTTATTTGCTGATATTGCAGTTCAAACCTTATTTGAAAAAGCGAGTAAACACCAAATGTTTGTCAAAGAATTACCAAAATACCCTAGTGTAAAACGTGATTTAGCTTTGCTTTTAGATCAAAGTGTTCAATTTGGTGATCTCTATCAAACAGCCTATCAAACAGAACAAAAATTATTAAAAGAAGTCGATTTATTTGATGTGTATGAAGGTAAGAATTTACCCGAAGGCAAAAAGTCTTATGCACTTTCTTTTGTTTTACGTGATGAGACTAAAACTCTCAATGACAAGCAAATAGATAAGGTCATGCAAAAGCTTACACTAACTTTTGAAAAACGATTTGGAGCTGAATTGAGGAGTTAAAACAAGTACAAATCTGCAATTGCCCATTTAAGTATTTTAGATAATTCTTGATCTCCTGAGTAAAACTCAAGACCTTTTTCAAAGAATACTTTTACTCTTTGAAAATTACTTTTTCTTTACAAATATCTACCAGCCAATAAATATATGTGTACAACAGCTTCTAAACTAAATTACTATCGACACAATCTATGTTCAGTATGCTCATTAAGCTACCAATACATTTTGAATAGATGCAATCTCCTTAAAGTGCGTCAGCGGATGATTCTCACCATCTCTATTTGCTAAATATGCATTGACTTAAGCTACTAATTTCTTAAAATCAGGATGTTTTGCAGGAACTCTTTTAATCTGAATCATTTGTAAAATTATGTCATTAAGAAATAGAGTCCCACAAAACCCATCCAAAAGATTGGAACAGCTTCTACCCAAAAAGAGGCAAAGTATTTAGACTGATTTATATTAGCACGAAAAAGGAAGTAAAAACTAATCAATGCAATACAAGCATCGATAATCACTAAGTGTACTGCATTGCTAATACGAATAAAGCTAATACCTATAAAAAGTAGTAGAAAAAATGCAGCAAAAGCTTTGGTTCGTTTGATGCCAATTTGTTGTGGTAAAGTTTGTAAACTTAAGGCATCTACCTTTAAATCTCTAATATCAAAAGGAATGACTAAAACCAGTATTAATAAAAATCGTTGCAAAGCTAGAAGCCACAGTACTTTTTCTCCTAAATACTCTTGCAATGGAAAAAGTACCGTCACTATTGACCACGTAAATGCAATACTAAGAAGTTTAAGACGTGGATAGGTGCGTAAGGTGACTTTTTGTCCCTTGTACTTTAAAATGGGTACCGCATAAAAAAACGTAGTAAGCACAGCAGGAATCAAAATCCACATTTGGGACATTCCAATTCTTGATCCTACATAGAGAATTCCAAAGAATGAAATGACTAGCAAACTGATGATCTCAATCGATAGCTCACTTAGAAAATTGCCTATTGATTCTTCTCCATATTCATACTTATCCACAATACGTATAAAATGATACCCAGGCAACGTACTGAAAAAAACAAATAACGGATAAAGACCTTCTATTTTTCCTTCAAGATACAATAAGCTCACTGCGGTAAAGCTAGCACCAGCTATACTCACATGTAGATTGGATTCCACATAAAACGCAAAGAGTTTTTTAAAGAATTGCATGTGGTAAAAGTAGTGCTATTTTGAGGAAAATGTAGAAAAGTGTAAAGTGATGAGTGAAGAGTGAAGAGTGAAATGTACGACCTTTTGTAAAAGCTATTTTTTTGAATAAAACACCTCAAATAACTCATCTGTTTTTTGTAAATTTGAGCTCTTAAATTTAGACAACAAATGAGAACAGATTCTTTTCAATTACGACATATCGGTCCGCAAATAAACGAACAAGAAGCCATGCTTCAAGCTTGTGGTGTTTCTAGCCTTAAAGAACTAATAAACAGCACAATACCTCAAGACATTCGAAAAAAAGAGCCACTCAATTTACCCAAAGCTATGAGTGAGCAAGAATATATGGCACATATTCTAGAGTTGGAAATGATGAATAAAGAATATAAAACATATATTGGTTTGGGCTACCATCCGACGGTAATGCCAGGTGTTGTACAACGCAACATTCTTGAAAACCCAGGTTGGTACACTGCTTATACACCTTACCAAGCAGAAATTGCTCAAGGTCGTTTAGAAGCACTTCTTAACTACCAAACCATGATTTCTGACCTTACGGGAATGGAGATGACTAACGCATCCCTACTAGATGAAGGAACTGCAGCAGCCGAAGCTATGATAATGTTATACAACACGCGTAGTAGAGCGCAAAAAAAATCAGACGTTATACAGTTTTTTATTTCGGATAAAGTATTGCCACAGACCATTGCCATACTAGAAACACGTGCGGAACCCTTAGGAATCAAATTAGTAATTACCGATCATCAAAGTATTGATTTAAACACCGATTTCTTCGGAGCCTTAGTGCAATATCCAGCTAAATATGGAGAAGTATATGACTATAAGCCTTTTGTTGAAGCTGCACATGCTTTAGAAATTAAGGTTGCCGTCGCTGCTGACTTAATGAGTTTAGCTTTACTCACACCTCCAGGAGAATGGGACGCTGACGTTGTAGTGGGAACCACACAACGCTTTGGAGTACCGATGTCATATGGTGGCCCTCATGCGGGTTATTTTTCTACCAAGGAAGACTACAAACGTCATATTCCTGGTCGAATTATTGGTATTACAGAAGATTTAGACGGTAACAGAGCTTTACGGATGGCACTACAAACTCGAGAACAACATATAAAACGCGAAAAAGCTACTTCAAATATTTGTACGGCACAAGTATTACTTGCTGTCATGGCAGGAATGTATGGTGTTTATCACGGCCCCGAAGGCATAAAATATATCGCTACGGGCATTCATCAATTGGCCATTACTTTAGATCAAGGTCTCCAACAGATGGGCATTCCACAAAAAAATACATCTTATTTTGACACCTTAATCGTACAAGTTGCCGATGCCCAAAAAGTTAAAACCGAAGCCGAAAAAAACAGTATTAACTTCTGGTATATTGATCAAAAAACGATCAGCATCTCGTTAAATGAAATTGCCACTTTAGATGATGTCAATCAAATTTTAGAAATACTAGCAAAAACAGAAAATAAAAAATTTAAAGCACTCGACACCGAGTCTATTGAAAATAACATTACACCAGAACTACGTAGAACAAGTTCTTTTATGACCCATGAGGTCTTTCAGAAATACCATTCTGAAACAGAGATGATGCGTTACATTAAAAAATTAGAAAATCGTGATCTTGCCTTGAATCATTCGATGATTTCTTTAGGTTCTTGTACGATGAAATTAAATTCTGCCACCTCTATGATTCCATTGAGTTGGCATAGTTGGGGTGATGTACATCCTTTTGTTCCAATTGAACAAGCTGGAGGTTATCATACAGCTCTAAAAGGTTTAGAAGAAGCCCTAAACGAGATAACCGGCTTTGCGGCAACCTCCTTACAACCCAATTCAGGTGCACAAGGTGAATATGCCGGTTTAATGGTTATTCGTGCCTATCAAAAATCTATTGAGCAAGGGCATAGAAATATCGTGTTAATTCCCGCATCTGCACATGGAACTAATCCTGCGTCAGCAGTAATGGCAGGTTATAAAGTTGTCGTTACCAAAACAACCGAAGCTGGAAATATTGATGTTACAGATTTACGCGAAAAAGCTGAATTACATGCTGAAAATCTAGCCGGATTAATGGTTACTTATCCATCTACTCATGGTGTATTTGAGAGTGCTATTAAAGAAGTGAATCAAATTATTCATGACAACGGCGGACTGGTTTATATGGATGGTGCCAATATGAATGCGCAAGTTGGTTTGACCAATCCTGCCATAATAGGTGCTGATGTTTGTCACTTAAACTTACATAAAACTTTTGCAATTCCACACGGAGGTGGTGGTCCAGGAGTTGGCCCCATTTGCTGTACAGCAGCATTAGCACCATTTTTACCAAGCAATCCAAATATAAAAACAGGTGGTGAACATGCCATATCTGCGGTTTCGTCTGCACCTTGGGGTTCTGCACTTGTCACAATTATATCGTATGCCTATATTAAAATGCTTGGTGTTGAAGGATTGACCGACAGTACTAAAATTGCTATTTTAAATGCCAACTATTTAAAAGCAAAGTTGAGTGAGCACTACCCTATTTTATATTCTGGTGAAAAAGGATTTGTGGGTCATGAAATGATTGTAGACTTTAGAGATTATAAAGCAAAAGGCATTGAAGTAGTTGATGTAGCAAAACGCTTGATGGATTATGGTTATCATGCTCCAACGGTTTCTTTTCCAGTACCTGGCACCTTAATGATTGAACCTACTGAAAGTGAAAATAAAGCCGAATTAGATCGTTTTATTGCGGCTATGGCAAGTATTAAAAAAGAGATTGAAGCGCATGGCTTTACGGATCATAACTCTGTTTTAAAAAATGCTCCGCATACGCAAGATATGTTAACGGCCGATGAATGGCCTTTTCCGTATACACGTCAAGAAGCTGCATTTCCGTTGGATTATATTCGAGAAAATAAATTTTGGCCGTTTGTAAGACGTGTCAACGAAGCTTATGGCGACCGTAATTTGGTTTGTAGTTGTAATCCTATTGAGGATTATATGGATTAAAGTTTTACGCTAAAAATTGTATGCTTTTTGCTCTTTGCTGTTTGCTGTTTGCTGTTTGCTGTTTAAGTAGAAAGAATAGATTATTATATAAAAAAAGTCCATGTTTAAAACATGGACTTTTTTTATTAACAACTGTTTAGTATTTAGCAAATTTAATTACCCCATATATGAATGTAACATCCAAAGGGTCTTTTCAGTTTCGGTGATATAATCACTCATCTGACTGGCTGTACCTTCATCATCCGCATCAGCCGCTTTTGCTAAGATGGCACGCTCTTTATTGATGAGCGTTGAAAAATTATCTATGACAATTTTAACCACTTCGCTACCTACCTGGTCTTTCTTAAACGAACTTATTTCGGCTGTCGCTAAATAATCTTCAAAGGTGTGTAATGGAACCGCTTGTAAAGTTAGAATACGTTCAGCAATTTCATCTACTTTGATGACGGCATCGTCATATAACTCTTCGAATTTTAAATGTAATTCAAAAAATTCTTTTCCTTTAATATTCCAATGAAAACCTCTTAAGTTTTGATAAAACATTTGATAATTGGCTAATAAGTCATTCAGCATTTCTGCTATTTCTTTTGATTTTTGGCTATCTAAACCGATGCTATTTTTCATGTTCATTCTGTTTAAATTATTATTTATTTTTCTAGTACAAATGTACGTTGATAAAGAGGCTTTGTTATGGAGAAATAATCTTATGATTTTATAGCTTCATAAATTTTACTTATTACTTATTTTTTTCTATTAAAATTCTTTATTTTACTGAGTTTCATTCAAGATTGCTTTTTAAAATGTCTTTATGAGGTCGTAGGATAAAGTAATCTAATCACTAAATAACAAATACTTGTAAGTACTTAGGATAGTATTCAAGAGATAACTTTAGTCGTGCCTCCTTCGTTAAGACGTTAGCGATTAAATAAGGAGCAATTAAATAACCACTCCCTTTTTACTTATCTTTTATTTTACAATTATTTAATAATAATCTTTTTAGAGGTATTTGTACCCGTTACATCCATGAGTTTTACCACATAAACTCCTGTTTTTAAGAAATTAATATCTAATGGAAAAGTTACTTCATTATTTTGATAAACTTGTTGTCCTACTAAATTATATAGGGCTATTTGCTTATAGTTTGTATTCCCATTTTTTATGTATAAGATATTCTCTGAAGCGTATATAAGTTCATTAGTTGTATCATAATTAGTTACTTCTAATACACCAGCCTCGTAGATATCTGTAATTTCCTGTTGAATTAATGATTTATCAAAAATTCGGAGTTCGTCTATTGCTCCATTAAAATACTGGTCTCCAGAATATAAGCTTTTCCCTAAATATTGCTCTATTCTTAGCACGTAATTTGGTGTATATCCATCTGTAATTTCTGATAAGAATGTAGCATTTTTATACAATTTCATTACGCCATCTGAATTGACAGTTGCTGTAAAAAAATCCCATTGTGATTGCGTAATTTCTGGTATAGACATAATCTTAAAATCATCTAAATCACTTCTGTGTACATAAAATGATAAATCACTAGTATTAGATTCATTTGCAACCATAATATCATCATTACGTGTACCATTTCCAATATCAATTATTCTTGACCAAGTATTAAAAGCATCCCAACGTGCCCAGAAAGTAAATGACATCGGACCACCATTTTCCCAATCTCCGATATCGATATAGTTGTCTATTCCATCAAAATAATAAGCAGAATCCGTAGTTCCATCTTTATCATCAGTTAAAGTGGCTCCATAAACTGTTCCGTGATGATCGTTACCACTATAATCATTGGCATCACCGTTAAATGGATAATAAGCTATAAGAGACGAGGCTTCTGCACTAACTTCTTCGTCCGATAAGGCATAATTATATATTTTTATCTCATCTATAGATCCTCTATAATATCTAGGTTGTCCTGTATAAAATAGTCGACCAATATTTAACACTTGTTCGTTTAGCGTATTAATATCTATATCTCCATTGCTATTACAGACACTAGTTAGTAATTGACCATCTGCATAGAGTTTTAAATCTGACAGAGCATTTGATATACTGTTATCATACACAACGGTATAAAAATGCCAATCATCATCTGAATTATCAAAATCCTTCGTGAAATATTTTGAAGAGACATCTACTGCTAATCCCCTACATTTTGGATTTAAAAGAATTTCAAACCTGCTACCACCGGTATTAATATTACCACCATAACTCAAAACAGCATTTTGCTGGATACTCGCATTTGGAACAACATCTGTTTTTGCCCAGAAAGAAATTGTTCTAGAATCTGTACCAAAAGGTCCAACTTGTGTTATACATTCAATAAAGTCGTCTTCACCATCAAAATAATAAGCTTTGTCCGCCACTCCATGTCTATCGGTGGTTAAAGTGGCTCCGTTTACTGTTCCATGGTTTGCATTTCCACTTTCGTCGTTTGCGTTTCCGTTGAATGGATAATGAGCCACTAAATCTGGTGTTTCATATAGTTTTACATCGTCAAACCACATCTTATTTGAACCTCCATTTCCTGATGCTATAACAATTGAATTTGGTTCATTCGTAGGCGACATAGAAAATTCATTTGTGGTAGAAGCATTATATGTCCCAGAAGCAAGTGTTCCATTAATATATACTTGATAAACCCTATTTATTAAATCTGCTTCAATTTTAATATTATAACATGTATCTACTTCGTAATCTTGAATTACATATTTATCACTAGCATTACCATTATGATAATAGGTTATAATTTTATTATTATTAAATTCTACAATTGCCAAATGATCATTTTCACTCGTATTATAAAATGAAAAATAACCTGTTTGATTAGCAAGTGAACTCTCTGATTTCATGTTTACTTCAATACTTAGTTTATTTTCTGTTGTTGAAAATGGTTTATAAATCTGTGCAAGAAGTGATGCAGATACTAACTCGAATGAGTTGCTAGGACTTACATAAGTTGTATTTACTACTTGTTGCTGTTCCACACCAGCTCCATTGTAGTTAATAACCCAACCTTCTGGCAAATTCCCGGGAGTTTCACTATCAAAATTATCATTTATTAGCTGTGCAAAAATACTAGCGTTTACGAAAAACAGCAGTGTGAATAGTTTTGTTTTCATCCTATTTAAAATTTGAATATTCCAAATTTACAGTAGGGATACTAGAAAAAACATGACTTGTGTCATTTTAAGAAACTTTAAATAGTATAAAACACTCTTAAACAGGTATTCACAAAAAACACAAGGGTTTATTGCAATAAACGCAATATGGCTTTTCTATTGAGTTTTCCATTTTTGGTCCGAACAAAAGCTGGTAGAAAAAAGATTTCTTTTGGGTACTCATATTTAGATAAATCCGCTTTGGCAAGATTTGTATCTATCGAGTCTAAGGCATCTTTAGATTCAATCATTAGGATTAGTTTTTCTCCTAATTTTTCATCTGGCAGGGCTCCTACCATAAAAGGCACATAAATCGAAGTACTTATTTTTGCTTCGATTTGCTCTGGAAATAATTTGACGCCACCACTATTTATTACATTATCAAAGCGTCCTACCCATTCAAATACGGTAGGTGAAACTAGCTTCACGATATCATTTGTCTGAATTAGCTCAT
>Ga0209633_10004519_pt1 | contig 12474 bp, 13 predicted proteins | sample Cruoilmetagenom1_FD_187290 | JGI IMG/M metagenome (GOLD analysis project Ga0209633, IMG submission 187290) | Oil polluted marine microbial communities from Coal Oil Point, Santa Barbara, California, USA - Sample 1 (SPAdes) (version 2) | ecosystem: Environmental > Aquatic > Marine > Oil seeps ... | reverse complement strand
TTTTAAGCAAAAAGGAAACGCTGTTAAAGTTGAATGATATTTTAGACTATAGACCAAATAATAAAATTTTAATTGATAAAATTAATTGAAAAATGGAAATATTCTTACAAGTTGACACTTGGATTGCCCTATTAACACTCACTTTTTTAGAAATAGTATTGGGTATTGATAATATTATATTTATCTCAATTTCTGCCGGTAAATTACCTCAAGAATCACAAAAAAAAGCTACTCGGATCGGATTACTATTAGCCATGGTATTTAGAATACTATTATTATTGGGTATATCATACCTAATTGCAATGAAAGACCCTTTTTTTAGCTTTAACTTATCCTGGTTAAAGGCAGATATAACCGGTCAAAGTCTAATCTTATTTGCCGGTGGTATATTCTTATTATATAAAAGCACGCATGAAATTCACCAAAAGGTAGAAGGAGCTGATCATAAAGAGTCTAAAACTACTAAAATTACAGCATCCTTTTTAAAAGTAATTATTCAAATTGTATTAATAGACATTGTATTTTCTTTTGATTCTGTATTAACTGCTGTTGGTATGACAAGTGGTATTAAAGGTGCATTACCAATTATGATAATTGCTGTTATAATTTCAATTTTAATCATGATGATTTTCGCGAATCCGGTTAGTAATTTTGTAAACAAACATCCAACTATACAAATGCTTGCATTATCATTTTTAATTCTAATTGGATTTATGTTGGTAACCGAGAGTGCTCATTTATCAAATGCTGTAGTATTCAAACAACATGTAGGTGCTATTCCTAAAGGGTATTTATATTTTGCCATAGCATTTTCTTTAGGTGTTGAAGCATTAAATATGAAGCTGCGAAAAAACGAGGAGAATATTTCTTAGAATTTTGTATCTTCGCCAGCGTGAAAAACAATGCATTACATAGTGTTCTTTCTATAGTATTGACCATAACAATTCTATTACCATTTACTATTCAAATGGTGCATACACTAGATTCTCATGAACACATAGTTTGTTATGCAAAAGAGGTTAAGCATATTGACCAGCATCAAGTTGATTGTGGTGATTATCACCAAATTATTGAACAAAATTCCATCAATTTCTTATTAGAAATCAACTTAAATGAGTCCTTAACTTTTACTCAAATCCCTAGTTATTATTATCAAAGCCAATATGGCATCCAACTGTATCAAAAATCATCTAGAGCTCCCCCTTATTTTATTATTTAAATAACTGATTAACAACATTATTAATAATAAAATATCAAAAATGAAATATTTTTTTTCAATCCTTTTTATAGGATTTAGTATAAGTGCATTTACACAAAACACCCTTTCGGGGAAAGTAACCAATATTAATAACGATCCTATAATTGGCGCAGAGATCTATCTTCCACAAATCCATAAAGGAACCATTAGTGATCTAGAAGGAAAATATGAATTCCATAATTTGCCCAAGGAGAAAATTGATATTGTAATTAGCCATATAGGTTATGAAACATTAAAAACCTCGGTTAATATATCAGAAACCCCTGTTAAAGACTTTGTATTAAATGAATCAATATTTAATATGGATGAAATAATTGTTTCAACACCTTTTAACAAATTACAAAGTCATAATGTAATGAAAGTTGAAAATCTTAAATTAATCAATGCCAATGTTGGTGCCATAAATTTAACAGAAAAGATCTCTGAAATTCCCGGAATCACTAATATATCCACCGGAAATGGTATTGGTAAACCTGTTATCCGTGGCCTTAGTGGAAATAGAGTATTAGTTTATACACAAGGAATTAGATATGAGAATTTTCAAAACGGAGAAAAACACGGTTTAGGAATTAACGAAAGCGGTATTGACAATGTAGAAATAATAAAAGGGCCTGCTTCTCTACTCTATGGAAGTGATGCGCTTGGAGGTGTGATATATTTGGTGCCTGAAAAGTTTGAAAATACAAATAAAACCAGTGTAAGTGCATCGTCATCCTTTCAAAGTAATGCTATTGGTTTTAACAATAGTATTGGAATCAAGACCACAAAGAATAATTTTAAATTTTTAGCCAGAGGAAGCTATAATACGCAATCTGATTATCAAACGGGAGAAAAAATTAGGGTAACCAATTCGAGATTTAATAATAAAGATTTTAAGGCTGGTTTTGGATTTACTAATGATAAATTCGATACAGATATAAGATATAACTACAATCAGTCATTTAACGGAATAACTCATGAAATTGGTGAACAAAGTACGTCAAAAGAGATAAAAGGTCTATATCAAAAAATAAACAATCATATAATAAGTGCAAAAAATACTATTTACTATAACTCTTTCACTTTAAAAACAAATATTGGTTTTACCCATCACAACAGAAACTTTTTTGATAATGATGTCAAAAAAACCGACATGAATTTGAATACTTTTAATTATGATATAAAAACTCATTTGGTAAATACTGGAGAATTTGAAACTATTTTTGGTGTACAAGGTATGTATCAAACTAACAAAAATTTTAGTGATAATATCTTTTTACCTGATGCTACCATTTTTGACTTAGGTGCTTTTATAACTTCTAATTATGATCTAAAAAACAATACCATTCAGGCAGGAATTCGTTTTGACAATAGAAAAATTGATACAAAAGAACATGGTGTTGAAGGAACCGATACATATTTTAATGCCTTGGATAAAAACTTAAATAATGTTACCGGCGCAATTGGATTAAAGTCTGATCTTAGTAAAAATTTCGTTTCACGTATTAATTTAGCACTCGGATTCAGAGCACCGAATTTATCTGAATTGACCTCTAATGGCTTTCATGAAGGAAGATTTGAATTTGGGAATAACGATCTTAAAAATGAAAAAAACTTCCAAATTGACGCAAATATTGAATATTCAAATAAGACCATAGAGTTTTTTATAAATGGTTATTACAACAGGATAAAAAACTATATCTATTTAGAACCAAATGGAGTCATCATAAATAATTTTGATGTATTTACCTATAGCCAGGATGATACAAAACTTTATGGTGGTGAGTTTGGTTTTCATTTACATCCTGTAAAACAAAAATGGATTCACCTTAAATCAAGTGGTGAAAGTGTTACCGGGAAAATTGACAATGGTGAAGATCTACCTAGAATTCCAGGATTTACCATTAAGAATAATGTGAAATTCGAATTTAAAATTAGTGATCATTTTAATTCTAATTTCTTTGTTATAAACAATAAGAATGTTTTTAAACAGACTAAAATTAGTGAGCATGAAGATTCAGGCGAGGCTTATTCTCTTTTTGATATAGGTTTTGGAAGCAACTTTAATATTGGTAAATCAGCAACTACCTTTTCTATAAATATTAATAACTTATTCAACAAAAACTATGTTGATCATTTAAGTGTATTAAAAGAAGAAAATATTGCAAATGCAGGTAGAAATGTTGTTTTTGGCTTGGATATTAAACTATAGATTGGTTTTGAACTATAACTAATAAAATTATAACCTTTTTTTAATTTCGAGAATCTATAATTCATCAAAATAAAATATCTTTACCTATTCATATCTTAAAAATTGACATAATGACTTTCAAACTCAATTCCCTATTATTTAGTTTAATTTTTTTAGTGTTTTATTCTTGTAAAAGTACTGGACAACTTACTAAAGAGTCAATCGTTCCTTCAGTTTATACAAATATATTTGAAGATCAGGAAGGTAAATTATATTTAGAAAAAGATGGTGAAAAAATTTACGAAACAATTTCTAAGTCAGATTATACTTTAAGTAATATGAAAGGAAATCCGAGAGGTACTAAAAAAGGTATAACTTTTGATTTTGGAATCCCTGATTTTAGCGGTACCCTTTATTTCGGATTTATACCTTATAAGAATGTCAAATACCCATTACCGGTATATTTTCATACCCCCTCAACCATTAGCAACGGCAAAACCAATCTTAATATACTACAATTGGCCGGCAGATATGATATGATTGATTGGCAAAAGAATGGAAAAGGAACGTTGGGCTATCGTGTTGTCAATGCTAAAGGTGATATGCTCTATGATGGAATTATTCCTTTTAATGTTACAAAAGAAGGATTTGAAGTTAGTATAGGTATTATCGAAGGACCCTTTGTTGATTTAGTAACAGACAACAGCGCTACCATTTCTCTTGAAACAAATCTAACAGGGGTGGCAAAAATCATAATAAATGAAAAAGAATATACCTCTGAAGATAATATGCACCATGAAATAAGAATTTCTGATCTGGAAGCTGATACAGAATATAAATATGCTGTGACCGTTGGCAATAATACGCAAAACTATAACTTTAAAACCGCCCATAAACCGGGTGCAAGAAAGCCATTCACTTTTGCTTATGCAAGTGATTCGAGAAATGGCAAAGGTGGTGGAGAAAGAAATGTATACGGTGCCAATTTCTATATTATGAAAAAAATTATGGCACTTGCAAAACATGAAAATATCAGTTTTATGCAATTTTCGGGTGATCTGATAAATGGTTATTTGTCAAATGTTGATGAGATGAATTTACAATATGCTAACTGGAAAAGGGCAATTGAACCTTTTACACATTACTTTCCGGTGTATGTTAGTATGGGTAATCATGAAGCATTAACCCGAGTTTTCAAAAAAGATAAAGATAGATATGGTACATCTGTTGATAGATTCCCGTTTGCTACAGAATCGGCTGAAGTAATTTTTGCAAATAATTTCGTTAATCCTAACAACGGACCAATTAGTGAAGATGGTGCCAGCTATGATCCTGATCAAAATAAAATAGACTTCCCTCCGTATAATGAGAATGTCTTTTACTACACCCATGATAATGTTGCTGTGGTAGTAATGAATAGTGATTATTTCTATGCTCCATCTACAGGTGATATTCCCTTTACAAGTGGCGGATTACACGCCTATATCATGGATCAACAATTTGCTTGGGTAACCAAAACGATCAATACACTAGAAAACGATGCTACTATCGATCATATTTTCATTACCGAACATACTCCGTTTTTTCCAAATGGCGGACATGTAAAAGATGATATGTGGTATAGTGGAAATAATAAAATGAGAACTTGGGTGGCGGGTAAACCACTCGATAAAGGGATTATAGAAAGAAGAGACCAAATGTTAGATCTATTCATTAATAAAAGTAAAAAGGTCATCGCGATCTTAACAGGTGATGAACATAATTATGCCAAAACAGAAATTGGGCCTGACACAAACATATATCCTGAAAATTATACCCCTTCAAAAATAAAATTAAGTAGAACAATTTATCAGATTAATAATGGTGCGGCCGGAGCTCCTTATTATGCACAAGAACTAACACCTTGGTCTAATAAAGTAACTGGTTTTTCTACCCAAAATGCCTTGGTACTTTTTCATGTTAAGGCTAAAAGTATTGAAGTAGAGGTTGTAAATCCTGATACCTTAGAAAAATTTGATGGCTACAAACTCAGATAAATTACTGAACACTATCATTTGGGTACTGAAAATTGGCGTTTTTGGCATATTTCTGGGACATGGTATCTATGCTATTCAAGTAAAAATGGCCTGGATTCCATTTCTGGAGACAATAGGATTCTCTAATGAACTTGCAATTCAAATAATGCCGTATATAGGTTATCTGGATATACTAATTGCTATTTCTGTCTTAATAAAACCGCTTCGTATTGTTTTACTATGGGCAATTTTTTGGGCCTTTCTTACAGCTATAATGCGGCCATTAGCTGGCGGTTCAATAATAGATTTTATAGAAAGAGCTGGTAATTGGGTTACCCCTTTAGCACTGTTTTTATTATTGAAATGGAAAGATAAATAAAATCATATCTTTGTTTATCAATCATCATTTTGACGTCATTTTATGAAAATAAAAGATAATATAGCTAGTGAATTTGATGCTTTTTCTGAGAATTATACGAAGGATATGATTGGCTGTGTGCCATACTACCTCAGTTTAATGTCATTGATTACCGATCAATTACCAGATAATTTCAAACCAGACTATATTCTTGATTTGGGTTGTGGTAATGGCAATATCACAGCTAAATTATTGCATTCATTTCCAGATGCTCATTATACTTTGTTAGATGCTTCTCAAGAAATGCTGAATTTATGTCAGCAACAATTTAAAGATGCTAATGTTGAATATGTTACTTCATATTTTAAAGATTTCGAGTTTAAATCTGATAGTTATAACTTGATCGTAGCCGGATTTACCCTCCATCATTGTGATTCAGAAGAAAAGAAAGAACTATTCAGAAAAATGTATAGGTCACTTAAAAAAGGAGGCATTTTCTCTTGTGCAGATCTAATGATAAGTAAAGAGGATCCTGATCACCCTGTCTTAATAGAAACATGGAAATCATTTGTAAATAATAATTTTCCAGATGGTGAAAAATGGAAATGGATACAAGAACATTATAATGAATTTGACAAACCTGATAATTATAAAGATCAAATTGAATGGTTAAAAGATGTTGGTTTTAGCAACGTAAAAATCACAACTAAAGAAGGATACTGGACTCACCTACAGATCGTTAAAAGTTAGCACTACACATTTATCACTTTTAACATCACCTTACTTTTAGCTACTGTTTCTTCCCATTCTTTTTCAGGATGACTGTCAACAGTAATACCTCCTCCAATATAAATAGCTAGCTGCTTTTGTAAGACTTGCATACAACGCAAATTCACAAACAGATTAGAAGTCTTGTCTATGTTCAATTCTCCTAAAAAACCAGTATAATATTCGCGGTCGTATGCTTCATTTTCTAAAATAAAATCTTTTGCCGGTAATTTTGGCAAACCACAAACTGCCGGTGTTGGATGTAGCTTTTTCACTAATTCTGCTAAAGAAATTTGGCTTGACAATCTCCCTGAAATGTCTGTACATAAATGTAGTAAACTACCCGCTTTTATGGTATGCGGTTCTGACACATTTGTTATATTAAATTTATCAGATAAATTATCAAGAATAAAATCTGTAACGTATTGTTGCTCTTGTCGCTCTTTTTCTTGCCAAACAACATCCAAACTTCCTTGAAAAGGTTGGGTTCCTGCCAATGCCATGGTGGTAAAAATATCTTTATCTACTTTTAATAGCGTTTCTGGCGTTGCCCCTAACCAAAGCCCTATATTTGGATGAAACCATACATAGACCATTGCATTTTTATAATTTACCAGCAGTTTTTTAAATGTTGTGATGATTTCAAAATCTGGAATAGCTATCATTTCTATTCTTGATAATACTACTTTCTTAAGGCTTTTATTGTTTAAAAAGTTAATCCCTTTTTGTACTAATTCTATATGTGATGCTTTTGTTTTGATCGATTGTACATTAGCCTTCTCATTCTTTTTAGAATTAGCATTAAAATCAGTATCAGAAAAAGGAGCATTGTATACTTCTGAAGTAGCTAATGGAAAAAGTATGGCATGGTCATCATCATCAAAAGGAGCAAACACAAAGCCCGGTTCAGAAAAATCTTTGCTATAGTTTAGATTGGTATTCTTTTGAAAAACTCCCTTAATTTCAGATGCGTTCGGATGTCTATAAGCAACAAATGGTAATTCAGCTTTAAGAGCCAGGTCAAGTTTATCAAAAAAGGATTTAGTAGCAATCTCCAAAGCAACTTTTTTATTGTAAGGTTTTTAATATTTCGTTTTTAATCAAGTTAAAATCAGACCATATCAATTCATGTCCACCACCGTCAATAGTGACCATAGAAAATTTATCATTATCAATTTTTCTTTGTAAATACATAGAATTCTCATAAGGTACTATCCAATCTTTATCTCCTTGAATATTTACTATAGGTGACGGACTTATATTCCATTTGTTTTCATAGTTAGGCAGATCAGTTAAATGAGAATATTTTTCTTTTGCAGCGGCTTTTAACATACCTGGTATTAATGGTCTGGTCATTTTCCATTTATATAAATTAAGCATCCAAAACATAGGTTCTAGTGTTCCATCTACAGAGCTCGCCAGTGAAACTTTATACTTATAGTTCTTCGGAGAAGCTAAAATTACCGGACCCCCATAAGAATAGCCGATCAAAATAATTTTTTCAGGTGGAATATTTTTAATAACATCATGCAAAATTTCTAACTCAAAGGCAATAGAACCCTGTACTTTTCCAATATTTTTTGGACCATAACCCACTCTATCATAAGTTATTAAATTGGCTTTTGAGTTTAATATTGAATCTTTAAAATATCTGCTATAATCTAAGGTTGATCCTGGTGAACCATGTACAAAAACCAACGTTGGCAAAGTTGTATCTAATGCCTTTTGCATGGCCACAACTCTATATTTAAATTCTTTATAAGTATTATTAAATATATAAGGCTCATGATGCGCATTACTTAATTTTTCAAGTACTCTTTTATCAGATTTTGGCTTTAAAAGCACATGAGCCGCTATAAGTAAACCTGTAAAAAGTATCAATATAACAATACCTATTATTTTAAAAATTTTTTTAAGTATTTTCATTGAATTCAAAATTCATTTCTAACTTTTCGACAGGACAATAGTTGTTAACTTACAAATTGAAATTAATTTTTCCTGTTCATCAACAATTCTGATTTCCCATAAATGTGTGGTTTTCCCTTTATGAATAGGTTTTGCAGTTGCTATGACTAACCCTTCTTTAATACCTCCAACATGGTTGGCAGATATTTCAATACCTCTAACCATTTGTGTTTCTTTATCAATTGAAAGAAATGATGCATAACTACCAACTGTTTCCGCTAAGGCTACAGTAGCGCCACCATGTAATACGCCATCTGGTTGATGTACTCTGGAATTTACCGGCATAGTTGCCACAACCTTATTCTCATCAACATCAATAAATTTAATACCTAATGTTTCCATTAAAGTATTTTTATTGGCATCGTTGAGTATCTCTACCAATTTCTCTCTATCCATAATTATAAATCTGTTCGTGGTAAAAGTAATGAAAACTTTATGAATTATTTATAGTAAAATCATAACTTTGCCGAAGATTCAAGGTATATGATTTATAAGATCCGATTGATATTAGACACGAAAGAAGATGTGATTAGAGACATTGCTGTAAGTAATGAAACTACATTAGAAGATCTGCATAATGCCATTACCAATGCTTTTGGTTTTGATGGAAATGAGATGGCCTCTTTTTACCTAACGGATGATAATTGGAATCAAGGCGAAGAAATTCCTTTATTCAATATGGACGATGCCAATGGTGCTATCTCGATGCAGAATTTCTTTATTAAAGATGTACTTTCAGAAGATAAAAGCAAACTTATATATGTCTATGATTTCCTTTCAATGTGGACATTTTTTGTTGAATTGATAACAGTAGCTGAAGATACGAGCCAATTTGAATTACCAAGTTTATTACTATCTGTTGGAGAAGTACCTGGTGAAGCCCCTGAAAAACAATTTACAAGTGAGGATATGGATGATGATGCCGGAGAAGATTATGACAATTTAGAAAATTTTGACGACTTCGATTTTGATAATTTCGATGAGTTAATGAATTAAATCTTATCTTAAAATCTTTCGAACATATAATTTGGATAATAGCGTATGAGTATGACTTTTTATTCATGCCGAATTTTAACCATTAATGCAAAAAATATTATCTTCCTGTTACAAATTGTATTTTTACTCGTCATATAAAAGTAATTAAAACAAGCATATTCTTGGAAACAATCTTATCTCTCAAAAATCTGGATAAAAAATTTGGAACGGTGCATGCCGTAAACAATCTCTCTTTTGATATTCAGAAAGGAAATGTATATGGAATTTTAGGACCAAATGGTAGTGGAAAATCAACCACTTTAGGCATCATTTTAAATGTAGTTAACAGAACCTCTGGTGATTTTAGTTGGTTTGACGGTGCTATTTCTACACACGAAGCCTTAAAACGAGTGGGAGCCATTATTGAGCGCCCGAATTTTTATCCCTATATGACCGCTTCTCAAAATTTGAAACTTATTTGTAAGATCAAAGGTGTGACCAATGATAAAATTGATGAAAAATTAAAGCTTGTTAATTTATACGAACGCAGAAACAGTAAATTCAAAACGTATTCTTTGGGGATGAAGCAACGTTTAGCAATTGCTTCTGCATTATTGAACGATCCTGAAATTTTAATTTTAGATGAACCAACCAATGGTTTAGACCCTCAAGGAATACATGAAATTCGTCAAATTATCAAAGAAATTGCAGCCAACGGTACGACTATTTTATTGGCGTCACATTTATTGGATGAAGTTGAAAAAGTGTGTTCACATGTTGTCGTAATCAGAAACGGAATAAAGCTCTATTCAGGTAGAGTTGATGAAATGACCGCTTCTAAAGGGTTTTTTGAATTAAATACTGAAAATCAAAAAGGTAAACTTATAGAAATACTCAATGGTCATCCTGCTATTAGCACAGTAAATCCCGAAGAGAATAAGTTGATTGCGATGCTTCAAGAAGAATTAACCGCAACCGATTTGAATGCCTATCTGTTTAAAAATGGAATAACTCTTTCGCATTTAGTGAAACGTATGCCAAGCTTAGAACAACAGTTCTTAACACTTACTAACAATAATTAATTAAATTTCGATCGTATTTATGTTACGTCTTTTAAATATAGAATTCCACAAATTAAAACACAATAGAGCAAGTAAGGTGCTGTCAATTATTTATTTTGCATTGCTTACATCAATTGCCCTAATTGCTGCAATAAAATTTGATATTGGTCCAATAGAATTTCATTTGGCAGATCAAGGTATTTTTAATTTCCCTTATATCTGGCATTTTAACACTTTTATGGCATCCATTTTTAAGTTTTTCTTACTCTTAGTAATTGTGTCTATGATGGCCAATGAATACAGTAATAAAACCCTTAAGCAAAATCTAATTGACGGCCTGAGTAAAAAAGAATTTATACTTTCAAAATTCTATACAGTTATCGCATTTGCAGCCGTTTCTACATTATTTGTATTTGTAGTATCAATGATATTAGGTTTAACCTATTCTGACTATAATGAAGTCTCAATTATCTTTTCTGATCTAGACTATTTATTAGCATTCTTTATGAAGCTCGTCGGTTTTTTCTCATTTGGGTTGTTTATGGGTATTTTAGTAAAACGTTCTGCCTTTGCGGTTGGCGGAATCTTAGTATGGTTTTTTGCTGAAAGTATTTTTAAAGGGTTCTTATTTTGGAAATTTAAAGAAAATCCGAGATCATCAGAAAGTGTTGATAGTATAATGCAATTCTTCCCACTTGAATCAATGACCAATTTAATTAAAGAACCTTTTACACGTTTGAATGCAGTTCAAAGTGTAGCGAAACAAGTCGGTGAAGATCTAACCAAAGATTTTTCTGTCCACTTTTCTGATATCGTTATTGTCTCATTTTGGACCTATATTTTTATCTATTTTTCTTATATACTATTGAAGAAAAGGGATTTATAAGATCAATACAAACAAGCTCTAAAAGGCCTTAAATCTGGCTAAATTTGAATCTTAATCAGCCTTTTTTAACACTGCTTTTTGTCTTCCATTTACCAAATAAGCAACAACTTCAGGAATATCTTCCTCGCCTTGCTTTGTGTTTCCGGTAGTACTTACGGGTTCAGATTTACCTGAAATAATCTCAAATACTATGTCATTCTCTTCTTTGGTATATGTAGCAATTACATAACTTTCCATCACCTTAAAAAAACTGGTGAATATTTTATCATTATATAGGTATGCATCAATAACTATAGAGTTTTTTTCATCAATTTTATACTGACCCTTTTGTCTATCTACAATAATCAAACTATAAGCTCTCACATCTTTTTTCCCTTTAAAATCATAGGTAATGGTCCAATCGTAAATTGAGTCATTAGCCGTTTTAACAATATCAAGATTCATTTTTATTTTCATCCTAACGGAATCTACTCCGTAAATAGACAAACCACCTTTATAATTGCCTATCCAACTTTCAGGAAACGATTGCTGCGAATAAGAAACAAATGATAATCCGATACATAAAATAAAGAAAAGTTTTGTAGATAGTTTCATCTTTAAATATCATTAAATATAAATGCAATTTACTCTATTTTCATGATATACTATGTATGCAAAAAAAATGAGCATGTCTTCCCAAACAATGCTCACTTTATAAACCCAAAATGTAATTATGTCAAATTTACGATGTCATTCTTGATACAACGTTAAATTAGTTTTAATAGAATCAGAGCTATGTTTCGAAAAGGTTAAATAATAATGAATTGAACATTATTTAACTAGTATAGTAGAGATATCAAATTGCTTGTATATTTTTGTAACAATAATTTTTATATCTAAAATGCAATTTAAACTAGCATCTGATTATACACCAACCGGAGATCAACCACAGGCTATTGCTGAAATTAGTAGTAATATCCTGTCAGGTGAAAAATACCAAACTTTATTAGGCGTAACAGGTTCTGGAAAAACGTTTACA
>Ga0209633_10004518_pt1 | contig 12475 bp, 10 predicted proteins | sample Cruoilmetagenom1_FD_187290 | JGI IMG/M metagenome (GOLD analysis project Ga0209633, IMG submission 187290) | Oil polluted marine microbial communities from Coal Oil Point, Santa Barbara, California, USA - Sample 1 (SPAdes) (version 2) | ecosystem: Environmental > Aquatic > Marine > Oil seeps ... | reverse complement strand
AGAAACAGGATATCGGGGCTAATAAAAATTTTTCCTCTTCTCTCTCGTTTCCTATTTGGAAAAGAAGATCTCTTCACTCCTTAAATCCCGAGATCTCAAATAAATGGTTTAAATTTGGAGGAGTACCCTTCAAGAGTAGATTTTAAATATGGGCGGTCATCTAGTTGGGCGATGGAGATAGATATCTTCGATCTCAAGGATATAGATCTAAGGGATGCCACGATAATTGACGGCATGCCCAGTGTTGGACTCGTGAGCACTATAGCTGCGAACCACCTGATTTCCACCCTGAATCTAGATCAAATTGCGGTGATGGATTGTGATGAGTTTCCGCCCATTTCGGTCATATATGGAGGAGAGCCCAAACACCCGGCTCGCTTCTATGGAAGTGAAGAGCTTGGGCTAGTAGTCATGTTCTCCGAGTTTACCGCTTCCCCAAGGTTAGCTAGACCTATTGTGAGAGCCGTTAGATCCTGGGCGGAATGGAAGGGTTGTAAAAGGGTGATTTCCCTGGAAGGAGTGCCCATCAAGAGCCTGGATCATAGGGAAAAACCCTATGTATTTGGTGTCGGTGCTACGGAGGAGGAGAGGATCAGGCTTTTGAAGAGCAACATCCCACAACTGCAGATGGGCGTTATAAGCGGGACCACAGGCGTCTTCTTGAATGAGTCTCGATTGAGCAGCCTGGATGCCGTAGCTCTTTTAGTAGAGGCTCATCCTGATATGCCAGACTACCTTGGCGCCGCAGCTCTAATAGACCATTTGGGTATTCTGCTCAAGCTCGACATCGATTCGAAGGTCCTGATCGGCAAGGGTAAGGAACAGCAGGGTTATATAGAAGACCTTAGAGAGGAGGCAGATAGAGTGACTGCTTCTGGATCTATGGCGATGTACAGATGATCCAGGATGGATTATAAAGAGATAGTAAAAACGTACGAGGCTTTGGAGGAAACGACCAAAAGGCTTGAGCTGACCTCTATACTCGTGGATCTTTTCGAGAATGTAAAATGTGATGAGATAAAGAGGGTTGTCTACCTGACTCAGGGTAAATTGGGGCCCGATTATCTTGGGCTCGAGGTGGGCATAGGGGAGAAGCTGATAATAAAAGCTATAGGGGAATCCATGGGCATAGCTGATAAAAAAGTGCAAGAAGAGTACAGGAAGTTAGGGGATCTTGGGAGCGTAGCAGAGGCTTTAACCGAGAAAAGGGCCCAAAGAACCCTCTTCTCTCAACCCCTCACCTTGAAAAGGGTGTTCGAAAATCTTTTCAGAATGGCCAAGAAGTCGGGATCAGGTGCACAGAGAGAGAGGCTCAATCTCCTCGAAGATCTGCTTAATGATTGTTCCAGGTCTGAGGCAAAGTACCTGATCAGGACCGTAACAGGAAAAGCTAGGCTGGGTATAGCGGACATGACCATCTTAGATGCACTAGCCATCGCCTTCGCGGATGGGGATAGAGCGAGGGTAGAGAGGGCATACAACCTCTGCTCGGATCTGGGCGAGATAGCTGAAATGCTCTGCAAGAACGGGAAAAAGGGCATAGTCGACATAAAAATAGAGGTTGGGATACCGATAAGATCCATGCTAGCCGAGAGGCTATCAAGTCCAGAGGAGATCTTAGAGAAAATGGGCGGCAGATGTGCTGCTGAATACAAATATGATGGTCTAAGGATTCAGGCACACATCGAGGATAACCACGTAAAGCTATTCTCGAGGAGATTAGAGGACATAACCTCTCAATTCCCAGACGTCAAAGAGGGACTCCTAAAATCCTTCAAAGGGAAGGAAGGGGTGGTTGAGGGTGAGTGCGTGGTGGTGAACCTGAACACGGGGGAGATGCGGCCGTTTCAACAGATAAGCCACAGGAGAGGGAGGAAGTATGAGCTCACTGAGGCGATCGAGGAGTACCCTGTGACACTGTTTCTCTTCGACTGTTTGTACGATGGGGAAGATCTTACCGGGATTAGCTACCAGGAGAGAAGGGAAAAGTTGGGGGGGATCATAGAAGAATGTGACAAAATAAAGATATCCACCGTTAAAGTAGTTGATGACGTTGAGGAATTGGAGAAATTCTTCGAGGATGCCATTGAGGCCGGTTGCGAAGGGTTGATAGCGAAATCCCTGGAGTCGAGCTATAAAGCGGGCGCGAGAGGGTGGCAGTGGATAAAGTACAAAAGAGAGTACAGGGCGGAATTGGTCGATACTGTGGATCTGGCGATCGTTGGAGCTTTTGCCGGGAGAGGAAGGAGGAAAGGGTGGTACGGCGCTCTATTGATGGCGTGCTACAACGATGAAACTGATGTCTTTGAGAGCGTTTGCAAATTGGGCACTGGCTTTACTGACGAGGTGTTAAAAGAGATTCCAAAAAAGCTGGGGGATTTCAAGAGGGATGCTAAAGATCCCAGGGTGGAGAGCGAGATGGAGCCAGATTATTGGTTCTCTCCCTCGGTAGTTTTAGAAGTCCTTGGTGGGGAGATCACGCTGAGCCCCATACACAGGGCTGGTTATGGGGTATTAAAGAAGGATTCGGGCCTGGCTATTAGATTCCCTAGATTTACTGGGCGGTGGAGGGAGGATAAGAAGCCCGAAGACGCCACGACTTCCAAAGAGCTGATCGAGATGTACAGCGCCCAGCTGAAACGGATCGAGGAATGAGACGTTTTAACTCTATCTAACCAATTTTATCGCATTTGCTGGACACACCTCATGGCAGCAGTAGCATCTTATGCATATCGAATGATCCACTCTCGCTTTCCTATCGATCAGTTTTATAGCATTTCTGGGGCATATCTCCTCGCACTTTCCGCATCCCGTGCAATTCTCAGTGGGTTGGGGTCTGCGCTTCGCCTTTTTCACGGTCGAGGGAAGTTTAAACTTTTTGATTCCTGCTTCTTCAGGTCGAAGAAGAGGATAATTTATGCCGGAAGGCAGCATTCTCCCAATCCTGGCCCTTTTCAGAGTGGGCACCAGCTCCGGTTCTATGCTAAGCATCTCACACACCGCTAGATCCATGGCAATAGCGTCTTCAGAAGCGAGCATTACGCCAAGCTCCACCGGTTTTCCATTCTGGGGGCCATTGCCCTCCATGGCTAAAATACCATCCATGATAAAGAGGTCGGGCGTCGATGCTGAGAGCACGTCCAACAGCATGTCCGCAAAATCATTTCTTTTCGGAAACATAGAGTGGTACCTCGCCTTCGTCAGTCCGGGGATAGTTCCGAACATGATTTTGGTGGCCAAAGTCATCACCATGAACGAATGGGTCTTTATTTTCGGGAGCGCTATTATCCTGTCGGCCTTGAGCGCAAAGTTGCCGACTGGCATATTCTTCAATTTTTTCCCGCTAGATACCGTTACCCTCTTAGAGCTGGTGTCATAGTTCAACTCTACCCCCATGTCTCTTGAAAGTCTGTCCAGTCCGGATCGATTATACACCTTTTCCAGCGCTTTTCTCGTAAATCGCCCCGAGGGAGAATCGCCGATATAAGGAAAGGCTCCCTCCCTCTGCACGGCGTCAGCTACTGCAGCTACGACGGCCGGATGGGTCGTCACTCCGCTTGAAGGCTCACTCGCGGAAAGCAGGTTTACCTTGAGGAGCACTCTCTCCCCCCTTTTTACAAATCTGCGCATGCCCCCTAACGGCGCAAGAAGGGAATCGAGATCGATATCAGTGTAGTCGCACCTGCTGATTGCTACATCTTGGGTTTTATCCATTTGATGATGTGTTAACACTTAGGTTTTATGAAGATATCGCAAATCATCGCCTCCTGCGGCAAAATCAAAAGGGAAATCACAGATCACTCAAGATACTTCTTTTCCACGAGCCCCCCTCCCACCTCTACGATTTTTACGATTGCCTTCTCGATATCACTTACCCTCAGGATAAGCATTGGGCCTATCGTGCTTGTACATGCGTAGGCGTACTCGATATTTACGCTGGAATCCCCGAGGATCCTGGCGATCTCGTAAAGTCCCGGACCATCTCTTATCCTGATCCCCAGCACATTGGTCAAAGAGACAGTAAATCTCTTTTCATGAAGTTTTTTGCGAGCATCATCCGGGTTCTTGACAAGCATTCGAATTACCCCGAAATCACCCGCTTCCGCGAGGCTGAGCGCAAGGACGTTCACCTTAGCATCGTCCATAACTTTCACTATCCTCGCTAAACTTCCTGGCTTATTCTCCAGAAAGACGGATAACTGTTTGATTATAAAATCCTCATTTGCCATTATAACTCCCTCCTGTCGATGACCCTCTTCGCCTTTCTCTCAAACCTGGGTAAAGTACCTGGCTCGACGAGTTCCACATCAACGTTGATGTTCAGCACGGTGTGAAGTTTAATGCCCACCTCGTCTTTCAGGGATATAAGATCCTGTATCTTGTCGCTAAACGCCTTATCCCCCACTTCCACCATCACAAGCATGCGGTCAAGAGCCCCCTTACGATCCACAACGATCTGGAAGTGATTGCCAACGCCATCTACGGACATGAGCACGTGTTCGATTTGAGACGGGAATACATTAATCCCCCTAACTATCAGCATGTCGTCAGTCCTCCCTTTTATCCTCGATATCCTGGGATGGGTTCTTCCGCAGCTGCAGACTTCATGATCTATCCTGGTTATGTCCCCTATCCTGTACCTGAGAAGGGGTAATGCCTCCTTCTGCAGAGTGGTCACGGCCAGTTCTCCTTCCTCCCCATTTTCGAGCGTTTCACCAGTTTCTGGGTCCACTATCTCCAAAAGCATTTGATCCCCCCAAACGTGAAAACCGTTCTGCTCCTGGCACTCGGTGAACAAGGGTCCGCTTAACTCGCTAGCGCCATATATATCATACGCCTTTATACCCAACCCCTCTTCGAGTTTATTCCTCATCTTATCGCTCCATGGTTCCGCCCCCAGCACCCCAACCTTAAGACAAGTATCATCTTTTATACTAACGCCCATCTTTTTTGCCGTCTCTGATATGTGAAGAAGGTAAGATGGAGTACATGCAATGGCTGTAACCCTCATATCTCGCATCAGCTCTATCTGTCTTTCCGTGTTTCCAGTGCTCGTGGGCAGTACGCTTGCACCTATGCGTTCAGCCCCATAATGCAGCCCTAAACCTCCGGTAAAGAGCCCATAGCCATAACTCACCTGAATTATATCCCCTCTGCCTAATCCGCAAGCGGTGAGCGACCTTGCCAGCGCCTCAGACCATTGATCCAGGTCATGATCCGTATAACCAACAATGATCGGCTTGCCGGAGGTGCCCGAGGAGATGTGATACCGCACGACACTGGTCTGAGACACGTTGAACATCTTATCTGGATAGTTATCTCGCAGATCTCTTTTATCCGTAAAAGGGAGTTTGGTGATGTCGCCCAGCTTTTGTATGTCGTCTGGCTTTACCTCAGCTTTTTTCAGCTTCTCTCTATAAAACGGTGAAAAATTGTAGAGTCTGTATACAAGGGTTTTCAGAAGTTTATACTGAAGATCCTTTAGCTCTTCTGGAGGAATTCTCTCAATTGCTGGATCCCAGTACTTCATCCCTGACCTCTCTAGACGGAAATGGTTAGCTCAACCGTCTTACCCATCTATGATCGTGATCGTTACCTCCACTTAAACCTTTTTTCATCGCTTCCAAGGTTAAAATGCTGTTGAGTAAATGGGATAAACGCCCAGGCTATATAACTCATATGCAAAAAATAATAGATTTTCATGCTCACATAGGAGAATTTACCGGTCTGTTTAACGTGAAGATGAGCGCAAGCGATCTCGTCGAGTTAAATCGCGAGTATGGGGTTGAGCGGACCGTTATCAGCACCTTTCCAAACGACTTGATTAAAGATGCCATTGACCGATTCCCGAACGAGCTAACAGGCCTGTACTGGGCGAACCCATACGATCCAAACGCGGTGAAGGGATTGAGAGAAGCCATCAGCCATGGGTTTAAAGGCGTCAAGCTCCATCCCCTGTTCGGAGCTTTCGTAGCCAGCGATGAGGTGGTATACCCCATAATGGAGGAGGCGCGTAAACTGGGAGTAATAGTGCAGATACACTCCGGGCATCCCCCTTTCTCGTTACCATGGAGCATTGGAGAGCTGGCTGAGGCTTTTCCAGATGTCAAAATAGCGATGATCCATATGGGGCATGGACATGCGGTTTACATACAAGCCGCTATAAACACCGCCAAAAAATACGATAACATATACTTGGAGACCTCAGGCATGCCGATGCACACGAAGATCAAGGAGGCTTTTGAAACGGTGGGGGAGGACAGAGTGTTATATGGTTCGGATATCCCCTGTCACCATCCATCCGTGGAGATACAGAGGGTAAGGGTATCGGGTTTAAACGAAGAGCAGCTGAACCGGGTCTTTTACGAGAACGCTAAAGCGCTGCTGAAGCTTTGATGCAGTCGATCAAAGGGATGAGAATGTATCTCCAGTTCTCCCTACTTCCCCCATCTCGATAAGCCTCTCCAGATGTTTCTCCACCATTATTCTTTCCATCAGGACGAACCAGGAATGCAATACCTCTGGAAACTTCCCATATATGAAGGCCTGAGAGACTATGCTATCGAGGGTCCTTCCTTTTTTAGAATCGAGATAACTCAGGATCCTGCCCTCCCTTTCGTAGATCTTCGCCAGATAAACGTCGAACTTATCATCTATATCATCCAGTATAACGCCTTTATGACTGGAGATCACTACCTGGGGTCTCAGGGCTTTCACCTTTTTTATCGAAGATATAAAATCATCTATGCGCGAATCTAGAGCTCCATACCATGGGCCGAACGAGGAGAGATCGATGTCGCCTGAGAAGAGTATTTTTCTCTCATTTTCGAAAAAGCATGTGTGGCCTACTGAATGGCCTGGTGTGTGAATCGCCCTAAACTGAATGTCGCCCAGACAAAAGATATAGCCATCTTCAAACTTATGATCAACCCTTAAACTCTCATGTCTAAAGAAGCCCCTGATGAAAGAGATCATCTCCTCGCTTTCCAACCCATATAGATCAGCCAGTCTTTCCAACTTCTCTAAAATAGGAGCTTCGAGGGAATGGATCGCAATCTCGGATCTGAAAAAATCGTCCCCGCCTATGTGGTCCTCGTGGCTGTGTGTATGGATTATGAGATCTACCTTCTCCTTTTTAGCTAGCTCCTCTATACTCTTGCCAATTCCGGCATCGATCAGAGCCGTTACCTTATCCTTTATGAGAAGGGAATTGGAGTAGGGGTAGTGCCCATGGTTTTCACCTTCGATGAAGGTGATTCCATCGTCAAGTAACATATAGCGAGCCCGCCGGGATTTGAACCCGGGAAGACCAGCTTAGAAGGCTGGTGCCCTATCCTGACTAGGCGACAGGCTCATGGTCTAGAGGATGCGAACGAAGATAAAAAGGTTACCTTAGAGCTTGTAAAAAAAGAAGGAGAAACCTCCACCTAATCTACCAGTTCCCCCCTCTCTCTCTCTCTCTCTCTCTTCTAACCCTCACCCCCCGAGTATAGGGCTGAATATCGAATCACAAAACGAAACTATTTTTACCAAAATAAGCATAACCGGATATGAACTCACTGGTGGTGGCGGCGATATCTTTTTTAGGATTCATCCTGGCCTACAGGTTTTATGGTGAGTTCATAAGCAAAAGGTTGTTCAATTTAGACCCCAAGAAGAAACCCCCGTCACATGAGTTTGAGGATGGGGTCGATTATGTCCCTACCAAGCGTTCGATCCTGTTCGGACACCATTTTGCCTCAATTGCGGGCACTGGTCCAATTGTGGGCCCGGCCATAGCGGTGATCTGGGGATGGCTGCCGGCGATGATATGGATAGTTGTTGGGTCAATTTTCATGGGAGCGGTCCACGACTTCGGCGCTTTGGTGATATCCGCAAGAAATCAGGGAAAATCGATAGCGGAAGTCTCCAAAAGTGTGATAAACCCAAGGGTGAGGACACTTTTCTTTTTCGTCATACTCTTCTGTTTGTTTATAGTGATAGCGATATTTGCCATGGTTATCGCCCAGATCTTCTTCCTATATCCCCAAACGATAATCTCCGTATGGCTACAGATCCCTCTAGCCGTATTCCTGGGGTGGCGTTTCTATCAGAAGGGATCACTGAGGCCTGGTGCCAACATAATGCTCTGGTCTCTATTCGCTCTCCTTGTAATGTACCTGACCATATGGGTAGGCGTATATATACATGAGAACATCGTCGAGCTGAGGATCCCCTCGGAATGGGCCCTAACGATCTGGGTCATAATAATTCTCATATATGGCTACATAGCGTCTGTCCTCCCAGTCTGGTTTCTCCTACAGCCCAGGGACTACATAAACTCTCATCAGCTAATAGTAATTCTCGCTCTTCTTATTCTGGGTCTAGCTGTAGCACATCCGGACATATCCGCTCCCGCCGTAAATGCGAATCCACCGGGGGCACCCCTGTTGATACCTTTTCTCTTCATAACTATAGCCTGCGGCGCCATATCCGGTTTCCACTCGTTAGTCGCTTCTGGAACTACCTCCAAACAGATGGATGTGGAGACCGACGCGAAGGCTATAGGCTATGGGGGCATGATAATGGAAGGAGTTCTGGCGATACTGGTGCTATTGGCTTGCGGTGCTGGTCTTGGCGAAGCTGAGTTTGCAGCGCATTACGCCAGCTGGGAAGTAGCTGAGGGTTTGCCGGAGAAGCTCGATGCTTTCGTGAGCGGAGGGGGCAACTTCCTGTCGTCATATGGCATTCCCATTGGACTGGCTACTGGAATTTTGGGAGTGATGGTCGCCAGCTTCGCCGGAACGACCATAGATACGGCCATCAGGCTTCAGAGATACGTCATCACCGAGTTGGCCCAGGATTACAACGTCAAGCCTCTAGCCACCAAGCATGGAGCGACTCTGTTAGCGGTTGGAAGTGCTGCCGCGCTGGCCCTTGCGCAGGGTGGGGGGGCTGGTGGATTAATACTCTGGCCGCTCTTCGGAACCACCAACCAACTGCTTGCCGGCCTAGCTCTATTGGTTATTACGATTTACCTCTATAAAAAGGGGAAACCGGTCATCTATACTCTGATACCTATGATATTCATGATCGTGATGACCATATCCGCGCTTTTGCTTAATCTGCGAGATTACTGGTCAACATCAAAATGGCATCTGCTGGTCATAGGAGCCATAGTGACGATCCTTGCTATATGGGCGGTCATTGAGGCGGTCAACGTTAGCGTAAAGATCCGCAAGAACCAGAGGACGTGATGTGGCGGTAAAGTAAAGAAATTCTATTATCTGAACAAATCCACATTATAGCTTATAGCACCATCATCCCCTTCGGGAAATCGCTTAGCATCTCACATCCTGATTTGGTTACTACCACTATGTCCTCTATTCTCACCCCGAATTTGCCTGGTAGATAGACCCCTGGCTCCACGCTAAATGCCATGCCTTCTTTTAACACCATCTCGCTATCTCTCGATATGTAGGGCTCCTCGTGTACCTCAAGACCTATACCATGTCCCGTCCTATGGCAAAAATATTTGCCGTAACCCTCGCTCTCTATGTAACTCCTAGCCGCTAGATCTACCTCTCTGGCCTTTATCCCTTCTCTTACTCTCTCCACCGCCATTTCCTGTGCCTCTTTCACTACCTCATAAACGCGCTCCAGTTCTCTATCTCGTCTTAATAAAAAGGTTCTGGTCATGTCCGAGGCATAGTTTTCGTAGAAACAGCCAAAGTCCAGAACCAGATTGACCTCTATCGGTTCAGAACTTGCCCTGGCGTGAGGGATAGCACTTCTGGGGCCCGATGTGGCGATAGTTTCAAACGACGGGGAACTGGCGCCCCTGCGTTTCATCTCATACTCCAGATCGGCTGCCACCTCAACCTCTCTTTCGCCTCTTCCGATTTTTTCAAGAACGGCACTCAAAGCATCTGAGGCGATTCGATTTGCCCTCCTCATGGTTCTAATCTCGTCTTCATCCTTTATCATCCTCATCTCTTTAGTAAGAGAAGACGCTTGCTCATACACATAGCCTCCCTTGAATCTCTTCACAATCTGGTAGAACGAGGAGAAGAGCATCCTATCGTCTAGAGCCACTCTGCCCTTCAACTTCGATTTCAAGAGTCTGTAGCAGCAATCCACGTCTCCCTCCTTCCATATTTCCACCTCTATATCAGAATCGAGATCCTTCAACCCCTCATATATCTGGGGCGCTATCAACCAGTACCCATCCCCGATAACGAGAAATAAAGGCCTATCAGATTGTTCTTCTCTAAAACCCGTGAGGTAGGTCATATCCGGGCCTGGTGCTAAAACGATGTTATCTATCCCCCTCTCACACATCAGCTTTTTTACCCTGTTTCTCCTTTCCTTCCTGGGCATGACGGGAGTAAAATGGAAAACCTCTTTAAATCGTTATTCCCTCTGTGAGAGAATGAAAAACGGAAAAAACATCCTGGTAGGGGTCGCATGGCCCTATGCCAATGGTCCACTTCATCTGGGACACGTAGCAGGCTCCTTGCTACCCCCAGACATATTTGCCAGATACCACAGGATGAAAGGTAATGCAGTTCTGATGGTCTCTGGCTCAGACGAGCACGGCACGCCCATAACCCTGAAGGCTGAGAACGAAGGCGTGACTCCTCAGGAGCTTGTAGATAGGTTCCATAAAGAACATGTGGATTCTTTAAGTAGACTGGGGATATCCTTTGATCTTTTCTGGCGCACGAGCGCCCAAAACCACAAAAAGCGGGTCCAAGACGTCTTTTCAAGGATCTACGAGAATGGCTATGTGGTCGAAAAAGAGATGATAGCAAACTACTGCCCCACCTGCAAGAGGTTCCTTCCGGATAGATATGTAGAGGGCACTTGTCCAAGCTGCGGTTATGAGGGCGCCAGAGGGGATCAGTGCGAGTCCTGTGGTCTCATACTTGATCTTGATGAGTTGATCGATCCCAGGTGCAAGATATGCGGTACGAGACCCGTCAAAAGGGAGACTAAACACCTCTTTCTAAAGCTCTCCGCTCTGAAACCTTCGCTTGAGAAATATGCGAAATCCAAAAAAGAGGTGTGGAGAAAGAACGTCTATAGCTTCACCATAAACTGGCTGAAGGACCTCAGAGACAGGCCAATAACCAGGGACATCGATTGGGGGGTTGAAGTGCCTTTAGAGGGGTATGAGAAAAAGCGCATATACGTCTGGTTTGAGGCTGTCCTGGGATATTACACCACCTCTATAGAGTATAGCGAGAGGGTAGGCAAAAAGAGTCTCTGGAAAGATTTCTGGATGGGCAAAAGCAGATCCTTCTATTTCGTTGGAAAGGATAACATCCCCTTCCATGCGATAATACTCCCGGCCATACTCCTCGCTCATAAAGGCCTAAATCTCCCCTATGACGTCCCGGCAAATGAGTATCTGCTCTTCAAAGGGGAGCAGTTTTCTAAGTCCCGTAACATCGGCGTCTGGCTAAAAGATTTTTTGGAACGGTATGACCCAGACGCGATAAGATATTATCTGACGATTAACGCCCCTGAAACAAAGGACGTGGATTTTAGTTTAGAAGATTTCTACACCAGAAATGATGAGGAGCTGGTCTCGACATATGGCAACTTCATTTATAGGTCCCTCTCCTTCGCATACAAAAATTGGGGTGAGGTCCCCAAAGGAGAAGATGAGTTGGAAAAAATCGTCGATCAGAGTTGGGAAAAGGTCGGAGCACTGATTCAGGAACGCAAGTTCAGCTCAGCTTTGAGAGAGACCATGGCCCTGGCAAAAGAAGGCAATAAATACCTCAACGAGAAGGAGCCATGGAAGTCCATTAAAAATGGCCGAAAAGATGCTGAAAAAGCAATTCACAACTCACTCAGATTGGCAAGATCTCTCGCCATCATCATGCAACCCTTCCTCCCCTTCTCCTCCCAGAGGATATGGGAAATGTTGGGATATGAAGGCTCGATCGAGGAAGTGGGTTGGGATGAAGCTCTAAAAGATATAGAGTCGGGCATTTCCTTGAAGAAGCCTGAGATGCTCTTCAGGAAAATAGGAAGATAGAAATAGAGATCGCCGATTCATCCCACATGAAGAGCCTATTTGAAGAGACAGGGCATAGGGTCAGAGCTGCGGGGGGGAAACTCGGACTCAAAGAGGATCTTATAGAATGGGTAAGTACGCCAGAGAGGGAGCTAACGGTAAATTTCCCCGTGAGAATGGGCGATGGCAGCATCAGGATATTCACCGGCTATAGGGTACAGCACTCGACCGCGAGAGGGCCGTGCAAGGGGGGTGTGCGTTACCATTCATCCGTAACTCCTGACGTAGTGAGATCGCTAGCATTATTGATGACCATGAAGTGTGCCCTAGTTAACATACCTTACGGGGGAGCTAAGGGGGGAGTCGCATGCGACCCCAAGTCCATGTCTGGAAAGGAGCTTGAGGGATTAACGAGGAGGTACACTGCCGAGATTTCTATGCTTATAGGCCCCTCGATGGACATACCAG
>Ga0209633_10004517_pt1 | contig 12476 bp, 13 predicted proteins | sample Cruoilmetagenom1_FD_187290 | JGI IMG/M metagenome (GOLD analysis project Ga0209633, IMG submission 187290) | Oil polluted marine microbial communities from Coal Oil Point, Santa Barbara, California, USA - Sample 1 (SPAdes) (version 2) | ecosystem: Environmental > Aquatic > Marine > Oil seeps ... | reverse complement strand
TATCAACCTGCTCCGGGGTTTCTGTTGCCAACACAAACCACATATTAAACTCATGATCACGCTGATAATTGTGTGCGACTTCCGCAAAACTATTGACAATGCCTGCTACCCGCTCAAAATCATGTTCAGGAATTTTCATGGCCACCAGGCTGAAGGCGCCGCCCATGCGCTCGGCATGGTACATGGGACCAAAGCGGGTCAGTTGCTTTTGATCCAGCATGCTTTGCAGCCTTTTTAACAGCGAGACCTCATCACATCCCAGTTCCTCTGCCACATCGGCATAGGGCGTATCCGATATGGGGAAACCATTTTGCAGGTGGTTAATGATTTTTTTATCCAGGCTATCCACGGCGATGCTGTCTTATGCTAATAACGTGCACCACGTTGTTTAAAGCGGCGCTGGCTGAATAACACTTCATGGGCGATGTCCTGTAAGGCGCAACGTTCAATTACAAAATCCACATGCCTGAGCACTTCACCACGATCACGCCCATGAATCATGCTAAACAGGTTATAGCGCCAGTCGGGCAAACGCCGCGGCCGCTGGTAACACAGAGTGATAAATTCAAACTTGCCCATACAACGACCCAGTTCACTGACCTTTGCATCAGCTATATCCCACACCACCATGGCATTGGCCCGATAGCCCAACTCATGGTGGCGTACCACCACCCCCATACGTTTGATAAAATCATTGTCCGTCAGACGTTGCAGGCGTTGCATGACCTCAGTCTCCGTCATGCCGATGCCAGCCCCCAGCTCGGCATAGGGGTGTGAACACAGGGGCAGACCAGACTGAATGGCGCAGACCAGCGCCTTGTCCTGCTCATCCAGCCCGGCACGCCGCAGTATGCCTTCAGGTATTTTCGGTACACTCATGACCATTTAAGCTCAAAACCCAGATCGATATGATAATCTTCCAGCAGTGGCAGATATAAAACTTTTATGCCGCTACGCGTCTCGATCTCATTTAAAACTTCATGCAAGTGTGTTTCATTTTTAGCGGTCGCGACGAACCACAGATTAAAATCGTGTTCACGTTCATAGTTATGGTTGACTTCATCATAGTCACTCACCAGTTGTGCAACTTCATTCAGTTTTTCAGCCGGTACGGCCATGGCCGCCAGGGTGCTGACACCGACCCGATTGGGGCGAAACACTGCACCCACCCGGCTGATGATGCCTTGTTCTGTTAATTTCTGCAGTGTGTCGATCACCTCTTGTTCCGTCACACCCAATTGCTCGGCCATATCGGCATAGGGTGTGGCGCTCAAGGGAAAATCACGTTGAAAATCATTTAACAAGTGGCGTTCCAGTTCGTTCAATTTGAAGGTATCAATACTGCTATCTATTACGCAATTATTAATCCTGTGTGTCATAACAACAATCCACCTATAGCCCGATGCGGTGCGCCCGCGAGGTAAAAAAGATACCGCTGGGATTTTTCATGGCCAGGCTCGCCCGTTTTGCAAAGCTTCCGGTATCGTAGACCGTAATACGATTGTCATCACGCGATGAAATCCACACCTCTTCACCTCTTGGCGTAAACTCCATGTGTAACACCGCCTTGCCCGGCTTGAGGGTCTTGATGATCTGCATGGTCTGGGTGTCGATCACCTGCACGGTATCATTGCGTGGAAAGGCAAAATTGACCCAGACCTGACGGCCGTCCGGCCGCGCCATGACGAATACCGGCTGGCCGTGGACCTTGATACTTTTTTTCTGTTGCCAGCTGTAGCGATCCACCACCAGCACTTCATGCTGCCCAACGGACGGTAAAAAGGCGTTATCGCCGGCCATGGCCCAGCCTTCCAGATGGGGCATTTTATACACCGGTAATTTCTTTTGACCTCGGCCATATCTATTGAGTATGCGTCTAACCCCTTTATTAAGGTTCCACATATCCAGCATGGCCAGGCCATCCTCACCGAACAGTCCGGCGATATAATGGCGGCCATCGTCGGTGATCAAACCATCATAGGGTTGATTACCGACTTTGATGAATTTTTGAATAAAGGGTTTGTCTGCTTCACTCAGATCCGCCACCCATATCTCACCGGCGTCATACAGGCTAAAGACAAACTTCTGTCCCGGCGCATCCACCAGGCCGACCACCTTGGAGCGCTTGCCCTGTTTGCCGTAGGTCGCGGGGATGTCTGCCACCAGTTCAAGGGTGTCTGCACTAAATACTTTTACGCCGCCTGGCGTATAGTTCGATACGGCGATGAGCTTGCCATTCTGAGATATGGCGCCACCGATACTGTTACCCGACTGGAGTACCCGGTTGACAAGTTTACCCTCAAGGATATCGACTTTGCTCAGACCACCGTCGCGGCCGAAGACATAGGCATAACGTTCATCACGGGAATAAACAATCGAGGCGTGCGACAAGTCACCCAGGCCGGTAACCTGTTGCAGACGGGTACGTCCCGTTGTTTCAACGATCTGTACACTGCCACTTGCCCGTTCAATGACGACACCCAGATCACCGGTACCGCGCAGGCTGGTACAGCCAGCGATGCCGATGAAACAAACTAATAACCAGCAAAAATGCTGCACGGTGTGTTTATAAGGCATCAGTTTTTCCTTGCAGCAATACATTCACCAGCCAGTTCGCCTCTTCACGTGACAGGAAGGTTTTCCAGGGCGGCATCGGTGTACCTGGGCGCCCCTCCAGAATGGTAATCACGAGCATTTGCCGTGGTTTTTTCATTAGCACATCTTCTGTTAATGCTGGCCCGAGACCACCTTTCAGACTCATGCCATGACATGAACCACAATCATGTTTTAACAGATGGCGTAACTCTGTCTGGCGCGTTAACGGAATATCAGCCATGGCGTAACATGGCGCAGCTGTCAGTACGAATATAACAAGTAATAGAAATTTACGCATTCGCCCCGTGCTCTTTGGGCAGACTGCCGTTTTGTTCCGCAAGGCTGCTAATAAACCAATCAAGTTTGTCGGCCAGTGAAACGACTCGGCCGATCACAATCATCACCGGCGCCTTCATCTTGTACTGCAAGACCTGAGCAGGCAGATGGACAAGCGATGCAACACACTGTCGTTGTTGCAGTGTAGTACCGTTTTCAATCACCGCAGCCGGTGTTTGTGGCGAAAGCCCGGCCTCAATCAGCTTGCGACAAATCCGCTCCAGATTGGCCAATCCCATATAGACCACAATCGTCCGCTCCGGGTCTGCAAGCTTTTGCCAATCAAGCTCCAGAGGTTCATTCTCCAGGCAGTGGCCTGTTACGATATGCACACCACGGGACATTCCCCGATGAGTTAATGGGATACCGGCATACGCCGTACATGCGACTGCCGCTGTTATCCCCGGCACCACTTCAAACGGGATGCCCCGCTCAGCCAGATAGAGTGCCTCCTCACTACCACGGCCAAATACAAACGGGTCACCGCCTTTTAATCGCACAATCGTTCTGTTATTTCCGGTGGCGAGACCGGCCAGCAGCTGGTTAATCTCTTCCTGCGGGACAGGATGCCTGCCGCTTTCCTTGCCGACGTATATGCGTGAGATACCCTGTGGTATTTGTTCAACAATTGCATCGGATACCAAACGGTCAAAAACGATCACATCGGCCGTTTGCAGTAAGCGTTGCGCCTTGACCGTTAGCAGGTCCGGGTCACCCGGGCCGGTACCAACCAGATAGATTTTTGTTTGCATAGCCATCGCCATTTTCTGAAATACTGAGCCTTCAACCAGGCGATTCCCACGCCCCAAACCGCCGCAATTTTGGCAGCTTATTATCAGGCCCGGGGTTTTCATTAATCCTTGATTTAAGTCAAGTATGGATAGCATAGGGGTAAAGATCAAGGAAGTGAGATATAGGGCTGACGCAGTTCTACAGACGATAATTCGCCTTAAAAATCAGCCAAATATAGCAAATTACAGATATTGCAAAGATGCACTACCCTCCACCGTAAAAGCAATGCTAAACTTTAATATCATTGGTACCAGGCTAGCCTGATCGCGGATTATTTATAACATTTCGTACGGACCAATAGCACCATTACCCAGTTTGCATTTGACTGTATTACAAAGAAGGGCCAATCCCATGAATAAACAACTTAGCATGTTCGGCGTTGCACTGCTCATCCTGATAGTAATCACCTCCGTGATTCTGGGGCTGGCAGCCGGTCCCACCCATCCACTGACCTGGCTTTTGGTTGCCTTTCTGGTGGCTATCCCGTTTATCCACAAAAAAATGGCATCACGACATTATGTCGAATGGCAGGATAGCTACAGTGTCGGTATCAACTCAATTGACCAGCAACACAAAAAGCTTATTAACCTGATCAACCAGTTACAAACAGCGGTGGACTACTCTACAGGCGAGGAGTTTGAACGGGAAGCACTGAATGAATTGGTCGAATATACCAAAACCCATTTCACCCATGAAGAAGGGCTTATGCAACAGTATGACTACCCAGCGTTTGAACCTCACAAGGCTGAACATACGCAGATGATAAAACAGGTTGAGAACGTTATAGCCGAATATGAAAAGGATCCTGACCGCAGCATGACTCATGCACTGAATTTTCTCAAAGACTGGCTGATCAATCACATTAACGGCACAGACAAGCAGTACAGCAATTTTCTGCAGGAGAAAGGGGCTCAATAAGCTCAAGTATTAAAGCACTGTTAAAGAATCGGCTCCCTCTCATTCGGGAGGGAGCTTGATCAATCGTTGCTAACTTTCAGCCGTTCAACTATTAGCTAGTCAAGCACACGTACCAGGCCTGTCATTTCCTCATGAGGTCCACAGCGGTAGGGAAACACACCTGTCGAATTAAAGCGGCGCTCATAAGACTCTTCAGGAAAAAAATAGTCAGGCTCAGGCTCACCCTGCTTTTCAAACCAGACACTGTGGTACTGGCGCTTTTCCCTGTTTTCCCAGCGCACCATAGCCCCCTTTTTAACGGTGACTTCCTGTGGCTGAAACTTCATTTTCTTTATCACAACAATGACCGGCTCGGCGGCCAAGGCGTTCCCTGCCATGGCAGGGAGCAACAGTGGTGACAAAAGACATAGTATTCGGATGTAGTTCATATGTTGTCCTCCTGATTGACAAATACAATCTATTTTCTGACAGCATTGATCTCCGCTTCCTCATTGTCAAACCCGAACTTGTAGCCAACCGAGACATGATGATAACGGGCTTGACTATAATCATCATGAATCGCAAAGCCGATATTGTAGACCTGGTTAAGCGCCAGACTCACGTCACCCGCCTTGCCTGATTTCAATTGACGTTTCATCTCAACCACCCACTGGCCGTTTTCCTTACGGCTGGTAAACTTCGCCCCCTGACCACCTTTCATGACACGGTCAGCCACGATATAACCGTCTTCTACCGCGCCGTTACCGCTCAGGTAACGCACGATGTCCATAAAGTGGCCCGCCTTCAACTCGGCATCGATCTCGGCCTGAGGCTTACGCTTGTCCCAACCACCCTGCTTCTTGCCGTTACGGCCCTTGATCTCAATCTCGGTACGGCTTTCGGTAAGATATTTGGTTACTTCTTTACCCTTGGGCTCCAATGGCATGCTCTTGGCGTCGACATGGCAAGTCCCCCAACAACCGGCCCGATCGGCATACTCTACGTCATCCGTCGCCAGCATCAAGGCCAGTTTCATCGGATTCTTCGGATCCATTTTGCCACCCTTCGCAAACGGTACTGGCGCATGCTTGCCCTCTGGCCAGACAAAACGCATGTAAAGGTGTTTACCGTCATGGGCCGCGCTGATAGTCACCGGGATGCTGCCGCGCTTACCGGGAATCACGTTCGGCTCAAGTATTTCCCCCGTCACGATCTTTTGACCAATATCCGCGGCTTCTTCATCATGGCAATCAAAACAGCGGTCACCGGCCTTGAAGGGTCTTGCACCGCCATGATCCTTACCACGTAATGCCCATTCCATTGATGCCTGCCCCGGATAGAACAGGACTACCTTACGGCTGGGAACATTCTTCCAGTCAACCATCCCGCCACTGCTAGCCGGTGCCGGTGCAGCTGACGCCGCAGCGGCAGCCCCGCCGCCTTCACCTGCTCCGGCATCAGATTCCGATGCTGCGACTTTACCGCCATTATCCTCGAAGGCCTGCCACTGTGGGGGTAATGGCTTGATCAGTGATGGATCAGGCTCTGCGAGCTTATCCATTTCCTCTTCAGTCAACTGGTCATGCACCTTGTTATGCGCAATCCCCTTATGACAGTCAATACAGGTATTGCCCTTCTTCATCGCATTCAGATGCTGTTTACGCGCCCGAGGTTTCTGATTCTCAGGCTTCATTGTTTTGAAGTCGTGACAGTTACGACACTCACGGGAATCTGTCGCCTTCATTGCTTTCCAGACATTGCTCGCCAGCTTGAGTCGCTTGGCGTCGAATTTTTCCGGCGTGTCAATACTGCCCAGGACTTTGTGAAACACTTCATTCGATGCCTGGATTTTACGCACGACCTTGTGTATCCAGGGTTTGGGGACGTGACAGTCTGAGCAGGTGGCGCGAACGCCTGAACCGTTCGTATAGTGGACTGTCTTTGCATATTCAACGTAGACATTATCTTTCATCTCGTGACAAGAGGTGCAGAATGTCATTGTATTCGTGGCTTCCATGACGGTATTAAAACCGCCCCAGAAGATTACGCCTACAATCATGAAAAAAAGCGCCGCACCAACAGTGGCCCCCAACAACGCCTTACGTGATAACAAACTAAAATTCATGCCTGGTTTAGCCATTATTTTATACTCACCATGATTAGATTATCGATCGCATCAAGACTGTCTTACCATCAGCCCTCATGCCATTGTTGTCTAATAAAATCTTCAGATAAATAAAGGGCGGACACGATCAATCGTACCCGCCCTTTCACTACTTATTGCAAAACATCTATTTACCGTATCAGGTTACGTGGTTTATACGGTTATAGACGTTGAACTTGCCAGTCGGAGCATAGAAGCCCTTGATACGAGTCTTCTCTTTGAGCGTCTTGGCATCAAACACAACAATTTCACCATTTGGCTTCAAACTGTCTGAACGGTTCCAGACAGAAACCCAGACTTCAGAACCATCTTTGTTGAACTCCATGTGTACTGCGGCATAGCCTTTCTTCTTGGTCAAACGGAAAGTTTTGACAACCTTACGGGTTTTCTTGTCAATGACCTTGATTGACTGCTGAACTTCAGGCTCGGGGTGTTTGGTCTGATCCACCCAGACATAGTCAGATTCAGGATGGGTACGGATGAACACACCCGGGCCGTCTGTTTCAACCTCATAACAGATCTTCCAGGCATTGTCTTCGTGATCTTCAGGATCATTACCCCAGACAGTGACCTTGCCAACACCCAGATGGGTGGTGCCGCCTACCGGGCCACACTTGGGGTCATTCCAGTTAGCACCAGGGCCAGGATGGGGTTTCTTGTCCGTATCGATCATGGCTACGCGTTTGCGGGTCTTACTATCGACAATGACCATCTTGTTCGAGGCATTCGCCGCAATCTGGAAGTAACGACCGGTGGGGTCATAGAAGCCATCATGCAGATATTTGGCCGTATCCATTTGGGTAATTTGCAGGTTCTTTATATCGCTATAATCCACCTGCCACATTTGACCGAGCTCTTTAACAGCCACCATCCAGGACTTGGCATGGGGTGTATCGTAGATAGCGGCAACACGTGCTTCGTTGACAAATTTACCATCAACATTCACACCACGGGTAGAAACCACCTTGACCGGTGTCATGGTCGCCGCTTCAACGATAACGAAGTGTGGAGGCCAGTAACCACCGCCAATGATATATTTGCCATCACCGGATACGGCAACGTCACGCGCATCATAGGCAACCTGCACTTCAGCCACTCTCATCTTCTTGGGCGTCTGCCACAGGTCGATCTTGGTCAATTTGCCATCGCGGCCCATGGTGTACCAGAAACGACCATAAGTTTCTGCTTCGAGCAGTTTGTGATGCTCGTTGGACTTGAGAACATGAACAGCGTAACCGGTGGGGATATGGGCAACGATCTCATGCTTGTCACCATCCACCACGGCAACCTTACCGGCATCGCGCTCGATGACCAGGAAGAAGTTTTGCCAGTTACGATCGTGCATCGGTTTGGTAGGATAGTCCTTAGGCTGAACATAGGTCTTCATGCGTTTTTTCATCAGGGCAATAGACATTTCAGGGGGAACCGGTGGCTTATGCTGAATGTACTTCGCCATAGCCTGGATGTCTTTCTTTGACATAATATCGTCAAAGTTATTCATACCCCCTTCGGTACCCAGTGAAATAATACGCGCCAGACGTTTGGTGCCTTTCTTGATGGTATTTTTGGGTTCCAGGCTCTTACCCGTCGCCCCTTTACGCAACACACCATGACAACCAGCACAACGCTGGAAGTATGTCACCTTGGATTTCTCAAATTCGGCGGAAGTCATCTTCGGCGCCTTCTTGGCCGCATATGCCGCCCCCCCAAAACTCATGCTGACTGCGAAAGTTATAGCAGTCAGTCCCAGTAACGTTTTTTTCATTTGTGTAGCCTCCTAATTTTTAGAATGTAATTCGCTTAAACTTAAGTACCTAGAAACATGCTGATACGCATGTTGAACATGAATTTTCCGATTCTAATAAAATTACGACCATATCAGTGTCCGCGCCTTGACTTAGGTCAAGTATGAAAAACCCAGACAAGGGTAATTAACCATATGCTTAATTACTTGTATACTAATATGACTCCCCTAGCTGACCCGGTTACAACAGAATCAGCCGCCTGACTCAGCCATGCCCCCAACAAGCCAACATCTAATAACGTGCGTCAAAAAAAACGATTAAAGGCATGACTCGATGTACCACTAATTGCTCATGACACCAGAGCTTAGACTAGCAGATACTTTCGATGAATCCAGACTCAACCCATACGGCAATGGAAGACCATGGACAAAAATTCTCCCAGGAATACGGTAAGGTATAACTATATACCTTTAATCATATTACTGCTGTATTTGAAACTTGTGGCAAAAACCCAACTAGTAAGTTCATGAAGGAATGCGAGCACTTGAAGTGCAGTCCCATATTTGCAGTAACCATGGGTCCACCAGTTAAGGATATCATTCATATTTTAGACTCGAACAGGCCATTTACTCCATCAGATATTCACGCAGGCCCTGAACGTTATGCACAGCAATATCCCGTTTTGATACCGAAATGATGCCGTTTTTAGTCAGGCGGGACAGGATGCGCGAAAATGTTTCCGGCTGGATCGAAAGTTGAGAGGCAATGTCGCTTTTCTTGTTCACCAGATGAATAGCGGGCGCTTCCCGTGATTCAGCGGGTAACTGGTCCAGTAAATAGGTCACCAGGCGGTAAGTCGCGTTCTGCAAAGCCAGGCTGTTAATTTCCCTGATACGGCCATGCAAGCGCTGGCTCATGGTGCTCATAAGTCGGAAACAGGTCTCGTTTGATTGCTTCAGGATATTACGAAATGTGCGCATATCAAAACTGTACAGTTCGCTCGCCATGATTGCCTCCACGCTGACCGGATAGAGGTGTTGCTCCATAAACATAACGGCCTCGGCAAATGTCTGACCCGGTTGAATAATCTCAAATATCTTTTCATAGCCCTCAATCGACACCTGGAATAACTTGACCTGTCCGGAACACAATAAATAAAAACGCTCGGCAGGCTCCCCCCGCTCAAATAGTGCTTCATGTGTAGCAAGATGAATATAGTGAGACGATTTGATAACTTCATCCAGTTGGGCATTATCCAGGGCTTCGAACAGGTAAACCTGCCGCATCACTTCACGATTGGGCAACCTATTTTGCATTACAAACACTCCGCTAATAAAATTCTATTCACATATTCATATTGTGACAACAAAACGCATAAATGCAAAGACATCACCTTGACTTAGATCATATTATTTAAATTTTGTTATTTTTATAAATGAGCAGGTCATAAATTAATTCTTATGGCGCTTAGCGCATATTTTTCCCTTAATATATATTTTGCCTGATAAACAGGCATGAGGACATAGGCATTATACATCGCCTACAGGATCACTCCCGGGCAGTCCTTAACATTGATCAAGGAATTTAGCGGCCAAATTTGACAACATCGCGGCTGCGATACAGTGAGTATCGTTGCGTTACGTCGTGGAGTTGGCTGTTTTTGCATTGATAGGTACAGACTTTGATGGTGAGAATGGACTGGCCAACGCTTGTAACGCATACGGTGTTGATATCAGCCAAAGCAGCGACTAAAGTTTGGCAAGTAGTGTGTGCTTTCCGGCATACGTACTAGACTGTATGGTTCAACCTAAAAATAAGACAAAGTATACCTATTCACAATTATCATTAGCCGATAGTAGAGAGCTATCATTCGATCTTTAAGGAGTCGATTATGAGCGGTGGATTCACAAAAGCAATGGCACGCAATATTTTTTATGGCGGCTCGGTATTTTTTATATTGGTGTTTCTCGCCTTAACCTTTGATACCACTACGGCATTACCCAAGCGCGATAACCGCGCGGCGATTAATGAAACCGTAACCCTGGGAAAGAAGGTCTGGGAAGATAACAACTGTATAGGCTGCCACACGCTACTGGGTGAAGGTGCATATTTTGCGCCGGAACTGGGTAACGTCTATATACGTTTCGGTAACAGCACCGAGGCCATCAAGGGGTTTATTGCCGGTCGGCCGAAAGACGGTATACCCGGCCGCCGCAGTATGCCGCAGTTTAATCTCAGCGCAGAGGAACTCGAGGCCATCGCCCAGTTCCTGAAGTATACCTCGGAGATTAACACCGAAAACTGGCCACCAAACATACAAGGTTAAAGGAGGATAGATTTATGCAATATCAATCACAAGCTGTTGCCAAACCCTATTTTATCGCAGCAATCGGGTTATTCGTTGGCCAGATCCTGTTCGGGCTGATCCTGGGCCTGCAATACGTCGTCGGCGATTTCCTGTTCCCGGAAATACCGTTCAATGTTGCCCGTATGGTGCACACCAACCTGTTGATCGTCTGGTTGTTGTTTGGTTTTATGGGGGCAACCTATTATCTGATCCCGGAGGAGAGTGAAACCGAGTTACACAGCCCCAAACTGGCGTTGGCCCTGTTCTGGATCTTCCTGGTCGCCGGCGCATTGACGGTTTTGGGTTATTTGCTGGTACCGTATGCCACCCTGGCTGAAATTACCGGTAACGACCTGTTGCCGACCATGGGCCGTGAGTTTCTCGAACAGCCAACCATTACCAAGATCGGCATTGTGATCGTGGTGCTGGGCTTTTTGTTTAACGTCACCATGACGGTATTAAAGGGCCGCAAGACCGTGGTCAGCACCATTCTGCTGATTGGCTTGTGGGGCCTGGCCATATTTTTCCTGTTCGCGTTCTACAATCCCACTAATCTGGTACTGGACAAGGTCTTCTGGTGGTGGGTTGTGCACCTCTGGGTAGAAGGCGTATGGGAACTGATCATGGCGGCGATCCTGGCCTTTATCCTGATCAAGACCACCGGTGTTGATCGGGAAATTATCGAAAAATGGTTATATGTGATTATCGCCATGACCCTGATTACCGGGATTATCGGCACCGGTCACCATTACTACTGGATCGGCACCCCTGGTTACTGGCAGTGGTGGGGCTCAATATTCTCCGCCCTGGAACCCATCCCCTTCTTCATGATGGTGATCTTTGCCTTTAACATGGTCAATAAGAGGCGGCGCGAGCACCCGAACAAAGCCGCCGTCCTGTGGGCCATGGGCACCGCCGTGATGGCCTTCCTCGGCGCGGGTGTGTGGGGATTCATGCATACCCTGTCCCCCGTCAATTACTATACACACGGTAGCCAGATTACGGCAGCACATGGTCACATGGCCTTCTATGGCGCCTATGCCATGATTGTCATGGCCATCATATCGTATGCGATGCCGATGCTGCGTGGGCGTGAGGCAGCCAACAGTGAAAAGTCCCAAATTATGGAAATGTGGGCCTTCTGGTTGATGACTGTCGGCATGGTGTTTATCACCCTGTTCCTCACGGGCGCCGGGATACTGCAAACATGGTTGCAACGGGTGAGTGATAACCCTGAGCCGTTTATGGTGGTGCAGGACAAGATTGCCCTGTTCTACTGGATGCGTGAAGTGGCCGGCGTGGTCTTCCTGATAGGCCTCCTGGTCTACATCGCCAGCTTCTTTATTGGCGGCGAGGAGAAAAAAGCCACCGCCTAGTCAAATTAATCCGGGACCTGATTAAACAGCAGGTCCCGGCATTAATTGTCGATGACTTCCTCACAAACTGAAACACATCAATATCCACCTGGTGATTTTGCCATGTGGATATTTATTTATGCAGAATTACTGGTTTTCGGCATTTTCTTTTTGTCCTATGCCTTTGCGCGTAGCCAGAATGTTGAGTTATTTAACCAGTCCCAATTACATTTGAATCGCACCAC
>Ga0209633_10004515_pt1 | contig 12479 bp, 7 predicted proteins | sample Cruoilmetagenom1_FD_187290 | JGI IMG/M metagenome (GOLD analysis project Ga0209633, IMG submission 187290) | Oil polluted marine microbial communities from Coal Oil Point, Santa Barbara, California, USA - Sample 1 (SPAdes) (version 2) | ecosystem: Environmental > Aquatic > Marine > Oil seeps ... | reverse complement strand
GCCTTGTTTGAGTCACTATTAATGAACCATTGCTTTGTAGATGGCAACAAACGGGCTGCCTATTTTATGACCGATATCTTCTTACGAACGAATGGTATGCAACTCCAGGTAGAAGCCAAATCAGCACATCGTTTTTTGATTGGACTGCTTGAATCAAAACAAGTCGATTTTCAGCAAATACACGTCTGGATCAAGGCCCATCTGATTCGGCCCATCTGATTTTCTATGGTCTCAGTAGTACGAAAACTAGAATCAAGTCAATCATATAACGGGTGGATCTTCAAGTAACGTCCTAAGCTTGTTCTAAGCCTCAAAACCGCTGAGAGGCCTATGCAACAAACCCATAAATAGGATATATTTGGTCAATTAGAATACAAAATAGAGCCAAGGATGCCGAATGTACGACAAGACTTTGATCAAAGATAACTTTGGTCAGCATTACACCATACAAACCTACGTCAATCCCCAGATTAGAGGCAGTCTGAGCCCGAAGGAATTCCCGGATCAGCATCTGGCTCAGCAATTCGTACAGCGCCTGCAGGTGCCGATCGGCTACTGGCAAGGGCTGATGCACGATGTTGGCAGTATTGGTAGCCCCATGATGAGCGAAGCTGACATGGTCTGTGCCGTCTGCGATAGCATCGTTACCGGTCAACTCAAGATCTTCGCCGTCAACCCACCAAATCACTCATCGGGTGCTCCCAAAAAACGCGCTATCCAAACCAGCGACAAGGTTTACCACTTCGTTCCCTCCGTTGAACAGCTATTAAATAAAACCGAAACCAAACACTTTAACCGAGTGGAAGATGCCAAAACCTTCCTGCAGGAACTCAACCCCGATACCGAACAACTCAAAGGCATGGCCAGTGAACTAAATATTGCCGTTCCTGCTACCGCCAGCGCCAACCTAGCCGAACTCAGTCACGCCATCGCTGAATCCATGGCCGCCGGGGATACCGTGGTAATGATGGATACGATTACTTCAGCGACACCACTGGCAAAACTGGAAGCGGTTCTTGACAGTAGTGGTGCTGGGAATCAAAAAGCAGATCTCGGGCCCCATGAAACGGAGGAAGCTCCAAAACACTGGTTTGCTGTACAACTTGTTAATGAGGCTGACGAGCCCTATACGAATGAAACTTTTACAGTAAACTTGAGTGACAAATCAACAACCAAGGTCGATGGTGGTAATCCCAACTACAGGAAAGAGCAACTTCCATCAGGGAAATGCAGCATCATATTTGATGGGTTCTACAAACAGATAGAGCAGTGGATAGGGGAACGGAGTCAGTAGAAAATGCCAAAAGAAAGCACAGTGCAATGGGATAAAGTTGATGAAAAAATTACCAACCTCGACACCGATGTAGAACATAAAATAGTTGTTAAACGTGAAGCAATTCCACTTGTATTCGTCCCAGGTATCATGGGCAGTGTTTTGAGACGTGCAGGTACGGATGGAACCCAAACGGGTGCAGATGGTTTGCCGGATATGCGTTGGAATCCAAGCAGCGCAGGGTTTATGGTGAGCAATTATTCAGGTGAGTCAGGTGCCCATCGCCGCCAAATGCTTATTGGACCTGGGTCATATTCGAGTGATTTTTTGGAGGTGCATAATAGTAATCCGGTAGCTAATGGCTTTCAGGGTGTGTCGAGTGACTCTTATCTTGAATTTTTACAGTTTCTTGAAAATCCAGACACCTGGGGGCCTCTGGGGAAAATTTTTGATTTTCCTGTGTACGCAGTTGGATATAACTGGACGGATACCAATCTCAACAGTGGAAAAATGCTCGCCAAACGGATTGATGAGGTTATTGAGGAGGCCAAACAGAAAACCGGCAAATGTGAAAAAGTGATAGTGATTACCCATTCCATGGGTGGTTTGGTCAGCCGCGCAGCCAGTGAGCTGGCCGGGGCAAAGTCAAAAATCATGGGCATCATACATGGTGTTCAGCCTGCTACAGGGGCCGCAGCTGGATATTGGCGGGTAAAGGCCGGTTTTGAAGGTTGGGGAATGACATCGCGAGTTTTGGGTAATTCAGGGCCGACGGTAACGCCCATCCTTGGAAATATGCCGGGTGGGCTGGAGCTTCTGCCCAACAAAAATTATACAAATAATGATGGTCGGCAAGAGTGGCTTACCGTGACTGAAAATGGGACAGAAATTCTCGCCGTACCACAAAGTGACCCCTATTCAGAAATTTATCGAGTACAGGGCACAGGTTCTGAAGTCTCGCATCCTGATCGAAAGTATTGGGGCCTGATAGATCCGGATTTACTCGACCCAGACAATCCACCTCCACTAGATTCGGCTGATCCAAACACAATTTTTGGTGGCGCTCGGCCTATTGCCTGGGATGAGTATGTAAAGGTACTTGGACAAGCTGAAAATTTTCACAACAGCATCGGGAATAAAATTCATTCATCTACTTATACATTCCATGGTACTGGTCATACAACAACTGATCGAGTTGAAATGGAAACAGAAACTGATTGGGTTAAATTTGGTTCATATCCAAAGCGGGGATTCCGAGGGAAATTTACTGATATAGAAGGAAATTCGTGGAAGGCTATACTTCAGCAACCATCAGGTACTGGTGATGGAACAGTTTCAATATCGTCTGCCTCTTCATTGGATTCGCAAGCGCAGCGACCTCCGGAACCCATGGGAACACCGGGGGAACATGAGCCAATATATAAAACGCAGGCAGCGCAGAATTTTGTTGTGCGGGCAATTTCTGGTTTATGTAAGAAATTGTATGAAGAGAAGCGAGGCCAAAAAAATGGTGGCTGAGTATTTAATCAGGATATTGTTTAATCATATATGATGGCTCATTAAATGCGTTTTTTTGCACAAACACTATTGGTGTTAACTATTGCTTTTTCTGCTTTTGTTGAAGGCAATACGCAACAGGTGAAAAATTCTGGAGATAATAAAATGAAAAGTTGGAGTCTGGGGCGGATAGATTTTAGTATTCCACAACAGTATGTATTGTCAGGGAGGACTCAAAATATCTATTATGTAGAAGTATCGGAAATTTCACTGGAAGGAAGGAAGCCTGAAGATGTATGGATAAGTAAAGTTAAGGACATTAAGGAAAAACATATAAAAGCGGGTTATAAAGAGGAAACAATACAAATAAAAGAAATGGAGCCTTCCTTTAATGTAATTTTTTATCAGGACAATCCCACTGGCCCGGAGTTGGTGAAATTTGAAGCACAAAAAACAGTAGGGGACAATTTGCTTGAAATGAGCTTTGAAGGTCAAGCTGGGAAAGAAAGTGATATGTTACGTGGTCTATCTGTCATCACAAATGCTTACCATGAGGGAGTGTCTTATGGGTTCAATGTGGGTGCTGGCTCAATTACATCAACACCAGGCCTTAATGAATATGCCCGCGCAGGTTTTAAAGATCAAGAATATGACACAAAAATTAATATTTCTACGCGAGTGGCAACAAAGAATCTCAATGATCATCCTTTGGACGATGTCAAATATGAAATCAAAGGTCTTGCTCAGGATGGGATAACGCTACAGGTTCTGAAAAATGAAAAAAGAGTTGTCGCTGGTTTCAAGGGATATGAAGGACATATAAGCCTGGAGAGCCAGAACGAAGAACCAGAATTCCGCTTTACATGGTTTACACCCGGAGTCACAGCAGACAGTTTTAAACCGGAAATTCTAATCAAGGTCCATGGGCCATTAAAAGATATTGAAGCATTCAAGGTGGTTTGGGAAGAGTTGTTGAAGTCATTGAAAATTCGTAGCGTTAATTGATAATGGTTAGTGACGAAACTATCAAATGCGGTTTTTTGTTCAATCACTGTTAGCCGCATTTGTTGGCTTTGTAGTTTATGTAGAGAGTAATGCTAAAGGCGCTCAAACTGTTAGCTAAAGAACTAATGAGTTATGACAATCATGCACTGTCGAAGGCTCTAAAAAGACAGGCGCGTTGGATACAACGACCATGCGTGAATTTTGGTGCGTTGTGCTTATCGCCGGTCAAAGCATATAGTGCCGCCCAAATAAAACGAATTCGTGAAACCAATAAGGCAAGCCAGGCGGTGTTTGCGGCCTACCTAAATACCAGTCTATCGACGGTACAGAAGTGGGAGCGGTGCCAGAAAAAACCCAATGGCATATTATTGAAACTTCTGAGCCTGGTTGATCAAAAGGGAATCGAAGTGCTTCTATAAAATAGCAAGTGCAAAATGTACACGAAGATAAACAGATAAAGCAGACTAAAAATCCGACGAGTGCCTTTGTACTGGGGACAAAATAAACGCTAGAGTAAAACCTGATAATATAACTTACACAATAGATAAGAGATTATAAAACAACTAGATTTGTTCTAAATACAACCCAAAAACAACAACTTAAAATGTGAGCTCCATCACACTCGGTTTGCAGGGTATTGCATAGGATAGACGAGTATTTTAAACTATAGACCATAGTAATTATCTGGAAAAAAAACGAACAACACAGGGATGTGCGACTAACATCACATCTATTTGAACAAGCTCCGAAAAAGGCAATTGGTTAAATAGTAACCAGTTCGCAAAGTCACTGGTCCGTTTTACTGCGGGCGGCAGGTCTGCCGAAGAGCGAAGGAATGACCCACAGCGCGTAATTGATATTGGCTGTGGCAGGAAATGGACAGTAAGCATGGAAACAAGACTAAAAAGTGGCGCTATCACATCGCTCCAATCTACCTCCATCATGCTTTCTGGCAGGTTTTGTTGTTCCCGTCCAAAACACACCACATGCTTTGAATTAATCACTATCTATATATAAGGATGAACCTCATGTTGTTTAAGCTTGAACTTCGCCGTTACACCCGAACTTTGTTTGCTCTGATTACCGTCAGTGTTGCTTTACTGATGCAGGGATGTTTTTGGGAGAGTGATGATCCGGCACCTGTTGTGCCAGATGCTGATGCGACAGGGTATTATGATACCGGCACACTCAGTGTTGATGGCGGTGCGGTTACAGATACTAACTTACTGGCCATGATTAGCGGTAATCGAATCATGATGACCAGTCTAGCATCAAGTAATACCGGAACAGCAGCAACGTTAGTCTATGACGGCACTATGACCATTACCAAGAATGATTTTACTGCAGAAGTTACGGTCTACACTGATGGTGAAAACCCCGTAACGGCAACCATGACAGGCACTATCACAGAAGGTTCTCAAATCAAAGATGGAACATTAACTGGGGCGGGGGTAGGCAATGGGACCTTTAGCCTAACCTATTCAGACACGAATTCGCAGACAGCGGCAATTTCTCGCATCATAACCGGAGCAAATCCGCTTTGGCAAGGCAGTTTTAACGGAAGTACACCATCGCAACACACATTCGAAGTCGACTCTGCCAACAACTATACCCACGTTGATTCTCCAGCTAATGGTGGTATTTTTGAGTTTTGTAATATTAATGGCACTATTGCACCTATCGCGGACACCAGCCTCTACAGTGTGGATGTGACGTTAAGTAGCTGTGATATTACAAGCGTACATTTGAATTACACCGGGTTTGCGGCCACAACGAGTCTGGCAGATACTACTCTGGTTTATATGGCCACGGAATCCACCAAAACCTACAGTGTGGGTGGCGAGTATGATTAAGGCTAGCTAATTCGAGTAGCCTGTGTAAGGGCCGTAGGTTGGGCTGAGTGATAGCGATGCCCAACAAAAGGTTTGAAATGCTTGTATATGATCTTTGCTAATAAAAAAGAAACAAAGGGAAAAGGGACAGGAGGAATTATAAATGGCAAGTGTATTTGAATTGGCAAATTTAGCAAATATGGCCTACGACTCATCGAAAATAACATTTAGTACTTGGAGCTTTAGAGAAAGATACGGCAATCCAACTGGTAAGGGTTTTTATGCGGAGCTCTATCATAATAGTGGCAATAGAGAAGCCGCATTTGTTATTCGCGGCACTGATGGTGAAGCTGGTGATTGGCGGGATATCCTGGCTGACGTACAAATCGCGAGGGGTAAAGCACCATATCAGTTATCACAAGCCGAAAGGGCTTTTAATAATGCTAAAAAGAGTTTAACCAATAATGTGAAATTCTATTTGTCTGGTCATTCACTTGGTGGTGGTTTGGCATCTTTATTATCAGCCAATATGGGCGGCTTGCCCACCGTTACCTTTAATGCGCCAGGGATGATGCGCTCTTATATTTCCAGTCATATTATCGATCTTGTCGGTGTATATAATCTTTCAAAACTTGATTCTTCCAAAATGCTTCATATTCGTGCAACTGGGGATCCGGTGAGTGTTGGAACAGGTAAGCATATGGGGAGGGTTGAAGAGGTTTATGTCGACAAATGGGGTGATGGAAATATTTTAGGAACCTCACGTCACCTGGCACAACATAGTATGACAAATATGCTTGATTCATTAAAAAATATGCCCTGGTATCACAAGGCAATAGCGTAAAAATGCGGAAAATATTTTTAATAGTTGTTGCTGGTTGTTTTTTGCCTTCCTGTGATGTGGGTAATTTCGAGAGCGTATTAATAACGCCTCACTATTCTGTTTTTTATGCAAGTGATTTTGCGGACCGATTCTCACTGCCAAAAGAAAGAGCTGTTAACCTGCAAAATAAGCATCTCAAGGCTATCGCTATTGGAATTCAGAAAATAGATAAGGATTATGTGTGTGATATTCATATTTATTACGATGCAACAATAAAACTCTATTCGCCAAATGAGCGGGATGTGTTTTTTGAAAGACAGTTGCGGGAATATTATTTTTCCAATCAACAAAACGATGCAGACTATAAGTATTCAGATGAACAATCATTAAATAATACTGGCCGCGCTTATTTCAGGTCAAAATCACTTAAAACCTTAAAGACGGGCACATCATCAACGCTTGGATATTCAAGCTACAAGAAGAATTTTTTACCAAATTTAAACATGGCATCTTTCAATATTGGGTGTAGCTTTCTTGATGCCCGACATGGCACCGCTGAGTTATGGGTGCAGAAAGAAGGGCTTGTTAACTATAAATTGATTAATGAAGATCCGTTAAATATCAAACACAAAGAAAATAACTACCGCTTTGACATCCCGTTGGCGTTACTGCAAAGCGTTAAACCCATGATAGACAGGATTAATGCGCTATCTATTGATTCCGCTTCTTCAACTGTTTCGGTGCAGTATGGGGCAAAGGAGTAACCTATATTTAGGTTTATGTTTAGTTGGATGTCCAGTGAAAATTAAATGATGTATGCATTCCCACGCAGAGCATGGGAACGAGATAATAAACAATAATGTGACAAGTTAAAGTCACTACAAATATATAACCGTGTGTAACAGGGGTTAGGGAAATGAACAAACCGGCAACGGATCGTGTACGTTATGTATTGGCGTGGACTCAGGCAGTCTTTTTATCTCTGCTGTTCAGTAATTTGGCCTGGGTACCTTATGCCTATGCAGGCCCAGAAGGCGGTGCCGTTACGGGTGGTTCTGGCAACATCAACCAATCCGGTAACACCACGACCGTCAACCAGAGCAGCCAGAACATGGCGATTGACTGGCAAAGTTATAACCTGAGCAGTAATGAAAGCATTCAATACATTCAGCCCAATAGTTCATCTATTTCCCTGAACCGTATCTTGAGCAACGACGGCTCTGTTATTCAGGGCAGTATCGATGCCAATGGTCAGGTGATCCTGATCAATCCGCATGGCATTCTGTTTGGCCCTACGTCTGTTATCAATGTCGGGGGTATTATTGCCTCCAGCCTGGATATGAATCCGACAGATTTCATGAACGGCAATTACATCTTTAATGAAGTCCTCGGTACTGATGGCAAGGTGGTGAATAGCGGTATTATCAATGCATCAGTCGGTGGTAACGTAGCATTGATCGGTAAACAGGTAAAAAATGACGGTCTAATCGTGGCTAAACTCGGCTCGGTGACGCTGGCGGCAGGTAAGGAGGCCGTATTGACGTTTGACAATGCCGGTCTGGTCGGTGTGAAAGTCACCAAGGCAGTTATGCAGGAAGAAATCGGTGTTGACCCTGCCGTGCTGAACAGCGGGGAAATCAATGCCGAAGGTGGACGTGTCCTGCTTACCGCAAGTGTCAGTCAGGATGTGTTCTCGCAAGCGGTGAATACCGGTGGCATCGAATCGGCCACCAGTGTGGTGATGCATCCGGATGGCACCTTCACACTGGGTGGCGGGGCCGATGTGGTGAATACCGGCACGATTGACGTTTCCAAAACGGCTACAACCGATTCTACAATAGATGATTCCAACACGGCCCGTATTATTCTCATTGGTGAGAACGTCACCAGTAGCGGCATCATTAAGGCCGATAACGCCAATGGGGATGGCGGTGAGATTGAACTGCATGCTACCGATACCACCTTATTAACGGAAAACAGTGTTACTTCGGCCCGTTCCGAAGCCAATGGCGAAGGCGGCATCGTTAAGGTGCTGGGTGACAATGTGGGTCTGTTTGATCAATCGACTGTAGATGTGTCCGGGGCCAATGGCGGGGGACAGGCCTTGATCGGTGGCGATTATCAGGGTAACAACACACAGATCAGAAATGCCAATAAAACTATCATCGGTCCCGATGCTTCAATATATGCTGATGCCCTAACCAATGGCGATGGCGGCAAGGTGGTTGTCTGGGCCGATGATGCAACAGCCTATTACGGTAACATCTATGCGCGCGGCGGTAGTGAATCGGGGGATGGTGGTTTTGCCGAGGTGTCGGGTAAGGAATATCTGGTGTTTCGAGGCGATGTTGACCTTTCATCAACCACCGGTCAGAGCGGGACACTGCTACTTGATCCCAAAAATATTACCATCAGCACGGGTTCAACGTCTCATACTTTCCCAGGCAACTATGATGATTTTACTGATCTATCTGGCACAGATACCATTTTATTTGTGGGAGACATCGCTGATAGATTGGATGGCGCAAATGTACGGCTGCTCGCGAATACAGATATTGTATTTGCAGCCGATTTGGACCAATTCTCTGGTGCTGATAACAACGCATTAGATAATAATCTTACCTTGCGAGCAGGCCGATCAATCACGATTAACGATGGGGTCGACATTGTTCTAGATGGTGGTAATTTTTCTGCAGAGGTTAACCATGGAAGTGCTCAATCTGGTAACAGGGATGCTGGTCTGGCCGAATTTACGATGGAAGGTACCTCAAGCATTGCAAGTAATGGTGGTGATATTACTATCAACACTGGCACTTTTGATTCTGGTAACAATATTGGAAATATTTCCTTAAAAACCCTTAATTCTTCAGGTCCGGCAGGCAGTGATGCAGGAAATGTAACGGTTACCAATACTGGTGCTTATGTGGCTGGCACTAAAGGAAATATTACTGTCAATGGCCCTGTTTCTGCGCTGGGTGGGAATGGCAACGGTGGTAATAATAACGGCAGAAGTGGAGGAAATATTACGCTTAATGCTAATTCCGGAGATGTCACTATCAACTCAGATGCTACGATTACTTCCGCTGGAGGGAACGGATTTGAACAGACAGATAATGGCGGTAATGCAGGTTTTGTAGCGATTACAGGCAATAATGTCATAGTTGATGCAGCTATTACTGCAAATGGAGGCAATGGTGGTTCGGGAGGAGGTGGTAGTGGAAATGGCGGTGATGCCAATACTATAACGATTACAGGAAAGAATAATCTGGAAGTAAATGCAGCCATCTCTGCAAATGGGGGCAATGAGACAGGCAGTGGGACAGCCGGAGATGCGAAGGTTGTAACACTGACAACAAATAATACGTTGACGGTTGCAGCAAATATTTCTGCTGTGCAGGGAATCGTTACTGGTTCAGGTTCTGCGGGTAATAATGCCGCCATCGTTATTAATGGTGACGGCAATGATAATACCTTCAATATCAATGATGGTGTTTCATTAACGGGTGCATCTGCTACCGTCAATGGTGGAGCTGGTGACGATACCCTGGCCGCTGCAGGCAGTACTAATATCTGGATTATCAGTGCGAATCAGGGCGGCACGTTGGATAATTCCAGTGGTAATAATATTGGATTTAACAGTATCGAGAACCTGACCGGTGGTGCACTGAAAGACACATTCAATATCACCACTGGTGATATTGATGGACTGATTGATGGCGGGGGTGGTTCGACAGATGAACTCAATATTACACCTGCTGGTGTGACTGTAGAGTTGGGTTCACGTAGTGCCTATGCTGCTGCCCGGATCAGTGTTAACAATGTTGAAACAATCACCGCAACGGAGTCCGGGAATGAAATTATTGGCAACGATGATCAAGCCTATTCCTGGGCTATTACCAATGCAGTGACAGGCACAGTGGCACCGTCTTCGGGAGCCGGTGCTGAAAACACCGTTACGTTCGAAAATTTTGATACCTTAACCGGTGGTGCGGATGTTGATACCTTTGAAATCAGCGGAAGCCAGACATGGACCATCAATGGCGGTGGCGGCAATGATGCTTTCAATATCGGGTCCAGTTATGCGGGCACACTGAATGGCAATGCCGACGATGATACCTTCCGGCTTACCGCCGATGTCACAACACTCAATGTTGTTGGCGGTGGAAATACCGGCACGGGTGACAGGTTGATTGGTTTTAACCGCTTGAATAACTGGACTGTGCGAGGAGCTGGGTCAGGTATATTAAATGGTGAGACCCTCACCTTTAATGAAATTGAACACCTGCAAGGAACTAATGCTAACACCGATAACTTTATCATTGATGGTGGGTCGATAACAGGTGTCCACGGTGTAGGTGGTGCGAATACGCTGACAGGCCGGAATGACGTGACGACAAACTGGAACATTACCGGTGACAGTTCAGGTAATACTACCCATGTTGCCTCCTTTACTGACATACAAACATTAACCGGCAGGGATGCAACGGATAATTTTGTCATTGATGATGGCGCAACGATGGGCAGTGTTGCTGGTGGCTTGGGTGCGAATTCATTGAGAACCAATGGTGCGATTGCCAAGATATGGACAATCGATGGCACAACGGGTGGCTCAGTAAACGGTGTTGGGACATTCAGTGAGATCCAGACCCTGACAGGAGGTTCTGGTCAGGATACGTTTAACATCAGTGCTAATTTTGATGGAACGATCAATGGGGATGACGATATACCGGCAGAGACTGGCAATGATATTTTTAACATTACATCAGTGACTCCATTCAGTGGAACTATAAACGGTCGCGGTGGTGATGATGATTTTAACATCAATGCAGCGACAACTGGTACGTTTAATGGTGGATCGGGCAATGATACTTTTGATATAAGTGCAAATGCCGGTTCACTCAATGGTGGAACAGGGGATGATACTTTTACATTTCTAGTGGCGGGTCGTAGCGTTACAACGCTGGATGGTGGTGAAGGGGATGAAGTGGCAGGTGACCAGATCGTTGGCTTTGACGAGGCGAATTACTGGAATGTCACCGGAGCGGATTCCGGCACCATATCCGATCTGGCCACGCCGCATCCTGCTGCCACGGAGGGTGCCTTGCGTGTAAGCTTCAGCAATGTTGAAAATTACACCGGCGGCACTGCAGATGATTATTTCGTTATGGCAACAACGACAGCCAGCTTTAGTGGCAACATTGTCGGTGGTGATGGTGCTGGTTATGATGTTTTCGATATCAGGGGATGGCTTGGGACAGCTGAAATTCCAATTGATCGATTGTTTGGTATTGAGTTACTTGAAGGCGGTGGCGGTACTTTTAATGCCAGTGGGACTGGCGATATAGAATGGATTATCACCGGTACGGATTCAGGAACCGTACAGGGTATGGCCTTTTCCAATTTCTCAACACTGAACGGCAGTAATGATGCCAATGGCAACGATACCTTCATTCTTCGTGCTGGTGGTCGGGTTACCGGATCAATTGATGGACGTGCAGGCAACAACACCATGGAAGTTGGTAATCTGGTTCCGACCGATAACTGGGATATTCTGAATATCTGGAATATTACCGGTAATGGTGCAGGTAGTGTAGCTCAAAGTGGGGATGCGGCCAGTCTTACAGCATTTAGTAATATCGATAACCTGAATGGTGGCGCCGGAACAGATCAGTTTGCATTTAATGCGGCTGGCAACATAGATGGTTTAATCGATGGCCGTGCGGGTGCTCTGGATGAAATAACCACGATTGCGTCAACATCGGGTATTTTGGCTGGTGATGTTACGGTTCAAATTGGCAATACAGTCAATGGTAACCTGAATGTCAATAATGTGGAGAGAATCACTGCAGATGCTCAGGATTCGAATACTTTGATTGATGACTCGGTGGGAAACACCTGGATTATTGATGATGCAAATATAGGTACTGTTGATGGAGTGAGATTCAACAACTTCCATAACCTGGCCGGTGGTGCGGGGGCGGATATTTTCACAATCGGTGCCACTGGTTCATGGACGGGTTTAGTGGACGGTGCCGGTGGTGTGGGTGAT
>Ga0209633_10004514_pt1 | contig 12485 bp, 10 predicted proteins | sample Cruoilmetagenom1_FD_187290 | JGI IMG/M metagenome (GOLD analysis project Ga0209633, IMG submission 187290) | Oil polluted marine microbial communities from Coal Oil Point, Santa Barbara, California, USA - Sample 1 (SPAdes) (version 2) | ecosystem: Environmental > Aquatic > Marine > Oil seeps ... | reverse complement strand
AATTTGTAAATGTATGTGTATTAGAAGAAGTTCCGTTTTTCGATTCAATTAGATTTCCTCCTTTATATAGTTCATAACTAAAAGAAGCAGATGTTTCATTAACCGTAATATCAACTTTCCCATTTACCGCATCTTTACATACTACATCACTTGGTGTTACGGTTACATCAAGACCTAAAACAGTTACGGTTCTAATGGTTTCTGTACAACCTGTTCTTCTTTGTGTGGCCGTATAAATTCCAGCACCAGTTACAGTTACTTCTTTTGTATTACTAATAACAGTTCCGGCTTCATCTGTCCAGATATAAGTATCATAACCATCATCTCCTTCAAAAGTCAATGTATTATTACAAAAGAATAATTCACTGTCAAAAGAACATGAACTAGTGTCAACAAAAAGATCCATTGATCCCACGTTACCTAAACCACAGCCATTGATGCCATTTAAACCAGGTTGTCCTGAAATATTCTGACCTGAAGTCTCGCCGTCATAATAAGATGTTATACTATTTTCCAACAAATTAGTACATGCGTCTGTATAATCAAAACAATCGTTTGATGCAGATACTTGATAACGAATATCATGTGCTGACGATAAAGATTCTCTTTCTACTAAAGAATTATCAATATTAAAACGTAATTCTCTTGTTGTGTTATTATAAGTATAAGTTACACCTGATGGAAGTACAATACTACTTTCATCTAAGGTCACATTAATTGGTAAAACGTTTAATATATAAGTATTTAGTGCATTATCAGTACCAATATTTTGGAAGTTAATGTTATACCAAACTGTTGAACCTAAAGGAACAGGTGAATTATGTGTTATTTGATTCCCCGAAGTATCTTCTACACTAGTTAATACTTGTAAATTGGGTTCTATAATATTTATTGAAAATGTATTTAAAAAAGTATAGATCCAGTCTCCTCCAATATTATTGGTTACCCTTACAGTTGCTCCTGTTTCATTATTTCCTATTAAATTATTTCCTGAATTTAAAGCTGTTAGATCCAATAATTTTTGATCCCATCCTAATGTATTGGTACTGTTTAAATTTCTATCATTTACGATAACTCCATCTTTTGTAATTTTACTATTAAAAAAGTTATCTACATTATTTTCGGCATCGTATAAAGCTGTGAAACCTGCATTGGCATCCGCTTTAAAAAGCATTTGATCACCAAACCATCCTAAATCTCCTTCTAATGCAGCAACACCAACTCTACCTTCAACAGGTCCAGATGGTGGAGTAACAAATCCTGTATAATTAAAATCAACTTGATTGTTAGGACTATCTCTTACAGCCGAAAAACCATCAAACGTTGAAATATACTTGCGAGATTCTGTTGGATCTTCATATACAATAACCAAAGACCAGCCGGCTGCAGCACTATTTCCTATAGAAGAACTAATATTTGCTACAAAATAGTTGCCACTAACATTTGAATTTGCTGCTACGATACTTGTAACGTCTTTATAATATATCAAATCTATTGTTGTGTCAGCCGTTATATTTGTATACCCACTACCAGGGATTTTAAACTTTACTTTTTCTGGTTCTAAATTAGTTGGTGCAGAAACAGCACCCCAATACAATCCAGCATATACTACTCTATTACAAGCATTTGTTGTGAAATTAGCACTACTAGAATTAAAAGTATTTGCATTATTATCTATATCAACAAAAACCATGTCAATATAATTATTTTGTGTAGTTCCATTGTAAGGGGTATCTGGGCTATCACCTACTATTGAATTCCCAATAATGGTTAAATCACCATTTATACCTGTAGTTTCATATCTTTTGACAAAAGGTGTTGTAGTTTGTGCAAAAGATATAAACGAACTAATAAATAGAACTAAAAATAAAAAATTGGTAAATTTTATTTGAAATACTGTTTTCATATCACTTATAATTTAACGAAATCGTAAATAGATTAAATAAACATTATATGATAAAAACAGGGAGAGGATTTATATCATTGAAAAATATAACAACCATATAACAACTAAATGTTCAAAAAATTGCATTTAGAACTATTTTTTTATCCTTATTTACCTAACTCTATTCAAAAACCTTTAAATTTGTTATCTATTAATTCTAAACACAAACCTCATGAAATTATTAAGTATCAAAAAATCAAACCTATTATTATTTGTTGCTAGTTTGGCAGTAACTTTTGCTATGAATGCTCAAGTTGGAGGATGGAAACCAGATTTATCTAAAGATTCTAAGGCAGCAATTGAAAATTTGAAAAAAGACAACCCTTCCATTGTATCGTATTATGACAAGGCATATGGATTTGCTGTATTTCCAAAAGTTACAAAAGCTGGATTAGTAATTGGCGGTGCTGGAGCTAAAGGAATTGTATTTAAAAATAAAGTTCCTGTTGGAAGTTCTAAATTAAAACAAGCTTCTGTAGGGTTACAAGCTGGCGCTCAACAATATAGTGAAGTTATTTTCTTTGAAAACAAAAAAGCTTTTGAAAACTTTACTAATGGTAAATTAAAGTTTGACGGACAAGCTACTGCCGTTGCAATTAAAAAAGGTGTTGCATTAGATATTGCTTATGAAGACGGAGTTGCTGTATTTACAAAAGCAATTGGTGGTTTAATGTTTGAAGCTTCTCTAGGAGGTCAACATTTTACTTATGAAGCTAAAAAGTAGATAATATATCTTAACATATTGAGAATAAGGTTATTTAATATTAAGTAACCTTATTTTTTTGCGTTGTGTTTTCAATTAAAGAAATTAAAACATATAAAATAATAACCAAAGGAATAGCTACTGTTTTAAAAATGATTAGCAATACCAAAGACGAAATTAAAAATAGATATTTCATTTTATTATCACCCCATGAATAATTTTTAAACTTTAAAGAAAATAAAGGCATATCTGAATTTAATAAATAACTTCCTAAAAGAGTAATTCCTACTAGAACATAATTATTATGAATTAAATCAATAAAAAATTGATTATCAGAGTAGTTTAAAATTAATGGTAATGAAACTACAAACAATGCAAACGCTGGAGTTGGTAAACCAATAAATGAATCAGATTGTCTCTCATCTATATTAAAGTTTGCAAGTCTAAAGGCCGAAGCAAGAGGTATGATTAATCCAATAAACGGTAAGAAAAATAAATTAGTTTCTTTAAAGCTTTCCCAATTTCCTATATCACAACTCAATTGATTAAACCATTTTTCTTGTGTTGCATACAAAAGCAATTGATACATGATCAATCCCGGAACAATTCCCGAGGTTACCATATCTGCTAAGGAATCTAACTCTTTCCCAAACTCTCCTTCTACTTTATACAACCTAGCAAAGAAACCATCAAAGAAATCAAAAAATATTCCTAAAAAAACAAAAAACGTTGCCTCTATTAATCTATCCGACATTACCATTAATATAGCAACTAGTCCAGATAATAAGTTTAATGAGGTGAATACATGAGGGATATTTCTTTTGATCATCTTTGGAGTTTGTGATGTAAAAATAACAAAATAATCTTAAAGTATTTTCTTTATTTATCGAATATGAAAGAAAAGACATCCTATTTTAATATTTATAATTGCTGTTTGATATTTATTTAATTATTCTGTTAATAAATAATTAGCTAGCTATTTTATTTTTTCCTTGTAATTCTTACTTTAGCATCGCTATATAACCCAAAAGACTTAATGGCAAAACAAACATCCTATACTGAAGATAACATTCGTTCCTTAGACTGGAAAGAGCATATTCGTATGCGTCCTGGTATGTATATTGGAAAATTAGGAGATGGGTCAGCTCCTGATGATGGAATTTATATATTAATCAAAGAAGTGTTAGACAATTCTATTGATGAATATGTGATGGGAGCAGGTAAAACTATTGAAGTTTCCGTAAAAAATGAACAAGTTAATATTCGTGACTTTGGCAGAGGGATACCTTTAGGTAAGGTTGTAGATGTGGTTTCAAAAATGAATACGGGTGGTAAATATGACTCAAAAGCTTTTAAAAAATCAGTTGGTTTAAATGGCGTTGGTACCAAAGCAGTAAATGCTCTATCCTCCTACTTTAAGGTACAATCTATAAGAGATAATAAGTCGAAGATTGCTGAATTTGAACAGGGTAATTTGGTTAACGACCCACCGATAGATGATTTAAGTTCAAGAAAAGGTACAAAAGTATCTTTTGTGCCCGATTCCAGTATTTTTCCACATTATAAATTTAGAAGCGAATACATTGCTAAAATGATTAAGAACTATGTGTATTTAAACACAGGTTTGACCATAATTTTTAATGGAGAAAAATACAAATCAGAAAATGGGTTAAAAGATCTGCTTGACGAAAATATTTCTGAAGATTCTAAACTGTTTCCAATTATTCATTTATTAGAAGATGATATTGAAATAGCCTTAACTTACAGTAAATCACAATATAGCGAAGAATTTCACTCCTTTGTAAACGGTCAACATACTACACAAGGTGGAACCCATCAAAATGCTTATCGTGAAGCCATTGTAAAAACTATTCGTGATTATTTTGGAAAAAATTACGATGCCGCTGATATTCGAAAATCTATTGTAACTGCAATTAGTATAAAAGTAATGGAGCCTGTTTTTGAAAGTCAAACAAAAACAAAATTAGGATCAACCGAAATGGGTGGCAATTTACCTAGTGTAAGAATATTTATTAACGATTTTGTTAAAAGAAGGTTAGATAACTATTTACATCGAAATCCAGGGACTGCAGAAAAAATACAAAGTAAAATCTTACAAGCAGAAAAAGAACGAAAAGAATTATCTGGAATTAGAAAAATTGCTCGTGAGCGCGCTAAGAAAGCAAGCTTACACAATAAAAAATTACGCGATTGTAGGGTTCATATGAGCGATATGAAAAAAGACAACCGTTTAGATAGCACTTTGTTTATTACCGAAGGAGATTCTGCTAGTGGTTCGATTACGAAATCAAGAAATGTAAACACACAAGCAGTCTTTAGTTTAAAGGGTAAACCTTTGAATTCATATGGTTTAAGTAAAAAAATTGTCTATGAAAATGAAGAATTTAATTTACTACAATCGGCATTAAACATTGAAGATAGCATTGAAAATTTACGCTATAACAATATTGTAATAGCAACAGATGCGGATGTAGACGGAATGCATATTAGATTGCTATTAATTACATTTTTCTTGCAATTTTTCCCAGAAGTGATTAAAGAAGGTCATTTATACATTCTAGAAACTCCATTATTCAGAGTTAGAGATAAAAAAGAAACTTTTTACTGCTATTCTGAAAAAGAAAGAAAAAATGCTATTCAAAAATTAAAAGGGAAACCAGAAATTACTCGATTTAAAGGATTAGGAGAAATATCACCAGATGAATTTGTTCATTTTATTGGTAAGGATATCCGTTTAGATCCCGTTATGATGGATAGAGAAATTTCTATTGAGAAATTGTTAGAGTTTTATATGGGTAAAAACACTCCAGACAGGCAAAAATTTATCATTAATAATTTAAAAGTAGAATTAGATATACTTGATGAAGGAAATGATGATGTTGAAAAAATAAATAAAGAGAATAACCTTTTAACAACGAAAAATTAAATTCTTTTCATTGAGTTTTTAATATGGAAGAAAATTTAGAAGACGACACTGTTCAAAATCAAGACACCATTACTAAGATTACAGGAATGTATAAGGAATGGTTTTTAGATTATGCATCCTATGTTATATTAGAGCGTGCTGTTCCTGCTATTGACGATGGTTTTAAGCCAGTTCAACGTCGTATCATGCAGTCCATGAAAGATTTAGATGATGGAAGATATAATAAAGTTGCAAATTTAGTTGGACATACCATGCAATATCATCCGCATGGTGATGCCAGTATTGCAGATGCAATGGTACAATTAGGTCAAAAAGAGTTGTTGATTGATATGCAAGGAAACTGGGGTAATATTTTAACTGGTGACCGTGCTGCTGCTTCTCGTTATATTGAAGCTCGACTATCAAAATTTGCCCTTGAAGTAGTTTTCAATCCTAAAACCACAGAATGGCAAGCCTCTTATGATGGTAGAAGAAAAGAACCTGTAGATCTTCCTGTAAAATTTCCTATGCTCTTAGCGCAGGGCGCTGAAGGTATCGCTGTTGGACTATCCACTAAAATATTGCCACATAATTTCAATGAATTGATAGATGCTTCCATTAAAATATTAAAAGGAAGAAGTTTTAAAATTTTTCCAGACTTTTTAACAGGTGGAATTGCAGATGTTTCTAATTACAATGAAGGTAAAAGAGGTGGTAAAGTTAGAGTTAGAGCAAAGATTTTTCAACAAGATAAATCTACTTTAAAAATTAATGAAATACCCTTTGGAACAACAACTACTTCCTTAATTGATTCTATTTTAAAAGCAAATGATAAGGGAAAGATTAAAATAAAACAAATTGAAGACAATACGGCTAAAAATGTAGAAATATTAATTCATTTACATAGTGGTATTTCACCTGATAAGACCATCGATGCACTTTATGCTTTTACCAATTGTGAAGTATCTATATCGCCTCTATGCTGTGTTATTGAAAATAATAAACCTGTTTTTATTGGTGTTTCAGATGCTTTAAAGCACTCAACCAATCATACAGTAAATCTTTTAAAGGCTGAATTAGAAATTCAGTTAAAGGAATTGGAAGAGCAATGGCATTTTTCTTCTTTAGAAAGAATATTTATCGAAAAAAGAATATATCGTGATATTGAAGAAGAAGAAACCTGGGAAGGTGTTATAAAGGCAATTGATAACGGGTTAAAACCTTATATAAAACATTTAAAAAGAGAGGTAACAAAAGAAGATATTGTCCGCCTGACGGAAATAAAAATTAAAAAAATATCAAAATTTGATATTGATAAAGCAAAACAATTTATTGAAGGTTTAGAAGATAAAATTTCAATAATTAAAGATCAATTAGCTCATATTATTGACTTTGCCGTTGATTATTTCAAGAATTTAAAATCCAAATATGGTAAAGGAAAAGAGCGTAAGACTGAAATAAGAATTTTTGAAGATATCGTAGCTACAAAAGTTGTCATGCGAAATGCAAAACTTTATGCAAATAGAGAAGAAGGTTTTATTGGAACTTCATTAAGAAAAGATGAATTCATATCAGATTGTGCTGATATTGATGATGTTATAATTTTTAGAGGTGATGGTATAATGGTTGTAACCAAAGTAGGTAGCAAAACTTTTGTTGGTAAAAACATTATTCATGTAGCCATATTTAAAAAGAAAGATAAACGGACCGTCTATAATATGATCTATAAAGATGGTAAAACCGGTACGAGTTTTATGAAACGTTTTTCAGTAACCTCAATTACTAGGGATAAAGAATACGATTTAACGGCTGGAGGTAAAAATTCTAAAATGCTTTATTTTTCTTCAAACCCTAACGGTGAAGCTGAAATTGTTACCGTCAATCTACGAGCTTCAGGAAAAGTTAAAAAGTTAAAATGGGATATTGATTTTGCTGATTTAGCTATCAAAAATAGATCTAGTAAAGGTAATACGGTTACTAAAAATACTATTAAAAAAATAGAATTAAAAGAAAAAGGTGTTTCAACGCTTAAACCAAGAAAAATATGGTTTGATGATACCGTTCAACGATTAAATGTTGATGAACGTGGCGATTTACTTGGCGAATTTACTGCAGAAGACAGGCTGTTGATAATCAATCAAAAAGGAATAGTTAAAACGGTTATTCCTAATTTGAATATTCATTTTGACAATGATATGATTGTTTTAGAAAAATGGGAACCAAACAAACCTATTTCTGTGATCTATTATGATGGGGAAAAAGAACGGTATTTGGTTAAACGTTTTATGATTGAAAACCCAAATAAAGAAGAAAGTTTTATAACGGATCATGCAAATACACAATTACAAATTGTTGCCACAGATTATCGACCAATGGTCGAAATAATTTTCTCAAAAAGAAGTTTGGAAACAAGAATCTTAAATTTTGAAGAATTTATTGCAATAAAAGGAGTTAAAGCAATTGGTAACCAATTAACTACAGATAAAATTAAATTAGTTAATTTATTAGAACCACTACCCTATGAAGCTCCTAAAGTAAATGATGTAGACTTAATAGATGAAGAAATAATTGAAAACAAAATTATTGAAGATATTGCACCTAAAAAACTAGATAAACCTAAAGAAGATGATGATGGGCAAACTACTTTATTTTAATCCTTAAATTATGAAAAAATCATATACTTTTTTTGATCGATTACTGCATTGGGTTTTAGCTTTTGCAATTCTATTTATCCTCTTAACTGTTTTTTTACGATTAAACTGGATGGAAAAAAATCATGTTGCAGCCATCCTAACAGATAATCTATCTGCATTTGATATGGAGATTACTAAAGAACAAGCTATCAAAATTGCAAAACAAATAAGAAAACCAATGTTCGAATGGCATATCACGATTGGTTATGTTGCTGCTGGTGCCTTTGTTTTAAGAATCTTTTATCATATATTCAATAAAAAGAACTATAACCCAACAACTACTACTGAAAAGTTTCAAGCCTGGGTGTATAGAATATTTTATGTTCTATTGGCCATAACGCTGATTACTGGATTATTGATCAAATTTGGCCCAGACTCTATTCATAAAACAACGGAAGACATTCATAAATTAACCTTGTATTATATCATTCCGTTTTTAGTTTTACACTTTACAGGTATAATTCTAGCTGAATTAGGATCAAAAAAAGGTATTGTTTCAAAAATGATTGGCGGAGATAAATAGTTGAGTAATAAAAATTTTAGGTTTTTATTAAAGATGGCACATTAAGGTTACAAATTTTAGCTTTTCTCCTAAACTTGTAATTTTAAAAATGCTAATAATTTTTTTGTTGCTTTCCCTCTATGAGAAATTTTTCCTTTATCCTCTAAACTCATTTCTGCAAAAGATTTTTCAAAACCTTCTGGTTTAAATATTGGATCATAACCAAAACCTTTTTCTCCCTTCTTTCCCTTTAGTATTTCTCCTTTACAAATTCCTTCAAAAACATATTGATCCCCTTTTAAATTCAATGCAATAACCGTTTTAAATTGTGCATTTTTATCGGGTTTATCTTTCATTTCAAAAAGCATTTTTTGCACATTATCTTCATAAGTAGGATTTTCACCAGCATATCTTGCAGAATATACTCCTGGCGCCCCATTTAAAGCCTCAACTTCTAATCCGGTATCATCAGCAAAACAATCATAGCCATAATTTTTTGTGATATAATCCGCTTTCAATTTCGCATTTCCCTCTATACTATCTTCAGTTTCTTCAATTTCTTCTGTACAACCTATATCGGTTAAACTTAAAATTTCAATATTTTTAGGAATTAAAGACTTTATTTCTTTTACTTTATTCTTATTATTTGTTGCAAATACTAATTTCATAAAAAAGTTTTTTAGTTGTTCAAAATTATAAATAATTATAGTGAAAACTTCGCCTGACAGGTTTAAATTCTTAGATTTGTTTCTCTTATTAAAATAATCTTTTCATGACGGTTGAAAATATTAAAGAATATATAAAAAAGTATAAAAACAATGGGTTGAAACTTTTTGTTACTTCTTCCTTTCAAACCCATAGTATTCCTCTCTTACATATGATTAGTGAGATAGACAATACCATACCCGTGATGTTTATTAATACTGGTTTTTTATTTCCAGAATCACTTATTTTTAGAGATCAAGTTACAAAACATTTAAACCTAAACCTTATCAATTTAAGTGCTTCGGTGTCTCGCATTCATCAAAAGGATTGCAACAATAATTTTTTATTTACCTCGGAGCCTGATCACTGTTGTTATATCAATAAAACACAACCAATGGAGCCAATATTAGCGGAATATGATATTTGGATTAACGGAATACGGGCCGATCAAAATGACCATAGAAAAAACATGAAAATTGAACAAGATGGTGCTTTTAATTGTAGACGCTTTCACCCTATTTTAGATTGGAATAATAAAATGATTTTTGATTATATTAAAAAACACAACTTACCAAAACACCCTTTAGAATCTAAAGGATATTTAAGTGTTGGATGTGAACCTTGTACGCAAAAATTTGATTTCAATAATGACAGATCAGGTAGATGGAAAGGTTTGAACAAAACAGAGTGTGGTTTACATACGGATTTGGCAGGTTAGGTTAATGGTTAATGGTTAATGGTTAATGGTTAATGTAAAAAATAAATAAAATGGCCTCAAAATATAATATATTATTATCAAAATAAATGTTTAGTAAGATCGGGAAGTTCCGAAGAGGCTCTCAAGGAAATCACCCGACCGCACTTAACTTTTATAAAGGGAATGGTATATTATATTTTGCAGCCTTGATTTTTTTGTTTCGTTTTTTTATCAAGAAAAAAATGAAAGTATTAATAAAAAAAATCAGATTTTCGAAAGTGTAAAAAACAAACCAAATGAAAATACTTATCACGGGCGGAGCCGGATACATAGGAACAGAACTGACTTACGAATTAGAAAAAAATCCAAAAGTCAAACAAATAATTATCTATGACAATTTAAGCCGTGGTAACGTAAATTTATTTATTGGAAAATCTAAACTAAGTACTAAAATTAAATTCGTTCAAGGTGATATTTTAGATACTCGACTCTTAAAAAAAACGCTAATCGGAATTGATGTAGTTTATCATTTGGCTGCAAAAGTAACCACGCCATTTGCCGATCAAAATGCACATTTTTTTGAACAAGTTAATCATTGGGGAACCGCCGAATTGGTTTATGCAATTGAAGAAAGTACTGTTAGAAAATTTATTTATACGAGCAGTGCTTCTGTTTATGGTGCTTCTGCGAATGAAGTTGATGAAAAAACAATACCAAATCCAAAAACCTTTTACGGTATTTCAAAATTAAGAGGTGAAGAGCATGTGAACCGGCTTTTAAATAAAAATCTTCAAACGTATATCATTCGTTGTGGTAATATATACGGGTATAGTAAAAGTATGCGTTTTGATTCTGTAATCAATAAATTTATGTTCGATGCAAATTTCAAAAACCGCATAAGTATTAATGGCACAGGTGAACAACATCGTTCATTTATTCATATAGATAAAACGGCAAACATTTTAACCAATCTGCTTTTTAGTAAAGTGAATTCTGGTATTTACGATTTGGTTGAAGACAATTTAAACATCAATCATATTTCTAATACGTTTAAATCTGTTTATCCTAGTTTAGAAATGCTTCACATCAATCAGCAATTAAAAATGAGAGAATTAAAAGTAAGACCAAATTACAACATCAATGCATTAACAAATATTCCAACTAGGACTTTAGAAGAAGTATTGACCTACTTTAAAAACCAATTTTCTTTCTAAATAGATATATTTCAAATTTTTATTCTTAGATGCATCCTTAAATTTGATCAAAATTAATGTTACTTTTTTCTTTAATGAAATTGTTTGATTATTAAAAAAACAATACTTTTACATACCAAAGTAAAATGTTCAAGAGCCTTGAATAAAATATTGAAATCTATTAATTATAAGCGTTTTATGGTTTTGATTTATTTCAACAGATTTAAATTTATTTATAATGACTAACAATCTTTTAATAGAAAATCAGTACAAGCAATCAACTCTTTTTAATAAAAATAATGTAAACAATCTTGTACGAATTCTTACAAGGTTTGGTACTATACCAAAAATTTATAGTATAAATATTATCACCTCTAGTGTAAAGCCAAAGCTTTTTAAAATTAATCCTGGGAAATCAATAACAATTGGTACCGATTATTTAGAAAACCCTGATGTAGCACTTGTTTATTTACGCTATGCGATTGAATGGCAAGTATGGTTTAGAGCTTTTAAAAAAGATTTAAAATCCTCGACATTATGTGATTTAGCAGCCATACAAACCACTTTATATTTTTACGACCTTTTACCAATTGATGATAAAAAAAGGCTTGAAAATAGTGATTATTTATTAGCAAAAATCATCCAAAAAAAAGAAAACAATAGTATAGAAAACATTAAAACGAATAAGCCTTTATTAAATAAATTACAATCCTTTCATAAGTTGAAAAATTCTGATGAACCATTTAATGCTTCCTCTATTTCTGTAATTGAAAACTTAGCAAAACCTATTGAATACTTATTGATGTCTGGTGGTGATTTTAGGTTAGATATTGATGAAGAAAACTTATTAAATAAATATGGTTGCAGACCTTTTCCCAGGCCAGAAGCTTTTACTTTTGCTTCTTCTACCGGTACAAGCGTATCAAATTTTGCATACGATAAAGCCGAAAGAGCAAGAACCGTTTTAATTCAAAAAAGTTTAGCTAATGGAATGAAATTAGCTACAAACGAATTTTCAGAAAGCTTAAAAACAAACCTTAGAGACGCCTTAAAAATAAAGGAAAATTGCCAAATCATATTTTCACCTTCAGGTACAGATTCTTCTCTTCAAATAGCGGCAA
>Ga0209633_10004513_pt1 | contig 12485 bp, 8 predicted proteins | sample Cruoilmetagenom1_FD_187290 | JGI IMG/M metagenome (GOLD analysis project Ga0209633, IMG submission 187290) | Oil polluted marine microbial communities from Coal Oil Point, Santa Barbara, California, USA - Sample 1 (SPAdes) (version 2) | ecosystem: Environmental > Aquatic > Marine > Oil seeps ... | reverse complement strand
GGAAATAATAGAAGCCTTAAGGCCAATAAATATCCTTGGGGGCAAGCTGAGGGAGGTGAAGAAGGTAGAATTAGAGGAACTGGAAGGGCGGCGTTTAGTCATTGTGGATAAGGTCTCCTCTACTCCCCAGCTCTATCCCCGTCGTCCCGGCGTGCCACAGCGGCGTCCACTTTAAACTAACCCAACAAGCCTGGTGACTATTTTCTGCCCGCCGAAATCGAAGGTTTTGGTCGAAGCGGCGAAATTTTTCAAAGTTATCGGCCCCCATGAAAAGAGCGGGCGAATTCCTCACGGGGATCTACCTTAGGTATTTTCTAATCAACGGGGCCAAGTCTTCCTTTAGTCGGGGCGGGATGTGTCTTGATGGGGTAATAATGGCATCCCTTAAAGCAGTAGCACAGCCGCATTCTCGCTTTTCAGGGATACGAGAAGTAGCAATCTTTATGATCCTTTTGGCGGCGTCTGTGTTGCGCCGTAGATTAGCCACTACCATCTTGGTAGTTACCATGTCGTAGCTCTCATGCCAACAATCATAATCGGTGACGCCAGCAAGAGCAGCGTAACAGATCTCAGCCTCTCGGGCTAGCCTGGCCTCGGGAAGAGCAGTCATCCCAATGAGACTAGCCCCCCAAGAGCGATAGAGGTTCGACTCTGCCTTGGTAGAGAATAGTGGCCCTTCTATCACTACACAGGTGCCCCCCCGGTGCACCGTGTTGCCAGCTTCCTCAGATGCGTGGTAAAGGATTTGGCTCAAAACAGGGCAGAACGGTTCAGCAAAACCGACATGAGCTACCAGCCCTCCCTCAAAGAAGGTATTCACCCTGCTTCTGGTGCGGTCGACAAGCTGATCGGGGATAACCAGATCTAGCGGCCGGATTTCTTCCCTTAAGCTGCCTACCGCATTGACTGAAATTATCCACTCTACACCAAGACACTTCAAGGCGTAAATGTTGGCTCGGACTGGAAGCTCAGTGGGACTGAGCCGATGCTTCCTGTCGTGCCGGGCTAAGAAGGCAATCTTCCTACCTTCAAGTGTACCCACAATGATAGCATCGCTTGGCTTGCCGAAGGGAGTTTCCAACCAGATTTCCTCTATATCTGCCAAGCCCTCCAACTCGTAAAGCCCACTCCCGCCGATGATGGCTATTTTTGCTTCAGACATCGGTCCTTATCGTAATCCCTTATTGAGGGAGCCCATAGACGCATACCGCGCACATGAACATGCCCGGGCCACCACCCTGGTTATGAACCATCCCCATCCTGGGATTCTTCAACTGACGGGAGCTATCCTCTGCCTTTCCCTGAAACTGCTTATATATCTCATAACTTTCCCTACAGCCACTAGCACCGATGGGGTGGCCGAATGATTTCAATCCTCCGCTTAGATTGATAGGAATCTCCCCCTCCTGGGTCCAGGCACCAGACTCAATATCCTCTCTAGCATGTCCCCGCTCACAAATTCCCAGAGATTCGCAAGCGATAAGCTCAGAAATAGAGAAGCAGTCGTGGTTTTCGACAAGATCGAGCTCCTTACGGGGGTTGTTGATCCCTGCTTGGGCATAGGCTTCTCTACTAGCGTAATACGTTTCATCCCAAAAGGTATAATCGTAATCCGTTCTGATAGAGCCTTGCCCTGGACCTATAGACAGGCCTAGCCCTTTAATAAGCATATAGTCATCCCTATAGTGCTTGGCATCCTCAGCACGACATAAGATGGCGGCAGCCGCCCCGTCAGTCACCCCACAGCAATCGAACAAGCCTAACGGCCAGGAGATTATAGGAGCGTTCATCACCTGTTCAACGGTTACCTCTCTACGCAGATGAGCCTTGGGGTTTCGGGCACCATTATGGTGACTCTTCACCGAGACCATGGCCAACATTCTCTTTCCGTCCTGAGGGGCTATTCCGTACTTGCGAAAGTATCTGGTGGCAGCTAAGGCATAATATCCTGGAGCTGTTATCCCCCCCATATATACAGGATTACAGTACAAGCCTAATTCACCAAGCCCACCAAATCCGGCATCCTTCAACTTTTCAACCCCGACAACTAGAACTAGGTCATACGCCTTAGCAGCTAATGAGAAAGCAGCGTTTCTGAGTGCATCCTCCCCTGTGCCACAGGCATTCTCTACATGAGTGACGGGTTTATACTGGAGCTTCAAAGGTGCAGCTAGGCCAGCTCCAGTCATTGGAGAGGAAGTTATAATCCCCGATATCCCCAAATTGCCGATCGTCCCATACCAGGCCGCATCGATATCTTTGGGCTCTACACCGGCATCTTCATAGGCCTCGTAAGCAGCCTCAATAACCAAGTCCGCGTGGCCTGCATCCCACCTCTCACCGAATTTGCTGCAACCCATACCCACAATAGCAACCTTATCTTTCATACTCTCTGCCATTTTCCCCTTTCCTCCTTTTTAAGCTCTTATTGGCCGGCATTTCCAGAAATAGTTGTGGATATTTTGCCCTTCGTGGAAGTTTCTGAAGGTCAACTCTACCCTCATATCAGGTGTAATCTTCTCTGGATCACGGTCTGTCAGTATAGTGGCAAATCTGCCCCCTCCTTCCAGGTCAACTATAGCATAGACACTCGGTGGATCTACAGTCACACCTAAGTTATCCAGACTATAGGTAAAGAGGGTACCCTTTTTATCTGAAAGTTTCACCTCCTCAAAGTCATCCTTTGCCTGGCAGTAACTGCATACCCTCTGTGGGGGGAATATAATATTACCGCAATGCTTGCACTTATACCCCCGACAACTAAGAATCCAGTCCCGATCTCTCCATGACACAGTCAGGGCGGCATACTTAGGGGGCTGGCGTACTGGCAGCCATTCCATGAGGTTACGGAAATGTAAGTACTTCCCGTAGTTGGGAGCCATCATCTTCGAGGCCAAGTGCCTCTTTATCCCCCGCCGATCTCTGACTTTTTCTATCTGGTCAGTCACCCTCAGGATGAAAGTGTCAGCACCATCGCCGTAATTAGCAAAAAGAATCCTATCTCCTGGCTTTGCCTCTTCCAGGGCAGCTACTAGCATCATTAAAGCCGAGGCTGTCCCGGTGTGACCTATCGCAGAAAGCAGTGGGTCCTGCACTTGAGTTTTCAGGTCAAAACCCAGCCTTCTGGCGATCTCAGCGTGCCTTCTGGAATCATAGGCATAGAAAACCGCCTTGGCAAAATCCTTGGGGGTTACATTGTACTTCTTGAATAGCCCAGAGATTGCTTCCACAAGATGTGCCAGATAGCCCTCTTCGATGATAAATCGGTCCTCCCACGCTTGAATATATCTATCCTCTTCCCTTCTCCACGTATCTATAAAGTCGCTGAAGATAGTGTGGCTTCCTTCTATCTCTACAGCAATATCGGCATCTCCAAGCAGAAGGGCAGCAGCACCATCACCGAAAAGCTGCTCGAAGGTTGAATCCGGCGCAGGCACGCGGCAATCAGCCGCAGCAACCAGAAAGTTTTTCGCCGACCCAGCATTGATGGCATCGAGAGCTGCCTTCATAGCAATGCTTCCCCCCCTTAGGGAGTTTGCAATATCCATTGTCACTATATCTCGATGCAGATCAACAACTTTAGCCATTATACTGGCACTCTGCTTCTCTCGGTAAGCAGGCGTTGTGGTAGCGAAATATAGACCATCGACAAGCTCTCGATCCATGCCATTTAGGCAATCGATAATAGCTTCTACCGCCATAGTCAAACTATCTTCATCCCAATTAGCTACCGCTTTCTCGCCAGGTGCTGCAAAGCCTCCCCAAACTTGGGTGAGAGTCTGGGTGCTCAGCCTATATATTGGAATGTAGGCTCCGTATGATGTTATCCCTACTGGCATCTGACCTCCTCATAACATAATTTGAGCCCCCCCGACCTAGGGGGCTGAAACCTCACCTCTTATGATAGTACATCGCTGGGTTATTTTCAATCAGACAACCTTCTCTTAGGTTCGTTGACAAGTAGAAGCCTTAGCTATTATAATATAGGAAGCTGCGAGATTTCTTTAAGGAGGAGAAATGGCGGGAAAGAGAAAAAGCTTTGATCCGGCCACTTGCGAGATGCTGGAGCAAGCTAAAGCTCAGAGCGTTACCACGGTCTTCGATCGGGCAGAGACTACTGCCCCCTGCCCTATTGGACACGCCGGGACCTGTTGTAGGAATTGCTTTATGGGCCCCTGCCGGTTAGTAGGAAAGACCACTGAGGGTTTATGTGGGGCAACGCGGGAAACTGTGGTAGCGAGGAACTTCATCCGCTGGATTGCTGCTGGAGCTGCTGCCCATTCAGATCATGGCCGAGATATGGCTCTCACCTTACTTGCCACCGCTGAAGGTGAAGCTCCAGACTACCAGATAAAAGATGAGAGAAAGCTGCGGATGGTAGCCGCCTACTTAGATGTAGAAGCAGAGGGACGTTCTACGAATGAGATTGCTATCGATGTAGCTAAAGCCGCTTTGGCTGAGTTTGGCCGTCAACAGGGGGAAATACTTTTCGTCCGCCGTGCCCCTCCTAAGCGTCAAGAGGTATGGCGCCGGCTTGGCATTGCCCCTAGAGGAGTTGACCGAGAGATTGTGGAGACGCTCCATCGTACTCATGTGGGGAATGATCAAGATGCAGAGCATATTTTAACCCATGGCTTACGTAATGCCCTAGCCGATGGTTGGGGTGGCTCAATGCTTTCAACAGATATCAGCGATATCCTTTTTGGTACCCCAGCCCCAGTGGCAGCTAGATCCAACTTCGGCGTTCTTGAAGAAGATGAGGTGAACATTGTGGTTCACGGTCATGAGCCCACCCTTTCCGATATGATGGTTGTGGCAGCAAATGACCCTGAGCTTATTGACTATGCTAAATCGAAAGGAGCCAAAGGGATAAATTTAGCCGGCATGTGTTGCACTGCTAATGAGATTTTGATGCGTCATGGCATACCTGTGGTAGGGAACTTCCTCCAGCAAGAGCTTGCCATTGTTACTGGCGCAGTAGATGCCATGGTGGTAGACATACAATGCATTATGCAAGGGCTTCAAAAGGTAGCAGAAAATTATCATACTAAGCTTATTACTACCTCACCCAAGGCTAAGATTACTGGTGCTATTCATGTCGAGTTTGATGAGCACCGTGCTCTGGACATTGCTCGGCTCATTATACGTACCGGGATTGATAATTTCCCTAACCGAAAACAGGTGCACATCCCTGGCATAGTGGACTATCTAGTAGCAGGGTTCTCTCACGAGTATATTAATTATATGCAAGGAGGATTTTATCGACAGTCCTCCCGCCCCTTAAACGACAATATAATGAACGGTCGAGTGAGAGGGGCTGCTGGAGTAGTAGGTTGCTGTAATGCTCGTACCTCTCATGATGAAGCTCATGTTAATATTGTTAAGGAGCTTATCAAAAACGATGTATTAGTGGTCACCACCGGTTGCGATGCCATCGCCTGTGCCAAGTATGGTCTTTTGAGTCCTGAGGTGATGGAATACGCCGGACCTGGACTGAGAGAGGTATGTCAGACAATAGGTATCCCTCCAGTATTACATATGGGGTCTTGTGTAGATAATTCTCGCATTCTCACCGTGCTCGCCCAATGTGCCACTGAAGGAGGACTAGGAGAGGATATCAGTGACTTGCCAGCAGTGGGGATTTGTCCCGAGTGGATGTCAGAGAAGGCGATATCTATCGGAACTTACTTTGTGGCTTCGGGTTGCCATACTATTTTCGGCGTTGGCTCACCTGTTGCTGGCAGTGAGGAAGTAACTAGGATGATTAATGAAGGCTGGACCCAGATGGTGGGAGCAGGGCTGGAGTTTGAGCCCGACTGGCATAAGATCATAGACAAGGCACTAGCTTATATTGATACTAAGAGGAAGGCACTCAAACTTGAGGAATATAGCCCCACTAGATACGGCAAGAGCGCTACCTACTTCCCCGGCGACTCCTTTTCCTCCGAAGTGTATCAGCAAGGCAGGTACAGTAAAGTGGGATTATAGAGATCGCTGAAAAACTTTGCTTTTCGGCGGCGATCGAGCTTTGGGGTAGGGGAGTGTAGGTTTTCCAATGAAGATATCAAAAGGTGATAAAACGATGGATTTTACTACCATTATCTTGGAAAAGAAAGAGGGTATAGCTAAAATCATCTTGAATCGCCCGGAAGCATTAAACGCGGTAAACAAGACTATGGTTGAGGAGTTGTATGCCGCGGCAGAGGATATTGAAGAAGATGAGGCGATAAAAGTAGTGGTTATCAGCGGCAAGGGGAGAGCTTTCTCTGCAGGGGCAGATTTGAAGTACACCAAAGGGGCTTTAGAGGATCCCCATCAAATGGCTGAATTCCTGCGGCTGTGGCATAAAGCGTATAATGCTATTGAAAATCTAAGCAAGCCGGTGATAGCAGCGATAAATGGTTTCGCTTTAGCGGGGGGGTTGGAGTTAGTGGAAGCTTGTGATATAGCCATCGCCTCGGAAGAGGCTCGTCTCGGGGATCAGCATGCCAACTTTGGGCTGATGCCTGGCGGAGGAGGAACGCAGCGGCTACCTCGACTGGTAGGGATAAGGAAGGCAAAGGAGCTCCTGTTCAGTGGTGATTGGGTGTCTCCCCAAGAGGCAGAGAGGATTGGGCTGGTGAATCGAGTTGTGCCGGCTGAGAAACTGGAGGAAGCAGTAGACGAGATGGCAATAAAGCTGGCTGAGAAAAGCCCTTTGGCCACCAAAGCTATGAAAGCGGCGGTGAATCGAGGGATGCAAACTGATTTGGCCACTGCTTTGGAGTTAGAAATCGGCGCTATTCTCCACCATTTCACCTCTGAGGATGTAATAGAAGGGATAAATGCCTTTGAGGAAAAGAGGAAGCCGGTGTTTAAAGGGAAATAGCAAATCAGGTAGCGTTTTGACTTGAGGAAGTGGTAATAGAGCAGCAACAAATCCCATCCCGAAGGATGGGATTTGTTGCTTTGGCTGAAGGAAGAGTTATGTTTAAGTCAGTGAGTAGCAAAGTGAACCTGCCACAAATGGAACAGGATATCCTGTGCCTGTGGAAAGACAGAGGTATCTTTGCCAAGAGCATCCAATCTCGCCAGGGTGCCCCTCAGTTTATCCTTTATGATGGGCCGCCAACGGCCAGTGGTAGCCCGGGGATTCATCATATCCTAGCTCGGGTATTTAAGGATGTAATCCCTCGCTACAAGACAATGCGGGGCTTCTATGCCCCGCGCCGCGCAGGCTGGGATACTCATGGTTTGCCTGTCGAACTGGCGGTGGAGAAAGAGCTGGGATTTAGCGCCAAAACTCAGATCGAAGAATACGGGGTGGAGCGTTTCAACGCTCACTGCCGTGAAAGTGCCCTCCACTATATCAAAGAATGGGAAGAGCTTACTGAGCGTATCGGCTTCTGGATAGATTTGGAGCATCCCTATATCACTTTCGATAATGACTATATTGAATCCTGCTGGTGGATAATTAAGCAATTATGGGGCAAAGGTTTGATCTATCAAGGCTATAAAGTGACTCCACACTGTCCTCGCTGCGGCACTTCTCTTAGCTCCCATGAGGTAGCTTTAGGCTACCGGGATGATGCTGAGGATCCCTCAGTTGAGGTAAAGTTTAAGCTCGTTTCACCCCCGCTTTCTTCCCCTGAGTCTTGTACCTTCCTGCTTGCTTGGACTACTACTCCGTGGACTCTTCCCGGCAATGTCGCCTTGGCGGTAGCCGAGGATGCTGAATATGCTTTGATTGAACTTGTAACGACTTCTGAGCATGGCAAAGCTGGGGAGAGATTAATCTTAGCCAAGTCGTTAGTTGATAGCATCATCGTTGATGACTGTCAGCTAATAGCTACTATTCCTGGATCTGAGCTGGTAGGGCTAAGATATGAGCCTTTATATGATCCCTACCAGGCAGGGGTGAATGTGCAGCGGTTTGAGAGAGATGTCTATGGAGAGGCTCACCTTGTCTTCACCAAGCCACCAGAGAGGCTAACCTATCCGGTAATCGGGGGGGATTTTATCTCTATGGAGGAGGGCAGCGGCATTGTGCATATCGCCCCTGCTTTCGGTGAAGTGGACTTCGAAGTAGGTAAAAAAGAGGAGCTATTCTTTATCCAGCCGGTGGACTTGAAAGGTTGCCTTAGTGAGGGGATTTGGCCTTTTGGGGGGAGATTTGCCAAACAGGCTGATCCCCTCATAATCCACGATCTAAAGTTGAGGGGGTTACTTTATCGCAGTGGCAAAATTCACCATACTTACCCCTTCTGTTGGCGTTGCGAGACGCCTCTCCTCTACTATGCCAAGCGAACTTGGTACATCAAGACCACCGCGGTAAAAGATAGACTTATTGCCGCCAATAGCGAGATCAATTGGTATCCTGAGCACATAAAGTATGGCCGCTTTGGCGATTGGCTAAAGAACAATGTGGACTGGGCTTTATCTCGGGAGCGCTACTGGGGGACACCAGTTAATATTTGGCGGTGCGACAAATTCTATGAACATGTGGAGTGTATCGGCAGCATCAAGGAACTAAGAAATAAACCCGATATTGCCGGGGTCGAAGAATCTCTAGATCTCCATCGCCCTTATGTAGACCAAATAACCTTCTCTTGCCCCCACTGTGAAGGCAGGATGCATCATATAGGGGAAGTCTTTGATGCTTGGTTTGACTCCGGAGCTATGCCTGCAGCCCAATGGCATTATCCCTTTGAAAACCAAGAGCTTTTCGAGCAAAGATTCCCCGCTGATTATATTTGTGAGGCTGCTGACCAAACAAGGGGCTGGTTTTATACCTTACATGCCCTATCTACTTTGCTCTTTGATCGTCCTTGCTTCAAGAACGTTATCTGCCTGGGACATGTCCTCGATGCCCGTGGTGAGAAAATGAGCAAGGCCAAAGGGAATGTGATTGACCCCTGGACAATCCTCCAAGGTCAGGGGGCAGATGCCCTACGCTGGTATCTGCTTACCTCCTCACCAGCGGGCAATGTGAGACGCTTTTATCCCGACCAAGTAACCGAGGTGAGGCGAAAACTCCTATCGACTTTATGGAATGTCTACTCCTTCTTTGTTATCTACGCCAATATCGACTGCTTTGATCCCAGCTCACAAGATGCCCCCCAATATAGCTCCGAGCTTGACAGGTGGATTCTCTCTGAGCTTAATCAGCTCATTGCCGAGGTAACTTCGTCAATGGATAACTATGACCCTACCAGAGCAGGGCGAAGGATTGAGGAATTTGTAGACTACCTTTCCAACTGGTATGTAAGGAGAAGCCGCCGCAGATTTTGGAAGAGTGAGAATGATGCCGATAAGCTGGCGGCTTATTTCACCCTTTATCAATGTTTGGTTACCTTAGCCAAGCTCCTGGCTCCTTTCACCCCCTTTATTGCTGAAGAGCTCTATCAGAATCTAGTGTGCTCTGTCTATCCTGAAGCCCCCGAGAGCGTACACCTCAGCGACTTTCCAATAGCAGAGCTGTCAAAGGTTGATGAGCCACTTTCCGCCGCTACCCGCTTAGCTATGAAAGTGTCAAGTTTGGGGAGAGCAGCTAGAAGCAAGGTGGGCATCAAGATACGTCAGCCTTTAGCTAAGGTAGTGGTTAAGACAAGAGCAATCGCAGAAAGAGAAGGGATGATGCGGCTTTCCTCCCAGGTGATGGAGGAGCTTAATGTGAAGAATTTGGAGTTTATGGAGAATGAGGCCGAGGTAATTGGCAAACCTGGCTATTCGGTGGCTACGGATGGCGACTACCTAGTGGCAGTTACCACCGATATTCCGCCCGAGCTGGCAGATGAGGGAATAGCACGAGAGGTGGTGCATCGGCTTCAGACAATGCGTCGCAACGCTGGCTTTGATATTGCTGACTACATCGTGACCTATTATCAAGCGGAGATACCTCTACAGCGCATAATGACAAGCTTTACCGCTTATATTAAGCAGGAGACGCTTTCTCGGGAACTAATCCTGGAAAGACTTGCCGGGGGGCTATATACTGAAGAGCATCACATTAATGGTCACCACATATGGCTGGGGATAAAACGGCTAGATTAGTTATGGCATTTGGGCCAAAGTGGCCCAAGTTGCTCGCTTTTCCTTGCCACGGTAGAAAACAATTTCCACCCTCTCCCCAACTTGGCAATTTTGTATTATCTGCTGCAGCTCAAGGGCTATGGTTACCCCTTGCCCAGCGAAGCTGATAATGACATCACCTGCCTCTAACCTTGCCTGCTGTGCCGGGCTGCCTTTAGTCACCTTAGTGATGAATACTCCTGTGTCAACTTCAAGGCGGTAGCGGGATTTGATCGTCTGGCTTAGGTCAGTCATTTCCACTCCGAGCCAGGGGTGAGCTACATGCCCCTTTGCCACTAGCTCTCGAATTAGTGGGAGTAGAGTATCGTTGCTTATGGCAAAGCCAATATTTTCTGCTTGAGCTATAGCAGTGCTAATCCCTACTACTTGCCCGGCCATATTTACCAGTGGCCCGCCACTATTTCCCGGGTTGATAGCCGCATCAGTTTGAATAAGATCACGAAGCGTGATGGTTCGATAGGATGTTTGTACTTGAATAGTGCGCCCTAGATAGCTAATTATCCCCTTGGTCACTGTAGGGCCTCCCGGTAAGGCCAAGGCATTGCCGATAGCGATTACTTCATCGCCTACCCTAAGCTGCTCAAGGGAATTTTCCAGAAAATGGGCTGTAGGAAGATCCTCCGCCTCAATTTTTATCACCGCTAGGTCACCAGGAGGATCGCGAACTACATCCACAGCTTCGAAGATACGCCCATCTCTGAGAATAACCTCTATTTTATCGGCACCTTCAACTACATGGTTATTGGTTACTATGTAGCCTTTGGGGTCTATGATTACCCCTGTTCCGGCGCCTTGCTGAGGATAGGGTTGCAAAAAGAGGTCATAGGTCATAGTTTCAGTAAAAATAGACACTACTGTTGGTGCTACCTTTTGCACTACTTCAAAATTGGAACCATGGGGTAACTCTAGGCCAGCCTCGGTCTCTACATAGACTGGTTCCCAATTGGGCTCAATCGGCTCACTGGGGATATTCTCTGAACTGATCTCAGTGGGTGGTGGGCTAGACACCTGTTTAGAAGAAATAGAACACCCTGTGCTAGCCAATAACCCCATTATTATAACCATAGAAATGAGGATGTATCTAACTTTAGTCATTTGATCCTTCAAGATTATTTTAGCATTTTTGGCAAATTAGTAAAGCTTGTGCCAAGCCTTCCTCGCTTCCTGGAGGATAAACCCAGCTAGTACCAGAAGCATGATGGCGATAGCGCTCAGCAGGTATTGGCCTCCCATGAAGAAGGCTGGTATTTCATACAGCAGAGCCCCTAGCGTTATACATAACATAACAATGCATGGAATCAGTGTGTATTTGGCTGGCCTCTTTGTCCCCAGCAGCCATACCGATATGGTGAGTAACGCTAGGGCGGCAACTAGCTGATTAGCCGTGGCAAACATGGGCCAAATAGGGTGTAGCTTCCTGTCCATCCCAAATAGAACGCTATAGCTATAGGAATGATAGTGGCAATGAGCCTATTCCCTAGCAAAGGAATCTTCTCTCCCACTATCTCCACCCAGGCGAATCTGGTCAACCTGGTGCAGGTATCAAGCGAGGTGATGACGAACTGCCCCAGCATCAATATGCCCACGAGCGACCCAATCGCCAGGGGGATGCTCAGGGAAGTGAGCAGGTTTCCCAACCCAGTGCCAAAGGTATCCCACTATCGGTCCAGCAAACAAGAAGTAGATTGACAGATAATCCCTGCATCAAAGTGGGAATGACAATCTGAGGTGTCGTCCGCAAGGTTACACTGGAAACGGTTCCAAATACCGCGATCACCAACACTAGGGTAATCCACACCACTACCAAAAATACATACTTTGCCCGAGAGCTGATGATCTCTCCAGCAATGTTGGGGACTGAGGTGCCCTGGTGTCGACTGGGCATTATCAGGTTTAGCAATCCTCCCTTCGATGAATTTACCAGAAAATAAACTATAACGGTAGTTATTGAACAAGGCAACCTTCTGGAGGCTGGCAAGCTGGGTAGCCAGTTGAAGATGTGATAGAATTAAAGAAAGATGCAGCGGCTACGGGTCAAGTTTTCTCGAGGTGAAGAGATAAAATATATCTCCCATCTCGATATGGTGCGTTTGTGGGAGAAGATATTACGCCGCTCAATGCTCCCTCTGGCCTACTCTGAGGGATTTACTCCTCATCCCAGGATTTCATTTGCCTCACCACTTGCCCTAGGGGTGACCAGCGAGGCTGAGCTTATGGATGTGTGGATGAAAAAGCGAATCCCTCCCTATTCCTTTATCCGAGCGGCAAGTCAACAATTACCTTGGGGTATTGAGATATTTGAGGTGCAAGAAGTAGCTTGGAGGGCTGCTTCACTTCCGTCACAGCTTCGCTATGCTGAATATCGCGTTGGGGTGAAGACAACCAAAGATAAAGAGCAAGTTCAATCGGCAATT
>Ga0209633_10004512_pt1 | contig 12488 bp, 10 predicted proteins | sample Cruoilmetagenom1_FD_187290 | JGI IMG/M metagenome (GOLD analysis project Ga0209633, IMG submission 187290) | Oil polluted marine microbial communities from Coal Oil Point, Santa Barbara, California, USA - Sample 1 (SPAdes) (version 2) | ecosystem: Environmental > Aquatic > Marine > Oil seeps ... | reverse complement strand
ATAATCATAACATTTAACGATGAGTATGGAGAAGAACCTCGTTCGGTACGATTAACAAATACAACTTATACTGCTCTTTCAATAAAATATGGTTATGGATATGCAAAGAAGTTTGGAGGAAGGAGTGGAGACGATCCAGATTGGTTTAAGTTAACAATAACTGGTATTGGATTAATAAATCAAATTACAGGACAAAAAGAGTTTTTTCTTGCAGACTTTAGATTTAATGATAACTCAATAGATTATATAGTAAATAAATGGAGTATTATTGATTTATCGGGTTTGGGAGTTGTTAAACGCTTAGAATTTGAATTAGCTTCGTCGGACGCAGGAACACCTTTGTATTTTTGTTTAGATGATTTAAAAGGACGAATTCCTTTTTAACTATATCATCCATTTATTAATTAGCATAAATAGCTTTTCTTTTCGAAGGGGTTTTGCAATATAATCATCGCAGCCAGCTTCTAAACTATTTTTTTCATCATTATGCATTGCATGTGCAGTTTGTGCAATTACAGGAAGGTTGGTTCTTATTTTCTTAATTTCTTTCGTAGCATCTAATCCATTTAATTCTGGCATTTTAATATCCATTAATATTAGATCTATATCCTTATTTTTATTGCATAAATCAATTGCCTGAACACCATTTGTCGCTCTCAGCAAATTTAAACCTGTATTTTTAAGTAACATTTCTAAAAATTTAAAGTTACTTTCTTCATCTTCGGCAATCAAAATAGTTTTGCCTTCCCATGCTAATTTATCATTAAGTTCAACTTTATTAGGTTCAATATGAACAACATTACCTTCTTCTTCGAATGGTAAGGTAAAATAAAATGTTGATCCCATATTCTTTTCAGATTCTACCCAAATTTTACCTCCAAGTCTTTCAATTAAATTTTGAGTAATTGTTAATCCTAATCCTGTTCCTCTGTATAGTTTGGTGTTATCAGTTTCAATTTTATTAAAACGTTTAAATATATCTTCGAACCAATCTTTGGGAATCCCAATACCTGTGTCCTTAACAAAGAACTGGACTATATCATCTTTTTCTATAATTGTATATCCAAATTCGATATTTCCTTTTTCGGTGTATTTGAACGCATTATTAATTAGGTTGGTCATAACTTGTTTAAACCTAAAGGGATCTGTTTTAATAAAAAAGCTTTTTTCTAGTAATTCTTTATTAATCCTTATTTCTATGTGTTCTTTCGATAGATTTTTTCTGGTTTCTATAAATGTATTATAAAGCTCACTTAAGAGGCTGTTAATATTTGTGTCTTTCCTAAAAATTGATAATTCGTTTGCTTCTATTTTAGCAAGATCAATAATATCATCAATAAGTACCAGAAGAGTATTACAGTTATTATTTATATGAGTTACTAATTCTTCGCGCTCATCGTATTCAATATCAGGATCAACTAACAAATCGGAAAAGCCAATAATAGCATTCATTGGAGTTCGAATCTCATGCGACATATTAGCTAAGAAAGATGATTTTAATTTATCGGATTCTTCAGCCTTTTCTTTAGCTTTATGAAGATCTATTTCATGTTTAAAACGTTCTGTTATATCATGACATACTCCAACAATACCTAAAGGATTTTTATTTTCATCGGTAAATGGTACCTTTATAGTACTTAATAAAAAATTATCTCCATTTGCATTAGCTTCCCAAGACTCTGATTTGACAGATTCATTATTTTGGATAATATCACTATCCATTTTTGAATAATAACTTGCTTTTTCTTCAGGGAATATTTCAAAATCTGTTTTTCCAATAATATCATTGAAAGTTAAATTATTGAATTTGCAAAAAGCCTCATTGCAGCCAATATATATATTGTTTTTATTTTTATAAAAAATTAAATCAGGAATAGAATTAATCATCGAATTCAAAAGAGCTTTTTCTTGAATAAGTTGATGTTGAGCCTTTTTTCTTACCGCAAGTTCTTTTTGTAATTCTGATGTTTTGGCAGCAACTTGTTTTTTTAGCGACCAAGACCAAACTAAAATGGCTGATAATAAGATAAGGAATGGAACAATAATCCAAGAAATTATTTTTAATACTTGAGATTTAATATCAGCTTTTTCATAAATACTAAACCATTTTTCGTAAAATTCATCGTATTCTCCAGTCGCTTTAAGTATTTGTAAACCATCATTTAGCTGAGCTAGAAGATTAACATTGTTTTTTTTAACTGCAAAACATAATTCAATCGGCTGGAATGTTTTTCCTGTAAACAAAAGATTTGTTAGAGTATATTGTTTTATAGCAAATTGACCTAGTAATTTGTTAATTACTGCGCAATCATATTCTCCAGCAGAAAGCAATCTTAAAGCTGTTTGATAGTCTTTAACCGGAATAATATATTTCGAAATCTTGTTTTTTAGTATATAATCATGCATTATATCACCTTGAATAACAATTATTTCTTTACCCTTAATATCTTCAAATGAATTTATTTCACTTTCATTTCGAACGAAAACGGCATGTGTTATATATGTATATGGAGTAGAGAAACTTACAAGCTTTGTTCTTTCTTCAGAATAGGACATGGCAGCAAGACCATCAATTTCTCCTTGTTCCAGTTCATATCTAACTTTATTCCATGAGTCAAGTTCAATATTTATGTTTAGACCCATTGTTTTTCCAATTGCTTTCAGAATATCAACACTGAAACCAGCTGGATTAAGATCTTTATCTAGAAGTTGATAAGGTGGGTAATCATAGTTTCCCTTAAAGAAAATTGTATCAGATTGAAATTTATTCGCATTACAAATAAGTGTGAAACTTAAAAATATGAATAAGAATATTAAGGATCTTCTAATCATGTTTACGATAATAAATTTCAAAATAAAATATACGTACGTTATAAAAATATAATATTTATACGATTTCACAAGAATAAAGTTAATAAATGTTGCGTTGTTGATTTTTATATAAATTAATATTAACAGTGGGGAGATCATTAAATATATTAATATAAATTTGTGTTTGAATAAAAAAGCTAGTTATGAAATTCAGAATTTTTGGTTTAATTCTATTCACTTTTCTAATCTCTTGCAATAACAACAAGGTAGATGAAAATGCTTTGTCGAGTGTTGTAAAGTCGAGCAACTTAAGCTATGCAAAAGGTTTTGAGATTGAGTACCATAATGACTATAAGCTCATTACAATACATGACCCTTGGCAAGGAGCTTTGCAAGTTGATTATAAATATTTATTGGTAAATAAAAATGCTAAAATCCCAAACATAAAAGCAGATGTAATTTTTAAAACTCCTATCGATCGGGTAATATGCTTATCAACAACTCATATAGGTTTTATTGATGTTTTGAATGAAACACAATCTGTTTTGGGTGTTTCTGGAAAAGATTATGTAAACAATGCAAAAATCCGAAAAAGAATTGATAGTAAAGAAATTGTAGATGTTGGATTTGACAATAGCTTAAACTACGAATTAATTGCCGGATTAAATCCTGATTTGGTAATTACTTATGGTGTAGGAAGTCAGGTGGCAGGATATAACCAAAAGTTGAATGATTTAGGAATTAAAACCATTATTTGTGCCGAATATCTTGAAGATAATCCTTTAGGAAAATTGGAATGGATTAAATTTCTAGCTGCTTTTTACAACAAAGATAATGAAGCAACCGAGTATTGTAATAAAATTGAAAGTGAGTATGAAAAGCTTCTTACTTTAACAGATACAATAAGAGAGAGACCAAAAGTATTATGTGGATTGCCATGGAAAGATGCTTGGTATGTACCAGGTGGAAAATCATATTTGGCAAAACTGATTGAAGATGCTGGAGGTAAGTATATATGGGATGATAATGAGTCGAGAGAAAGTACTCCTTACGATATTGAATCTATGTTTATTTTAGGAGCAAAAGCTAACGTTTGGTTAAATACCGGATCGGTAAATACAAAGTCAGACATTTTAAAATTAGATTCTCGATTTGAAAGCTTTAAACCGTTTAATGAAAGTGTTATCTTCAATAATAATAAAAATACAAATATTTATGGTGGAAACGATTACTGGGAAAGCGGCTTGGTTAAACCACATCTTGTTTTAAGAGATATGATCAAAATTTTTCATCCTGAACTTTTAAAAGATCATAGTTTCGTTTATTATAAAGCAATCGAATAAATCATCATCTAATTTATTAAATTAGCGATCTGAATTTATTAACGAATATGATTATTTCTAAAAAACATATTTTTACTCTTTGGATAGCATTGTCATTAGTGCTTATTCTGCTATTTATCCTTGACGTTTTTTTAGGATCGGTATCAATACCTATTAAAGATGTTTTAAAGATCTTAACGGGAGGACAAACAGATCATCCAGAATATTTAACTATTATTTTAAAATTCAGAATTCCTAAAGCTGTAACTGCAATATTTGCAGGTTTTGCATTGGCAGTTAGTGGTTTGCAAATGCAGACTATTTTTCGGAATCCTTTAGCTGGACCTTTTGTACTTGGTATTAGCGCTGGAGCTAGTCTGGGTGTTGCAATTCTGGTAATGGGAATCTCAACTTTTTCTGTTGTTAGTCAGATTGGAGTTATTGGTAATTGGATGATTGTTATAGCAGCTTGGTTAGGTTCGGGTTTAATACTATCACTTATTTTAGCAATATCTTTACGAGTAAAAGATATAATGACGATTCTAATATTAGGAATAATGTTTGGAAGTGCAACATCGGCAATTGTTAGTATTCTTCAGTACTTTAGTAACGAATCGATGTTAAAAGCATTTATTGTTTGGACAATGGGAAGTTTAGGAGGCGTTTCGATTGCTCAACTTAAAGTACTAATTCCTAGCATTCTTATTGGTTTAAGTATCACTTTTTTATCGATAAAGTTATTAAATGCAATGTTGGTTGGAGAAAATTATGCGAAAAGTATGGGACTTAATGTACGCTTATCTCGCTTTTTAATATTTTTTAGTACAAGTTTATTAGCAGGCTCGGTTACAGCCTTTTGTGGTCCAATTGGTTTTGTTGGAATAGCAGTTCCACATATTGCTCGAATTATTTTTAAAACTGCCAATCACAATACATTACTTCCTGGTTCAATGATGATAGGTGGAATTGTATTGCTAATAAGTGATATTATTTCACAAATCCCAGGTAAAGAAACTACTTTACCTATAAATTCTATTACTGCTTTAGTTGGAATTCCTATTGTTATTTGGATCATTATTAAAAACGAAAAATTGTCAAGAGTTTCTTAGATATGATAAACCCTGAGTGCATATTAAATATAAATAATTTAGGAATTGGATATGCTTTAAAAAAGGATCAAAATAATGTTCTTTTTAATGATATTAATTTAACTGCAAATTCAGGTGAATTAATAGCGTTAGTTGGAAAAAATGGAATAGGAAAAAGCACGTTGCTTAGAAACATAGCAGGTTTGCAAGAACCTATTCATGGAAACATATCATTTTATAATAAATTATTAAAAAGATATAAACGCTCAGAATTTGCTCGTTTGGTGAGTTTTGTTTCTACTGAAATTGTACAGATTAATAACTTAAAAGTTTTCGATCTAGTGGCATTAGGGCGTTTCCCACACACCAATTGGATGGGAAAATTACAAACTGAAGATATAGTACGATCAAACGATGCTATTGCTATGGTTGGAATGGGGACATATCTTAATAAAAATATTGACGAGATAAGTGATGGTGAGCGACAACGTGTAATGATAGCTCGAACGTTAGCTCAGGATACGAAAATAATTGTTCTCGATGAACCTACTGCATTTCTCGACCTACCGAATAAATTTGAAATAGTTCATTTATTAAACAAATTATCGAAGGATGAGAATAAAACCATTATTTTTTCTACTCATGATTTGAACACTGCAATTCATGAAGCTGATAAAATTTGGTTAATGCTCGATGATAGAATTATAGAAGGAGCTCCCGAAGATTTAATTCTGAATGATCAGTTTAATAATCTTTTTAAAGATTCTAAATTAGATTTTGATAAAGTAAAAGGTGATTTTAGAATGAAACGTGAACAAACTCAAAAATTAGGATTAATTGGCACAGGAGTTCATTACAACTGGACAAAAAAAGCACTTGAGCGTCTTGGATTTAGTGTTAAAAAAGATGGAGTTGAAGAATTTATTGTTGAAATAGAATTAAGGAACCATAATTGCAAATGGAAGTTAAGTATAAATAAAAATAAACGTGAGTTTAATTCAATTTATGATTTATCATTATATTTAAAATCACAAACCCGTCTGTACAAAACAGACTAAAATCTGAATATTATGAAAGGACTAAAAAAAATTACTTCGTACATTCTAATAACATTTGTGTTACTAATAACGGTGGTATCTTTATTAGGAATTTGGGATATTATTTCTCTTGAAGATGTGATGCGTAAAATATTTACATCCTTGTTTGTGGTATTTGTTGCTTCTGTAATTGTACTGTTTATATTTTCGGTGCTAATTCGTGATTCGGAAGAAAAATAACAATTTGTTTTGTATATAAAAGAAGAGCGCTAATTGCGCTCTTTTTCTATTTTTTCTTTTACGGTTGTTTTTCCAAGTTCAATATCTAATATCTCTTTTAAGGTTTCTGCGCTAATACGTTTAGCAACAATCTTTTTATTCTCATCGAGTAAGTATAGAGTTGGAGTGCTATTTATATTATAAAAATACCTGAAATTAGTAAGATTATATTGATCCCAAACATTTATCCATTTATCATATCCTTTATCAAAAATATATTTTGTCCATTCTTCTTTATTAGTTTGAGTATAAACAGCAAATACTTCGAATTCATCTCTGGTAAATTGATTATATATGTCAAATATTTTGGGAGTAGTTTTTTTACAATGACCACAATTTGGTTCCCAGAAATAAACTAAAGTATATTTTGCAGTAATGTCATTCAAACGAGAATATTCTTTATGAATGGTCTCCATCTTTAAATCTTGAGCAGTATTCCCAATTTGATTAAATCTTAATTTAGAAGCTTCTGTTTTAATTTTATCCATAGTCTCAGCAGTCAACCATTCTATTTTTCTAGGTAAAATATGTTTTTCTGCAAGGTGCAAAAATACCTTGTCCATTCCCATTATATTACTCTGTTGGTAAGTAACTATGAAATGTCGCAACCAATATTCAAGCATTTCATCATCTTGCTCACATTTTTCTATAATAATATCTATGTAATGATTTATGGTATCAGGATCTTGAATAATAACTTTCGAAAAGAATGTTTCTACTTTATTATGAAACATTGGAGTACGCAAGAAACGCTTATCTGAAAAATCAATAAAATCAAAATAATGATCTCTGTTATAGCTATATGAGTGAAACCAACGTGCCGAGTCTTTATTTACAATATTCTCAGGAACTTTATATTCAGGTATTATAGGACTTTTCATTGCCTTCACCAACACACCTAATACATTGTTTGGGTTGTTTTCTATTGTTTTATCCCAAAACGTATTCATGTTTTCTGATAATTCTTTAAGCTGATCTTGATATATTTCTAATGAATCTGAATCTTTACTTAGTGCTTTTATCTGAGCTTGCATGTGCATCGATTTTTTATTCTCAGCACCCATATGATCTTGGAAATCTTTTAAAGCTTGATTCTCTGTTGATCCTTTAATTTCAAGTTTAGTTATTAAATCGGTAGAAGTTGTTTTTAACGAGAATTCTTGATCATCACCAACAATAACATCAAAATAGCTTTTGCTTGGCATAACTACGATATACAATCCTTGTTCTAAAAGACTATCTCCAACAAAAGATCCTTTTCCTTTGCTATTTAAGCTTATTGTATCTTTTACATAGGTTTTATTTCCATAGTAATAACCTAAGTAGATTTCTGTTTCACTTAAGTCGCTTATCTCAACATCAATTTTATACGATTGAGCAAAAGAATTGCAAGAAAATGTTGCAATAATTAGAATTAAAAAAATATCTTTAAATTTCATATGTATAGTAGTTTTATCAAATTTGGAAACAAATATATTATAATTTAGATTTATATCGAACTCATAAAATGTAAAAAATAAAATGTTATCTATATTAATTCCTGTATATAACTATAATGTAAGTGTCTTAGTTCAAAAATTAGTAAAGCAAATTGATGAAAACGCTTTACATGCAGAAATTATTATAGTTGATGATGCTTCTAATTTATTTCTTAACGAAAATCGTAAGCTTTCATTGTTAAGAAATGTAAGATATGAGCTTCTTGCAAAGAACCTAGGTCGTTCAGCAATTCGCAATTACCTTACTAAATTAGCAAGATTTAATTCGTTTTTGTTTATCGACTGCGATGCTAAAGTTGTTAGCGATAATTATCTGAAAAAATATTATGATATACTAAATCAGGATTTTGATATTGTTTGTGGTGGTTTAATTTATCAAGCGGGAGTTCCCGATAGAAGTTATTTATTGCGATGGTATTACGGTAAAAATAGGGAGTGTAAAACTGTAAACGATAGAATGAAAGCACCATATCGTTCATTTTCTTCTTTTAATTTTTTAATTAAAAAAGATGTGTTCGAGAAAGTAAGGTTTAATGAAGAAATACAATCCTATGGTCACGAAGATACTTTATTAGGAATAAATTTAAAGGAGAATCGTGCTAATATTGTTCATATTGATAATCCATTATTGCACGATGGTTTAGAGCCTGCAAATAATTTTATTGAAAAGACAGAATCATCTGTTAAAAATTTAAAACGATTAGTTGAAAATCATTCTAATACCAATTTTTTAAAGGAGAATATTACATTGGTAAAATACGTTTTAATCATAAATAAGATAAAACTTGGCTGGTTAATCAAAGCTTTTTATTTACTAATAAAAAAGGGAGTTCTGATTAATTTAAAATCAACAAAACCATCCCTAATTTTATTTGATTTTTATAAAATAGGTTTTTACTTAACTTTAAAGTAGAAAATATGCAGCATTAAATCGAAAAATAACGTCTTTAATTTGTAACGACTTTCTCTTTTGATCGTCATATTAATAACGAGATTATTAACATTTAAAAGGCTGCACAATGAAAACAAAACTCCCCCTAACACAAATTTTGGCTGCCATTATATTTTTCACTTTATCTATTGGTAGCGCACACTCCCAAGAAGTTATTTCTGCGATAAATGTCAACGAAACAGTTAAATTTATTAGCAATATCGGTTCTCTAGAAAGCGAATCGTCTGAGATAGTTATCTTAGAATCTGAAAACTGGATGTTGAATAAATCATACTTAGATGCTAATTCATCTTTAAATTTATACAAATTACAACTTGAATTAAATAAACCTGTTATTGAACGTGAAAAACAACTTGAAAGCTGGATGTTAGATGAAACGCATTGGATAATTGATGAGCATGGACTTATTGAAGATTGGATGTTAGATGAAGAATTTTGGAAAATCCAACAAACAGAAGAATACAGACCAATTGAAACGTGGATGACAGATGATGACTTTTGGGTTATGGTTAATTAGATACTTTCCTGTCCTTCATTTTCATATTTCTAACTAATGAAGGGTAGTTTGTGACTCGACTTTTGTCGGGTCACTTTTTTTTGCAAAGACATAAAATCACATATAAATATGGGATTAAAAAAGCCTGTCAAGTCTTTAGAATAAATTTGTTAATTGACTATTTTGGGGTTATCTTTGTGCGCTTAAAATAGAGCAAATTATAATAAAATATTGAAAATTTCTTTGTGTAATGGATATTGAATCAAGATTGATAGAGACTGTAATTGAAGCTGTTCATAAAATTTATGATCAAGCGCCTGATAAGAAGACAATTCAGATTCAGAAAACAAGAAAAGATTTTGAAGGAGATTTTACTTTGGTAGTTTTTCCTTTGCTACGAATATCGAAGAAACCACCTGAGCAAACTGCAACAGAATTAGGAGATTATCTGCAAGAAAATATAAAGGAAATTGACTCATATAATGTTATTAAGGGTTTTTTAAATCTTAGTATTCATAAAAGTTTTTGGTTATCGTTTTTAAACTCAGTTGGTAGTAATGCCGATTATGGATTTATAAAAGAAAGCGAAACATCGAATACTGTAATGATTGAGTATTCGTCTCCAAATACAAACAAACCATTGCATTTAGGTCATATTCGTAATAATCTTTTAGGTTATTCTGTAGCTCAGATATTACAATCGCAAGGAAATAAAGTTGTTAAGGTAAATCTTGTGAACGATCGTGGTATACATATTTGTAAATCGATGTTGGCATGGCAAAAGTGGGGCAAAGGAATTACACCTGAAAAAGCAGAAAAAAAAGGCGATCATTTAGTTGGTGATTTTTATGTTAAGTTCGATCAGGAATATAAGAAAGAGATTAACATACTTTTAGAACAAGGCACCAGTGAAGAAGATGCTAAAAAGAATGCACCTTTAATTATCGAAGCTCAAGAAATGCTACAAAAATGGGAAGCTGAAGATAAAGAGATAAGAGATTTATGGAAAGAGATGAATTCATGGGTTCTTGAAGGTTTCGATATTACTTATAAAGAATTAGGTGTTGATTTTAATAAAACATACTTTGAATCCGATACTTATAAGTTAGGGAAAGCATTAGTTGAAGAAGGTCTTGAAAAAGGAGTTTTTATAAAAAAAGATGATGGTTCTGTTTGGTGCGATCTAACAGATGAAGGTCTGGATCAGAAGCTCTTATTGCGTTCCGACGGAACATCTGTTTATATGACTCAAGATTTGGGAACAGCACATCAACGATTTAACGATTACGATGCTAATGAATTGATTTATGTTGTTGGTAACGAGCAAAATTATCATTTCCAGGTTTTAAAATTAGTTTTAGCTAAGCTTGGTTATTCTTGGGCAGAATATTTGCATCATTTATCCTATGGAATGGTTGAATTGCCCGAAGGTAAAATGAAATCTCGTGAAGGAACTGTTGTCGATGCCGATGATTTAATCGATGGTATGGTTGCAACTGCCGAAGAAATGTCTAATGAGCTTGGAAAACTTGATGATTACAAAGAAGAAGATAAAAAGAAAATCATTGAAACAATTGGATTAGGAGCACTTAAATATTTTATTCTAAAAGTTGACCCTAAGAAAACCATGACCTTTGACCCTAAGGAATCAATTGATTTTAATGGGAATACAGGACCATTTGTGCAGTATACTTATGCTCGAATTCAAGCATTGTTAAGAAGAGCTAACGAAAAAAATATAATAATTCCTGAAGAGATTCATAAGAATTTAGAAATTTCAGCAAAAGAGTTACAATTAATAAAGTTTATCCATAATTATCCTGAAATATTAGCTGAAGCAGCTAAGAATTATAGTCCTGCAATGGTAGCTAATTATATTTACGAATTAGTTAAGGAGTATAATCAGTTTTATCACGATCATCCTATTTTTAGCGAAAGCGATGTAACTAAAGTGGTATTTAGATTGTATTTATCTGCTCAAGTTAGTAAAATCATAAAATCAGGAATGAGTTTATTAGGAATTAATGTGCCGGATAGAATGTAGATTAGTTCATAAAGTGAACTAAAGTTAAAAGTGAACTAAAGTTGAAATGGATAACAAAGAATTTAGTAAGCAATTAGAAAAGCGAACAATGTTGTTTGCTATTTCAGTAATTAAACTATCTACATCTTTGCCAAAATCTACTGAAGTTAATGTAATAAAAAATCAGCTTACTAAGTTTGTAACAAGCGTTGGTGCAAATTACAGAGAAGCAAATCGCTCCAGAAGTAAAGCAGATTTTGCAAATAAAATTAGAATTTGTGAAAGTGAAGCAAGTGAGACAGTATATTGGTTAGAATTAATTAGTGAATTTGCTTGGGTGGATTTAAAAAAAATAAATTAATTTTGGCGGAAGTAAATGAATTGCTAGCAATTTTCACATCAATTAGTAAGAGCCTTAAATAATAATAAATCTAGGTAATCTAGATATTTTAAACTTAAGGCACTCTATATAGAAATAAAAGTATAAAAATATGTTTGAGAATTTATCAGAAAGACTAGATAAGTCGTTTAAATTACTAAAAGGACAGGGAAGAATAACAGAGATTAACATAGCGGAAACATTGAAAGATGTTCGACGAGCATTGCTAGATGCCGATGTTAACTTCAAAATTGCTAAATCGTTCACCGATACCGTAAAAGAAAAAGCTTTAGGTCAAGATGTACTTAATGCTGTTAAACCTGGTCAGTTAATGATTAAGATTGTTCGCGACGAGCTTGCTGAGTTAATGGGTGGACAGGCAATTGATATTAATTTAAAAGGAAATCCAACTGTAATTTTAATTGCAGGTTTGCAAGGTTCTGGTAAAACAACTTTTTCTGGAAAACTGGCAAATCATCTTAAATCTAAAAAACAAAAACTTCCACTATTAGTTGCTTGTGATGTTTATCGTCCGGCTGCGATCGAACAGTTAAAGGTTCTTGGTGAACAAATTGGTGTTCCGGTATATACCGAAGAAGGAA
>Ga0209633_10004510_pt1 | contig 12491 bp, 10 predicted proteins | sample Cruoilmetagenom1_FD_187290 | JGI IMG/M metagenome (GOLD analysis project Ga0209633, IMG submission 187290) | Oil polluted marine microbial communities from Coal Oil Point, Santa Barbara, California, USA - Sample 1 (SPAdes) (version 2) | ecosystem: Environmental > Aquatic > Marine > Oil seeps ... | reverse complement strand
CCCCGGCACCATGCCCGAACGGATCCGATTCGCGTTCTCGTCGTGCCAGAACTGGGAACAGGGCTACTACGCCGCCTACCGCGATCTGGTCGAGCAGGGCGGAATCGATGCGTTCGTGTTCCTCGGGGACTACATCTACGAGTACGCCAGCGGCGGCTACGCGGATGACCGTGGACGCACCACCGGCCACGACTTCGAGTGCGAGACGGTCGACCAGTACCGCCAGCGGTATGCCCTGTACCAGAGCGACCCACTGCTGCAGGCCGCCCACGCCTTGGTGCCCTGGATCATCACGTGGGACGACCACGAGGTCGACAACGACTACGCAAACGACAGCAGCGAAGAGGACGCCGAACGTGAGGCATTTCTGGCGCGCCGGGCTGCCGGCTATCAGGTCTGGTACGAGCACACGCCAGTACGACTCGACCCACCCGAGGGGCCCGACTTTCCGATCTACCGCTCACTCGCTCACGGCGACCTGCTGACGTTCCACGTGCTCGACACGCGCCAATACCGCGCCGACCAGCAGCGCGGTGCAGCGCTCGTCGAGTCGCTCGGCGACGCTGTGCAGTTCCGCGACGACGAGCTGGCGTTCTCACCCGAGCAGACGATGCTCGGCGACGCCCAGGAGCAATGGCTGATCGACGGTGTCACCGGGTCGGCGGCGATCTGGGACGTGCTCGCCCAGCAGGTGTTCATGTTCGGCGGCAACGCAGTGGTCGACGCCGATCCGCCGGTTGTGGTCGTCGATACCTGGGATGGCTACTCAGGGGCGCGCCAACGCTTGCTCGAAGCGATCTCGCCGGTCGCAGACAACCTGATCGTGCTCACCGGTGACTTCCATTCCGCGGCTGTTGCCGACCTGCGCACCGACCCGTTCGATCACTCGCTCCCGGTGATCGGTTCCGAGTTCATGGCGAGCAGCATCTCGTCGTCGTTCTTCGACGACGACGAAGCGGTCACCGAGCTCGTCGCCGCCGCATTGGTCGGCAACGCTCAGTTGAAGTGGTTCGACGACCAGCGCGGTTACACGGTGTGCGACGTGACGCCAGAACGCTGGCACGCCACCTTCCGCGCCGTGGCCGACCAGTTCGACGAGGCGTCCCCGGTCGACACGATCGCGGAATGGGAAGTCGTCGCCGGCACCCCAGGCGTGATCGACCTCAACTGACGTCAATTGCACGGTGTGGTGCCTGGGAGCACAGCGGATGGGAGAGCTCCGCTCCTCCGATTCCGCTGAGTTCCCCGTTGTCTGATTGGTCGCAATCCGCCTATCGGCGGACGCTCCTGGCACCGCTCCGTGCAGGAGTCAGAGGTCGCCGGTCAGGTCGGTGACATGCAACTCGCCGTCGCGGGTCTGGCCGCCGGCGTCGAGGAAGGCCTGCATCTGCTCGTGCGCCTCCGGTGTGCGCATCAGTTGCTGGAACAGGAACTGTTCCTCGAACAGGCCATCGGTCAGGGGGAGCTGCTCGGCATTCAGGATCGACCGTTTGGCGGCGGCCACGGCGCTCGGCGGGAAGCCGGCGATCCGCGCCGCCAGGGCGTCGACGAACGGCGTCAGCTGATCTGCCTCGAGGGCTCGGTTCAACCATCCCCACCGGTCGGCCGTCTCGGCATCGATGTCGACGCCGCCCAACATGATCTCCATCGCCCGGCCGCGCCCGACCAGGCGTGGGATCCGCTGGGTGCCGGTACCTCCCGGAAGGATGCCGATCGGCACCTCCATCTGGTTCAGCACCATGCCGTCCAGCGCTCCGAATCGCATGTCGCACGACGCCGCCACTTCGGCGCCTCCACCGCCGACACGGCCGGAGATCTCGGCGATCGTCACGGTGTCCATGGTGCGATACCGCTCACACATCAGGTGGAACCCGGCCAGCTCGGTCGGTCGTTCCGCCTCGCCGTCGGTCGACATCGACAACAGCGACTCGACGTCGAAGTGGGCGATGAAGAACTCAGAGTTGGCCGATCGCAGGATGAGTACCCGCACGCTGTTGTCGGTCTCGATTCGTTCCGCAAGGTCGTACAGCTCACGGAACAGCGGCCGTGTCATCACGTTGATCGGCGGCGCATCGATCACGGCGACGCAGACCCCGTCACTCGTCGACACCCGCACCAGCTGACCTGACCCCGCATCGTTCATGGCGCGAGCCTCTCAGAAGCAACCGCGCTCCGCCACCGCGTGCCGGTTGGCGCGTATGACGGGTTGTGCATGACGGGTTGTGCATGACGGGTTGTGCCTGGGGCATCCGCCGATAGGCGGATTGCGACCATCAGATACGGGGGAAATCAGCGGAATCGGAGGAGCGGAGCTCTCCTATCCGCTGGGTTCCCTGGCACATCCCGTCATGTCAGGCGGGTTCGATCTGAACGAGGGTGTCGCTGTAGGCGACGCCGCCGCCCCACTCGGTGAGCGTGTCGTTCGTGAGGCTGTTGGCGACCTTGCCGTCAGGGTGATGGTTGCGCCACCAACCCCATGGGATCGATGCCAACCCCGGCCGCAGGCGTTCGGTGATCTTGACCGGCAGCTCGACGCTGGCGCGGTCATTGAACACACGGGCGGTGACACCGTCGTTCAGACCACGGGCGGCGGCGTCGTGGGCATCGAGTTCCAGGAACGGACCGCCCTCGGCGGGGCCGTGCTTGGGCAGGTCGGAGTAGCCCGAGTTGAGGAACCTGGTGTGGTGTTTCGGTGTCATCAGCTGGAGCGGGAAACGATCGGCGTCGGGCCCCCGCGGGCCCTCGCGAGGTGGCACGAAGGTCGGTAGTCGCGGTTGCCCCATCTGCTCGAGGGCGGTGCTGACGAACTCGACCTTGCCGGACTCGGTCGGGAAACCTCCCTTGGCCCACGGTCGATTGTCATCCGGGAAGGGCACCTTCATCCAGCCGTCGCGTCGGAGTGCGTCAAGGTCGACGGTCGGGAAGGTGTCGCGGAGCACGGTCATGTCGTCGTCGAACAGCGAGGGCTCGGTCAACCCCATCGCTCCGGCGATCCGACGGAAACACTCAGTGTTGCTCACTGCCTCGCCGAGAGGTTCGATCGCCGCCTCATTCCATCCCATCCACAGGTGCCCCCACGCCAAGTTGACGTCGGCGGCCTCGATGTGAGTGGTGGCCGGCAACACGATGTCGGCGTACTTGGCGGTGTCGGTGAGGAACTGCTCGTGGACCACCGTGAACAGGTCGTCGCGGGCCATGCCGTCGCGGGCCATGTCGGCGTTCGGCACGATCACCAGCGGGTTCGAGTTCCACACGATCATCGCCTTCACGGGCGGTTGCTCGTCGAGCAGGATCTCACCGAGTCGGCTCATGTTGAACGTCCGAACCTCACGACCTGCCAACAGATCGGGGCGGCCCAAGGCGGCCTCGTCGGCAAGCTCGTCCTGCCACGAACCGACGCTGCGGAACAGGCCGCCACCGAGCTCGTTCCATGCCCCCGTCAATGCCGGGAGGCAGGCGATCGTGCGATAGAACATCGCACCGTTCTCGTGGTGCTCGGCTCCGATCAGGGTGCGGATCGCGGCCGGCCGGGTGACGGCGTATTCGCGGGCGAACGTTTCGATCACGTCGGCGTCGACGCCACACTCTCCGGCGGCCCGGGCCGGGGTCCATCCAGCGACCGACTCTGCCAGCTCGTCGAACCCGAGCGTGTGCGCCGCGACCCAGTCGCGGTCGATCAGGTCGTCGCGGATGATGACGTGCATCATCGCCAACATCATCGCTATGTCGGTACCGGGCAACGGTTGGATGAACTGATCGCAGTCCTCGGCGGTCAGGGTGCGGATCGGGTCGATGACGACGACCCTGGCGCCGTCGGCGCGGGCTTTCTCGATCACCGGCCACAGGTGCCGGTTGGTGAGTTTGGTGTTGGTCGCCCACAACACGATCAGCCTCGAGTGCTCGAGTTGCATCGGGTCGCCGCCGAGCCCCGACCCGTTGGTCATTCGTACGCCGGCACCGACGGTGGGTCCGCAGATGCTGCGCAACAGGTGGGTCGCACCGATGTGATGGAACAAGCGCGTCGAGATGCCCTGGGTGGCGAGCACGCTCTGGTTGCCGGCGTCGCTGAACGGCATCACGGCCTCGCCGCCGTGCTCGGCGATGATCGAGTTCAGCCGATTCCCGATCTCGTCGAGTGCCTCGTCCCACGTGATCTGCTCAAACTCGCCGCTGCCTTTCGGGCCGGTACGGCGCAGTGGGTGCAGCACCCGATCGGAGGAGTACACCCGGTCGAGGAACCGGTTGACCTTCGGGCACAGCTCGCCATAGCTGTACGGGTGGTCGGGATTGCCGCGTAGCTTCACGGCCACACGTTGTGGCCCCGACGTGTCGACGGTGACCGTCCACCCGCAGCTGTCGGGACAGTCGTGATGGCACACCCCATCGATGGTTTCGACGCTACTCATCGCAACATCGTACGAGAGTCGGCGGCGTGTGATCAGCTCAGGCGGGCGCCGCGAGCGCCACGCCGCTCGACTCGGACCTCGATCCGGTCGACGCTCACCTCGGCGACGGTCATCAGCCGCTCGGTGATCATCGTGCTCAAGAACTTGACCTGGGTCGCCCATGCCGGATCGTCTACCTCGACCACGAGCACACCGCCGTCGAGTTTGATCGGGGTCACGTGCTGAGCCACCTGTTCGCCGACGGCCTCGTCCCAGCGTCCGAACAGTCCGCCCACCGTTTCGCGGGTCGGCCCGCGGAGTGACCGCATCACGCCGTCGAGCGAACTCGAAATCGGAATCGGGTCACGGCTGGTCATCGGTCGACCTGTCGCCCACGACGGTACCCGACCGGATCTCGATGATCCGTTCAGGATTCGCCGCCTCGGGTAATGGTGACGCCGATGTGATCACAACCTGGCCGGGTGGCAGGTTCGCCAACAAAGCCGTCGACCGTTCGGGGTCCAGCTCAGAGAGCACATCGTCGAGTACCAGCACCGGAGTCGAGCCGGTCCGCTCGGCGACCAATCGATGCACCGCCAACCGCATCGCCAAGGCCAAGGTGCGCTGTTCGCCCTGAGAAGCATGAGTGCGCGCCGGCAGCCCGTTCAAGCCGATCGACACCTCATCGCGCTGCGGGCCGACCGTCGACACTCCCCGCCGAATATCCATCGCCCGCGATTCGGCCAACGCTTGCACCAGACCGGTCTGACGCCACTCGGGTTCGTATGACAGTTCGACCGGCGCGGCGGTACCTGCGAGCTGCTCGTACGCCTCGGAAACCATCGGCTGACACCGGGCGACCAAGGTGGCCCTGGCGTACCCCAACTGCTCACCGACCTCGGCGAGTCGAGTGTCCCACACGTCGAGCGTGATCGCGATCTCGTCGTTCAGGCGGCCGCCTGACTGTTTCAGCAAGCTGTTGCGCTGACGCACGATCCGCTCGAGTTCGAGGCGCATCGCGTCGTAGCTCGTCTTCAAGGCGACCAGGCCGTCGTCGAGAAACCGACGACGTTCGGACGGGCCCCCCTTGACGATGATCAAGTCGTCGGGAGCGAACACGCTGACTCGCATCACGCCGAGCAGGTCGCGGGTCCGAGTCAGCTTCTGACGGTTGACCTGCACCCGATTGCGTCCGACCCGCGCCAACTCGGCCTCGATCAATACCTCACGTCCGTCGTCTTCACGGATCGTGGCTCGGATGATGCCGACGTCGGCACCGGCTCGCACCAGCGCGTCGGCCGGGGCGCTACGAAAGCTCGACAGGGTGGCCAGGTAGGCGAGCGCCTCGGCCAGATTGGTCTTGCCCTGACCGTTGCGCCCGAGCACCGCGGTGATCCCAGTCGTGAGCTCAAACGTAGCCGACTCGTAGTTCCGAAAGTCCGACAGCTCGATCCGCTCAACGATCATCGCCGGGTCAGCCTACGACCCGTGGCCGCGCTGACTCGGACAACCCGGCAACAGCCTCGGATCCATGGGGCTCCCCACGCACCAGTGAGGGATCCACCCGATAGCTCGCGACGCCCCGATCGCTCACGATGGCGACATGACCGATCCTTCGACATGCTCGTTCCCGGTTCCGCCGCCCCCGGCCGATCCCGACTCGGAGGTCGCCGCGTCTGACGAGCGGCTGCGGCATCCGCTCGCGCTGTTCACCGTGGCGGCGCTCGTCGGCATCATGATCGCGGTCGCCGGCGGAGTACCGATCGGATTCCTCGCGGCTGAGTCAGCGATGAACGACTGCAGCCCCAGCTACGGGTGGTGTGGCCTCGGTGCAGCCATCGCCGGCATGTTCTTCGGTCTCCTGGTCGGCGTGATCGGCTATGTCATCGCCGGTGTCGCAATCATTCGCCGCTGCCGCGAGGTAGGTCGCCGCGCTGTTCACATCGCCGCCCACATCGCCGCCCCGCTCGGTCTCGCCATGCTCGCCACCCTCACCGCCAACCTCTGAGCACAACGACAACCCAAGGCGCAATGAGCGGTCTCAGGCTGCGCAACGGGGTGCGGTGGATCAACCAACCACAGCTCGCTGAGCGGGGATCGGTTTGTGTCCTGGCAAGGCGCGATGAACCCGAACTGCCTTCGGGCAGTGAGCGGTGAGGCGCAACGCAGCCAGGGCGGAAACCGGCCCCGCTCAGGGGACGCGGACGGGCATGAGGAGGTAGAGGTACTCGTCGTGGCCGACGCCGCGCAGAACCGCCGGCTTCATCGGGTCCATCGTGGCGAGCGTGATCTCGTCGCCCTCGATCGCATCGATCCCCGACGCCAGATACTCCGGGTTGAACGCAACCGTCATCTCGGCACCGTCGTAGCCGGCGTCGATCTCCTCGGCGGCGTTACCGACATCCTGTGTGATCGCCGTGAGTTGCAGCGTGTCGCCACCCAACGTCAAGCGCACCGGCGTGGAGTCCTGGGCCAGGATCTTGACGCGTCGCAGCGCCTCGAGCAGAGCGTCGCGACCGACGGTGAGGATGTTGGGATACGACGACGGCAACAGGTTGCGGTAGTTCGGGTACTCGCCCTCGATCAGACGAGTGGTGAGCCGGGTACCACCGGCCTCGAACACCGCTTCGCGGGCGCCGAGCCGGACAGTGAGCTCGTCGTCACCCGACAGGATTCGCTGCAACTCGGCCAAGGCACGCCCGGGAACGAGCACCTTTTGGCCGCCCGCCAACATCGACGACTGAGGAAGGTCACGAACCGCCAGCCGGTACGAGTCGGTGGCGACCATCTTGAGCCCGTCGTCTTCGGATGCGATCAAGACACCCGTCAACACGGCCCGGGCATCATCGGTCGACGCAGCCCGAACGACTTGGCGCAATGCGTTCGAGACTTGATCGCTGGTGAGCGTGACAGGCTCAGCATCGGGTTCGACCTGGGCTGGATAGTCGCTCAGCGACAGTGGACGCACGGAGAACTGTGAACGGCCGGCGGCGATCGACATCTCTTCGTCGGCCACACTGACCTCGACGGCTCCAGCCGGCAAGGCCTTGACGATGTCGGCGACCAGTCGGGCTGGCACCACGGCCGACCCGTCCTGATCGCTGTGGACCGGGACCGACAAACGGATCGTCAATTCGAGGTCCGTGCCAGTGACGGTGAGTTCACCATCGTTGACATCGAGTCGGACACCAGACAACACAGGCAAGGTGCCAGTGCGACTGGTCGCCGCCCGTCCTGCTGTGGCCAGTGCTTCAGCCAGGATCTCTCGTTCACAACGGAACTTCACAGTGCGGCCCTTCTCCCCAATAGGTGATGTATCGAATTAGAAGTAGTAGTAGGTGCTGTGGATTGTGGACAACCCAGTGTTCGCCCAGCGTAGAGGGTTCGCGACGCCGCGCGCTGTTGTCCACCGTCATCCCCAGTCCGCGGATGACACAGGTGTTGTTCAGTGGATGAGCAGATGTTGTCCCCTGATCGACACAACGTTGTCCCACCCGTTGTCCACATCGGCTGTGCACGGGCGATGTGAGACATCTCGGTCGTGGGCTGCGCCTTCGTCATGACAGCTTCAGCTTTTGCAGAACTTCGGTGACTTGCTCGTAGATCGCTTTACGCTCGCCCATTTGACGTTGGATCTTCTCGACGGCATGGATCACGGTGGTGTGGTCGCGGCCGCCGAACAGGCGGGCGATGCTGGGATAGCTGAGATCCGTCTGATCGCGGAACACGTACATGGCGATCTGGCGGGCGGTCACGAGGGGGCGCTGGCGACTCTTACCCTTGAGCGCTTCGACCTCGAACCCCAAGATGCCGGCGATCTCGTCGAGCATCTCGGCATCGGTGCGTGGCTTGGTTTCAGTGTCGGTGAGCAGGTCGGCAAGCTGTTGTTGAGCCAGCTCGGTGGTGATCGGTTCACCACTCAAACTGGCGTAGGCGGTGACTCGGATCAGCGCACCTTCGAGTTCACGAATGTTGGTTGACACCTTCGAGGCGATGAACTCGAGTGTTTCGGCGGGGACCTCGACACGTTCACGTTCCGCCTTGTTGCGCAGGATCGCCAGGCGTGTCTCGAGATCGGGTGGCTGGATGTCGGTGATCAGGCCCCACTTGAAGCGCCCGCGCAGGCGTTCTTCGAGCGTGGGGATCGCATCGGGCATGCGATCCGACGACAAGATGATCTGCTTGTTGGCGCCGTGCAGTGAGTTGAAGGTATGGAAGAACTCTTCCTGGAGGCCCTCTTTGCCTTCGAGGAACTGGACGTCGTCGATCAACAACACATCGATCTCTCGGTACTTGCGCCGCAGCCCGGCCATCGAGTTCGAGCGGATCGCGTCGACGTATTCGTTCATGAACGTCTCGGTCGAGACGTAACGGACGACATGATGCTGGTAGTTGCTGTGGACGTAATGACCGATGGCGTGCAAGAGGTGGGTCTTGCCGAGCCCGGCCGATCCGTAGATGAACAGCGGGTTGTAGCTACGCGCAGGGGTTTCGGCGACCCTCAGTGCGGCTGCCAGTGCGAACTGGTTGGAGGCACCCTTGACGAAGGTCTCGAAGGTGTAGCGCGGATTGAGTCCGGCGTCGTCGAGGGCGGTGTCGGTGCCGGTCGATTCGAGCCCCTGGGCGGTCGTGTCGGCGATACCGGCATCCGACGGGTCGTGAACGGTCGGGTCGTGAACAGGGTGTTCGGAACCGCCGATGATCACATCGAAGACACGGTCGCCGACACCGATCTCATCCATCGCGTCGGTGATCAAGGCCTGGTAGCGGGTAAGAATCCGGTCGCGGGCTAGTGTGCTGGGGACCTGGATCACGAGCATCGTGTGGTCGTCGTTGACCTGCGGCACGATCTCGGAGAACGTGGAGTACCAGACCGATTCGGTGAGCTGGGCACGGAGCAGCTGGGCTACCGCTGTCCACACCTCCTGTTGATCACTCACTCGAACCTCCGCAAACACCATGACGTACACGTCCACACGGTTGTCCACAGTTGTGGACAACCTGATCGGCGTGGTCGGCCGACGCAACCTAGCACGGTCGACGGACCCGCCAAAACCCCGAGATCATCACTTGTTGGGGCAATTGTGAGACTGTCGACCGCAGGTCGCCGTCGGCACAGTCCGTCGGTCCGGCCCGGTAGATGTCCGCAGGTTTCTCGGCATGTTCTCATCGAATCTCCGGTGCGGTCCGATTGGAACCAAACAGAGGCGTCGTGAGCTGCACTGTTGTGATGATTGCTGTGCTCCCGCCAGATGTCTGCGGTCCGGCTCGATCGGGCCGGAAGGCCCTGGGCGCACAGTGTCCCGGCACAAGTCGACGTGTGTGGTTGGCACGAGCGGCCTTGCACCCGTAGCCTTGTCAGGTCGAGATGTGCGATGACTCGCCCATCCAACTTGCATCAGATCGTGTCAATCCGGCACTGCATCCAGCCGGGTTCTCGAGGAGGACGACGTGAAGCGTACATTTCAGCCCAACACCCACCGACGTGCCAAGAAGCACGGGTTTCGTGCTCGCATGAGCACACGCGGCGGCCGTGCCGTGATCAAAAGCCGCCGGGACAAGGGCCGCGCCCGACTCTCGGCTTGATCGACCGAATCCGCGAGCGCCACGCCTTTGTTCGTCTCGGGCATGAGGGCACGCGGATTCGTCGTTCAGCTCTGTGGTGCTCCTGGTGTCCCGACCCCGACTCGACAACAACGTCCGTAGCGTTCGCGATCACTCGCGCCTACGGACCTGCGGTCACCCGGAATCGACTTCGCCGTCGGTTGCGATCGATCCTGGCCGAGCTCGACCGATCCGACCCGTTGCCACCGATCCTGCTGTTGATCGGACCTCGCCGCCCGGCGATCGAACTGACGTTCGATCAACTGAGGCAGGAACTGGCAGTGCTGATCGATCAGGTTCGTTATCAGCAGCCATCGAATCGCCCGCCGGCGGCCGGCTGCAATCCGTGATGCTGCGGGCGATCACGTGGTATCAGCGTGGTGCCGAAGGTCGCCTGTCCCCCTGCCGCTTCTTCCCGTCGTGTTCTGAATACGGCCACGAGGCGATCAGTGTGCACGGTGCCGGTCGCGGATTGTGGCTGACCACCAAACGACTGTTGCGCTGCCGCCCGTTCGGCCCGTCCGGTTTCGACCCCGTTCCACTCCCCCACGACTGCGTCGTCAATCATGTCGATTCGCCCGATGCCGTCGCCACAGCTTGTGAGGAAGTCTGATCCATGTTCGCTGGCATCTTTGAAGTACCCGCTGCACTGTTGGCCTGGCTGTATGCACTGACCAGCAACTACGCCTTGGCGATCGGCATGATCGCCATGATCGTGATGCTGATGGTCACGCCGCTGATCCTCAAGAGCACCAAGGGCATGCTTGAAATGCAGCGACTGGCCCCTGAGATGCGCAAGCTCCAGAACGAGTACCGCAGCGACCGCCAGAAGCTCAACGAAGAGATGATGAAGCTCTACCAGGAGCACAAGGTCAACCCGATGGCATCCTGTCTGCCGCTCGTGGCTCAGATGCCGGTGTTCATCGTCATGTTCCGAATCCTGCATGGGTTGACGTATCGCCCGGTCGGCGGCAACGAGCTGGTGGCTCGAGCCGTGCTGAATGCCGGCGGCGTCGATTCGAGTACCGAGATCGGGTTCTTGCCCCGTTACGTTTCAAAAACCTCTGAGCTGTACCAGTCATTGGTGCGTGAGACCGAGATGACCTCGTTTGGGCTGGATCTGTCGTTGTCCCCAGCGGAGATGCTCGGTGAGGACTTCGCTCGCGGTTTGATCTATGCCGCCCTCGTGGCAGTCCTGGGTGGCCTGTACTTCTTCCAGCAGCGTATGGTCGCTGCCCGAGCGGCGGTCAGCCCGACGATGTCGGAATCGCAGCAGAAGCTGATGCAGTACCTGCCGGTCGTGTTCGCCGTGTTCCAGATCTTCTTCCTGCTCGGCTTGGTCGTGTACTACATCGTGCAGTCGATCCTGCGAATCTTGCAGCAGTTCTACATCACCAAGCGGTTTTACGGACACGAGCATTCGCTCGGTCGTCAAGCCCAGGCCGCCAGTGAACGTGCGCGTGAACTGTCCAAGGCCGAGGGTGGTGGCGGCGGTCCGCTGGCCCAGGCCCGCCGTGATCTGGCCGACGCCAAGAAGTCGTCTGGCAAGGCCGACAAGTCATCCAAGTCATCCAAGTCGTCTGGTAAGTCGAAAGACGACGCCGATACGCCGGCTGTGGCACCGTCGAAACGAACGACGGCGCCCAAGAACCGGCCCACCCCCAGCGCCAAGCAGTCATCGAGTGGTCGGCCCAGCGGCCGTCCCAGCTCGTCGAACAAGCGGAAGCGTCAGTAAACTAAGGAGAGATCACCCGTGGAATGGGTTGAAACAACCGCCAAGAGCCTCGACGAGGCCAAAGATATTGCACTCGACCAACTCGGCGTGGCTGCCGACGACGCCGAGTTCGAGGTCCTCGAAGAACCCCGCAGTGGTCTGTTCGGCCGGACGCGGGGCGAAGCCCGGGTCCGTGCCCGCGTGATGCCCGCCGCCGTTCGGCCCAAGCAGGAGCGTCGCAATCGTGGCCGCTCCAAGGGTAAGGGCGATGGTACGACAGCTCGCGGCAAGGGCAACAAGAATGCCGCAGCCGCCCGAGGACCCAAACCCTCGCAGCCCGATCAACAAGAGTCCGATGGTGGTTCGAAGGACGGCTCCAAGCAGACTGGCCGTCAGGGTCAACCTTCCAACCAGCAGGCCAAGAGCCAGCAACGATCGAAGCAACAGAAAGAGAGCAAGCGAATGGATGCCCAAGACGAGCGCAGCGAATCACCGGTGCCGCCCCAGGAAGTCGGTGATGCGGCGGTTGCCTTCATGGGTGGCCTGGCCGGCGCCTTCGGCACTGAGGCGTCCACTGAACTTGATGTCGACGGAACCAACCTCGAGGTTCGAGTCGTTGGCTCTGACCTCGGTTTGATGGTCGGCCCAGGCGGCCGCACTCTGATGGCCGTGCAGGACCTGGCTCGCGTTGCCTCGCAGCGCCGGCTCGGCGATCACGACACTCGCCTGCGGATCGACGTCGGTGGCTACCGGGAAAAGCGTCGTGGGGCGCTCGAGTCGTTTGCTGG
>Ga0209633_10004509_pt1 | contig 12493 bp, 8 predicted proteins | sample Cruoilmetagenom1_FD_187290 | JGI IMG/M metagenome (GOLD analysis project Ga0209633, IMG submission 187290) | Oil polluted marine microbial communities from Coal Oil Point, Santa Barbara, California, USA - Sample 1 (SPAdes) (version 2) | ecosystem: Environmental > Aquatic > Marine > Oil seeps ... | reverse complement strand
CTCCGATGGTTCAATCGAAGACGAAGAATAGCCGTTATCGAGGTCGCAGAACGCCTTGTCGAAGCGCGTGAGCTGCCTCTGCCAGCAATAGTGACGCTGGACCATTCCTCGCGCCGCCGCCCCAAGGCGATGTCGCCGGCCGCTGCCTTCCAACAGCGCCAAAACGGCGTCAGCCATTGCAGCGGCTTCATCGGCAATGACGATGTTCTCAGCGCTGAGCGGCGTTATGCCCGTGGCCGCCGCCCTGGTTGCAACAACAGGCTTCGCCATGGCCATCGCCTCCAGCACCTTGTTTTGAATGCCGCGCGCGACGCGAAGCGGCGCCACAACGGCCTTCGCCTGAGCGAGCCACGGCCTGACGTCATCAACGCGCCCGGTGACGGTAATCCCGTTTCTTCCATCAAGGGCGCGGACCCGCTGAACCGGGTTGGCGCCGACGATCGCGAACCGCGCGCCGGGCGCGCCCTTGCGGATCAATGGCCAGACACTCTCGGCGAAATATCGGGCCGCATCGACATTGGCGCGATAGTCCATTGCGCCGACGAAAACCACTTCCGCAGGGTTTTCCAATTCGCCATACTGAACGGCCGGGTCAAAATATTCCGTATCGACGCCATTGGACCACCAGGCCACTTTCTCTCCGACCGTGCGCCTTCGATTGAACAGCGCAGCCTCCGATGGGGTTATGGCGAAGCTGGCGTCGGCCCAATTGGCAATCTCAGTTTCCGTGCGCGCAAGAAGACGCCCCTCGCGCGCATAGACCCACCGCATTGGCGCCATGGCGTCTTGTGAGTATTGCCGCCATTTTTCTGAATCCGCATCGCAAAAATCAATGATGCGTTTGCGGCCCGGCATAGGCTTTTCGATATATTGCGCCATCGTCGAGGAAAAAGCGATTTCAGCCGCGAGAGGCCGTTCGCGCAAGGCATTCACCGCTTGCTGCATTTCCTTGCTGCGATAATAAACGATCGAGAGCGGATCGCCGGTGAGGAACCCGCTTGCGGATTTTACCTTCGCCATCATCGGGTCAAGCGCGACGAGCGTTACGCTTTTGCAGATTGATCGAAGAAAATCGGCATGCGCAAAGTCTCTCAGATCATCGACGAAACACGCCAGATGCACTGCGTAACGCCCGGCGAGGTGTTTCAGCAGCCGCCAGGACCGGATTTTGTCGCCCTTGTCCGGCGGATAGGGAATCCGGTGCGCGAGAAAGAGAATTTCCGGTTTTAGAGTCATGGGAAGTTCCGCGCCAATATTGGTCCGGCGGCGTTGGCGATGGGTAGAGGCAATTGCCGCCATAGTTTTGTAAGCAGCTCAAATTTCGGGTTTTTTGGATTGACATCCGGCATGTCTGTCGCGGCGATCAGCTTGTATTGATAGCTTATTGGCGCCGGTTCCGCCCCCCATAGTTTTTTGAAGCGATAGGGCCCCGTCTCAACTTTGCTGCGCCCGAAATTGAATGTCTTGATCCCGCGCGATGCGCAAAGACGCATAACTTTCCAATATTGATATTCATGCGCGCGAACGTCCCGCGCCTTCGCCGTCGCGCCGACATAATACGGCAGATAGGCGTCCTTGAAGCGGAAGGAGAGAAGCGTCGCTGCCGGAGCGCCGTTTACTTCAACAACTGATATTTCCATTTTACCGGCGAACACGCGCAATAGTTCGTCAAGAAACTTTCTTGGAAAGATAGGCGTTCCGTGGTTGCGTAATGAGGTTGCGTAGAGCCTGTAGAACGTATCAGCGTCGCCATCGAGCCGTAACGACAGGACGCCGGCGTCCTCGGCGGCGAGCGCTTTTCGAATTTCAGCCCGGCGCCGGCGGGGAATGAGGCCAAGATGGTCCTCTTCTGAAAGCGGCAGCGTCATTTCGAAATTGGCGTATGTTCCGGTCTTTTGGCGCCAGCCATCTAATGCCGCCTCGCCGCTGCGTAATTCAACATAGCGCACGCGCTTTTCTTCGCCGAGCGCAATCGCCGCCGCCGCCAGCTTTGCGACGACTTCGTCATCATCACCCAATGGGCCGCCGCCGACCGTGAATGCGGTTGAGATTAAAGAGCGGCCCAATAGCGGCGCTGTGACGTCAATCAGGGGAAGAACGCCGACAATCCGAGACCCACGCCGCGCCGTCAGATAATACGGCTCGTACCCATAAGCCGTCTCAATGATCTCGCCCCAGCCATAAAGGTGAAAAAAGCCGCCATCGGCGTGGTTTTCAACATAACGATCCCAAAGCGGCGCCTCCCCCCGCGGGCAGCGCGTAATCTCGATCGGTGCCGCTACCGCATCGGTTCTTTCCATCTCGGCGGCAAGCATCATGCTTCACCGCCGGCGCGCGCGAGACCAAGCGCGTCATCAATCCGCCGCCAGTAAAAGCTCGTCAAAACACTGTCCAGCTTCCGGGGCATCTTCGCGAGATTGAGATAGTGGCGCAGTTTTGATTTTACGGATGCGGTTTTTATCCGGGGCTGCCCGGCGTCAATCTCCCAAGGGTGAAAATAAAATATCACCGGCCCGTTAAGCGTGCCGGCGGCGCGGCGCATCAGTTTTTTCGAAAGAGCGACAGGGCTTGCGCGAAACCACCCGCCGCCGGCGCAGCTGACGCGCCGCCCCAACAACGTCGTGGTGGCGACCGGCGCTTCGATAAAATCCAAACCCTCTACCGGCTTAAACGGGGATCGCTCTGCCGAGGCGTCACCGTAATGGTCGTGTGCAATCGGATGCGTGCTCGAAGAATAGGCATAGCCGATTTCCGCAAGCGCCTCATGCGCCCATGGCGTCGAACCATCAATGGAAAAGCCCGCGGCGCGATAGCCCCTTACTTCAACCCCAGCAATATCTTCCAGGAGCTTTTTTGAATGCGATGCGTCACGGATAAACTCTTCGGGTGATTGTTGATTGACCTTCGTATGATCAAATCCGTGGCTCGCAAGCTCATGACCGCGCTCGACGATTTCCCGTACAAGCGATGGATCGCGCTCGCCAACCCAGCCAAGTGTAAAGAAGGTTGCTTTCGCGCCCCTCTGCTCAAACATATCGAGACAGGCGCGCGTCGCGTCGCCGACCCGTGGCTGAAACCCGTCCCAGCTTTCTCGCTTGATAACATCAGAGAACGCCCAGACCTGAAAATAATCCTCAACATCAACGGAAAGCGCAAAACTTCCCGCGCCGGCCTTCGGATTATTATTAACGTTAATTATGGCGTCCATGGAACGCCCGCCTTTCGCAGCTCTGGACTTACCGCCAGGCCTTGCGAATTTCGTGCAACAGCGCCCCCGCCCGGCCGAGGCTTTCGGAAATTTCCTGGCGGCTCTCTCCGCGTTCCTTTTCAACCGCCTTCAGCGTGCGGCGCATTTGCTGGACATTGGCGTGGGCTTGTTTCAGTTCATCGCGCGTCTCGTTGATCGAACGGGCGACCGACTTTCGCCACTCCGCATTCTGACCGGCGTCCTTGGGCGGCGCCTCAGCATCCCCGCCCCGTTTTGCAGCGCCCTCGCCCTGTTCAACGCTCGCAGACGCGGCCGCGATCGCAGACGCCACATCGGAAAGCGTCGCCGGTTGCGGCGGATCATTCTCATCGTCCGGGGCAGCGTCGCGCCTTGCGCGCAGACGATCGAAGACGCTGCCAGCCCCGGTGGTTTGTGCGGGGGACGTCGGCGCCGCCAACCGCGCCGCGCCATCGATATTGCTCAATGGAGAAGCCAGCGCCATAGCCGGCGCTCTGGCTTTTGACAGTGCGCGTTCAATCGGAACAACCACATCGCTGTTGGCGACCATAGCGAGATTTTCTTCCGCTATGGCTTCGCCCGCATCCGTTTCGCTCACCCTGCGCACAGGCGGCATGGCGACTTGTTTCGCCTCATCCGACCCAAGTCGTTCACCCTGCAATTCCGCAACCACGATATCGACGACTTCGCGCGTTATTTCATGGCGCTTTTCCAGCGCGCAATAGAGCATCAACCGGTTGCACAATGTGTTGATGCGGCGCGGCCGCCCGCCTGTTTCAGTAAAGATCGCGTCAATACCGCTCTCGGCGAAAACCGGGTCCTCGCTCCAGCCGGCGACGGACAAACGATGCAGAATATATTCCTTGGTCTCTTCACGGGTCAGGTTTTCCAGATGATAAGAGGCAATGACCCGTTGCTTGAGTTGTTCCATGTCCGGCGCGGACATCATGTCGCGAAACTCAGGCTGGCCTACCAGAAACACCTGGAAAAGCGGCGTGCCGTCATAGTCGATATTTGAAAGCATGCGCAGCTCTTCAAGCGTTTCGCGAGGCAGGTTCTGCGCTTCGTCCATGATTAGCAAAACCCGCCGACCGCGATTGAGCTGATCGAAAAGATAATCTTCAAACGCCTCAAGCTGACCGGTCCGGCCCTCGCCCTCCGGCTCAATGCGGAATGCAGAAAGAATATGATCGAGGAGTTCGTCCGGACCGACATTAGAGGTCAATAATTGTGCGGCGGCGATATTGGAGCGGTTGAGCTGATCTAGGAGATGCCCGATCAACATTGTTTTTCCCGTCCCAACGGGTCCGGTAATAACAATAAAACCTTCGGCCTGCTTCAACCCATAATGAAGATAGGCCATCGCCTTGTTATGACTGCGACTGCCGAAAAAATACTTTGGATCTGGATTGAGTTTGAAGGGCGCGCCCGACAGCTCAAAATACTCTTCATACATAGTTAGAATTCCAGCGTTGCCCCCACCAGGACCGAGTTCTCATCATATTCAAGCGTATCGACCGGAGAAAAGCGCTCCGTGTGCGACACTTCTGCAAATGCCGAAACGTTTTTGTAAAGCCGGTAAGCGCCGCCGAGACGGCCGATAATTGTATTTGTAAGACCATTGTTCCCGCCCAGGGCGAGGCAGCTGACCATCGGATCAAATAACGGATCCATAGTGTCGAAACCAAAGATGATCGGGTTCGCCTCGCAAACCGCGGTGTCAATTGTCGTATCCGAACGACGGAAATCAAAGCTGCCATAGCCCGAAATGCGGCGCGACAGGCGATGGCGCGCCCTTAACGAGACGCCATAAGTGTCAATCTGGCGAAACCCGAAATCGCTATCGGAGAAGTTGGCGCTCAGGGTGATGTCAGTGCGATCATAGACCGCCGACAAGGCCGCAAAGGCCTGATCGGAGACGCTGACGCCGACGGTCTGCGCGGAACGGCCCGACAATGCGCTTGAATATCTGTTTGCATTCTCGATCAGGCTGCGCGCAGAAATATCCTTGCCTTCACGAAGCCTGTCGGCAAAGTCGAGCGTCTGGGTTTGAACGCTTCTGAATTGAGCGTTGACCCCTTGAGCACGCGTCTGGAATGTGCGGCTCGCCCCGGCAGTAAAGGTGAGCCGCCGCGTGAGATCATAAAACACATCCGCATCGACGAAATCGTCGCCATAGCGTTCGCCATACTCAACGCGAATGCGAGCCCGCCGGTTTGGTTGCGCTGTAAAGCCCGCCCGCCAGAAAACCCCCGACAACTCATCGTCGTTAAAGAACAACGCCGCCGCCGCATCAGTATTGACTTCATCATACCCCACCGCGCCGCTGAGGGAGAAATTGTCATCAATCGCATATTGCAGATCGGTGAAGAGCGAGCCCTGCTCATATTCGAAGTCCGGCAAAATGCCAGAGCCCGTCTCTGTCGTGCGATTGCCATAGGCGGATGCGCGGATGCGCACGCGGTTAAGCGCGGAGCCGCTCTCATAGCTCGCGAATGCTTCGTGAGACGTGGAGTCGTTCAGAAAATTGCTCGTCAGAAAATTAAATGTTGAATCGGAATCATCAACAAAGACCTGCGAGAAACGATAACGCAGCTCAATCGACGATTGGTCAGCCATTTTATGATAGACATAAGGGCTGGCGGAAAAAGAGTGGACATTCGCCTGCTGGCCGCGGGCGTTGTTCAAACTGCCGGAAAATCTTGCATTGTCGCCGACCAGTTGTCGCGACGTCCGGCCGGAAGCATCAATATAAAGAAAATTATCGGCGACCGTGACCGTGCCGGTAGCACCGATATCCTGGTTGACGACAAAGTCGCCGCGATCAGCCAGGAACGAAAAATCAAGGTCGCCAAGCGCCAGCGCCGTTACGCGATTCGTACTGACGATCGCCCCGCCCGTCAGCACCGTGGAAAGGATATATTCATCATCCTTCAGGCCGTCGCGCTGCAGGTTGAGGTTATCGGTATAGGAAAAGCGTGTTGAGACGCCCGCCGAATAACCGAGATAACTGGTTTTCATTTTCAAAGGCGCTGTTGGCCCTTGTTCTTGCGCAAACGCGGCGCCGCCTAAAACGCTCGCGCAAACGCCCGCCATAAGCGTGCTCTTCAATCCCCGCATCGCGGCCTTGCTCATTTTATCTCGCCCCATTGGAATCACCCTCCACTCGCGCGCCCTGCGACGTTTGACTTTCCGCCTCACCGCTGGGCCCGTAAAATTCATAAGATCCGTAATGCGATCCGCCGGACCCGATTAAACACCGATTCAACATCAAACTCACATTCGAGTTGATGTCTAATAGTTCATCTATCGCCGAAGCAACCGCCGGTTCCGGCGTCGCATTCGCTTCTACGACAAAAACAATTTCATCAACATATTTGGCCAGAATAACCGCCTCTGTTGTCGCCAGAACCGGCGGCGCATCAATGATGACAAGCCGGTCCTGCATCTCCGTCGACAGTTCCGTGAAAACACGTTGACAGTCTTCTTTTGCGAATAATTCGGAAACCCGGTCAACCGCCGCGCCTTCCGGAAGGATCGAGAGCGGCGCCTGGTTGGCGCGATATTGCAGCGAGCGCATCGCTAGCGATGGATCAAGCAGCTTGTCCGTGAGGCCGGGTCCGGCGCGGCGCAGGCCAAATCGATCGCATACTTTCGGGCGCGGCACGTCAGCGTCAACGAGCAGCGTTTCAATCTGATCTTCCAGCGCGAGGCTGAGCGCAAGATTGGCGGCGCTGAATGTTTTGCCTTCGCCCGCCCGAGCCGACGTCACCATGATAAGATTGCGCTGGCGGCCGGGCATGCGAAACGCCTGGCGCTCGCCGCTGGCGCGCAGAAAGCCAATGCGGCGGAGCAGTCTTCGTTTTACCGCACGCAGCTCAAGTGCGAGCTGCGTCGCCTTGGCGTCCGGATGATAAAGCCCGGTCTCAGCGAACCGTGCATAGTCAAGGTCGAAGCCTTGCGGCTCGTCAGCGCTTACGTCCGTTTTCTTGTTGCGTTCGGCGGCGATATCATGGATCGACCCGCCCGCCTTTTCGATGACGCCCATCATAACGCTTCCCCCTGGATATCTGCCGCGGCGCTGGCCTCAACGCCCGGCGCATCGGAGGGCAATCTGAGTACGGAAAAATATGTGTATGCGCAGCCGACAACGATCAGTATCGCGGCGAAGCCCCCGAGCTTCCTGAAATCCGCATAGCGCGCTGCGGTGACCGCCGGCGACGGAACCTCGCTGATCGCTCCGAGCACAGGAAGCCCAAACGCGTCCTGCAGCTCGCCCGCTTGCGTATAGCTTTTATCCAGAACGGTCAGGAGCCAGGCGGCGCCGGCGCCGGCGCCGGCGGCAATCACCAGAACGCCGATAATAAGCAAAAGCCGCGGCGGATCGACAGGCGCCAATGCGGCCTGAGGCCGCTCAAAAATCTGATACTCAACGCCGCGCCCGCCAGCGCCGAGATTTTTTGTAAGGTCGAGCCGATCTCGCCGGGCCAGCAATTCGTCATAGGTTTTTTGCGTCTGCTGATATTCGCGGATGATCTGCTGCAGGCCTGCTTCGACAGCCGGCGCCTGGCCGACCGTAACATCAAGCGCTTCAAGCTCACGACGCAGCCTCTCTTCGCGCGCTTTTAAGATCCCGATCGAATCTTGCGCGACGCGCAATTCCGAATTCAGGCGAATATAGTCCGGATTGGACGACAGCGCGCCGCCGCCGCCGCCTTCAAGCTGCTCAATGCGCGCAACAACGCCGCGAATATCAGGATGGCTTTCTTGATATTTACTACGCAGATCGGCAAGCTCGACTTTCAGCTTGTCGAGTTCGTCGCCGGATGTCGTGCGCGGCGTCGCCGACATCAAATTCTGCAGCGTCACGATGCGTCCCTTCGTGCGCTCTAACTCATCGCTGACGCGGGTCAGTTCGTTTTCTTTCATCTCATGGCGGCGAAGCGCGCCCTGCGTGCCCGCAAGTTCGGTTGCGTTAAGACGCCGGTAATCGGCAACGGCGCGTTCGTTCGCCGTCAGTTTTTCTTCAAATTCTTCAATCTGCAGATTAAGGCGGCGCCGCGCGGCCTCGCTTTCCGACAGAGTGGCGCCAAGATCCTGCTCGATCAGCATGTTGAGAACTGTATCGACAACGGCGCGAGCAATTTCAGGATCGCTATTCTTATAGGTGATCACGAAATACATATCGCGGGGGCTGTCGATGATGATATTTTCCGAAACCCAGATGATCAGGGATTCCATCTTCGCGCGCCGCTCAATATCGGAGCGCGCGTCAATCGTCTCATCGAGCCCAGAGCGAAGAATGATTTCTTCAACATTCGGCCGCGTTAAAAGCTGCAGCCGCATGACTTCGACACGCTGAGAATAGTCCGGACGCGCCGTAAAGCCGTTTAGAACCGGCTCCAATATTGTCTCCGTCTGAACGAAAACATGCGCGCGCGATTGATATTTGTCGGGGATGAGCCAGACGGTGAACCAGCCGATCAACGCCACGAACCAGGCAACGGCGATGACAGTCCATCGCCGGCGCCATAGTCCGTTCAGGTGCCGGATGACCGGCCTCGGCAGATCCGAAAACTCAAACACTAATCGTCCTTCCCCACCCGGAAATCTGCGCCGTTAAAATACGCTTTCCGGGATCAAGACCACATCGCCGGGCAGCATCGGCACGTTCGCCGAGATGTTGCCTTTGCGCAAAAGATCATCGAGGCGCAGGCGATAGGAATTGCGTTCCCCGCCTTGCCCGCGAATGAGCACCGCCCTGTTGCCAGCAGCAAATTCCGTCAGCCCGCCAACCGCAACCATGACGTCAAGCACCGTCATGCCGGCCTGATAGGGCAAGGCGATCGGCTGTTGCGCTTCGCCGAGCACGCGAACCTGCTGGTCAAAGGTCGACGAGAAATTGCTGACGATGACCGTTACTTCAGGCGTTTTCACATAGCGCTTCAGAGATGTTTCAAGATCGCTGGCTAATTGCGACGGCGTTTTGCCTGAAGCCACCATGTCTTCGACCAGCGGCGTTGAAATGCGTCCATCCGGGCGGACAGTGATGTTGGTTGAAAGCTCCGGCGCGCGCCACACGAAAATTTCGAGCTGATCGAGCGGTCCGATCAGATAATCCGGCGACGCATCCGCTGCGTCCGCCGCTGTAGCCGGGGCCTCCTGAAGCTTTTCTCCGCCGCCGACGGCGGAGCACCCGGCAATCAGCGCGGCGGCCGCGCTTAGGATGGCGATGCGGCAAAATAGGTAAATATTTGTCATGGTTCCTTCCTCGAGGTGTCCAGGATGACGCCAAAAACAGGCGAAATCATCAAATTCCCGTGTTTAGCTTAATGTCTCCGCAAATTCTTTGCCATGGCGGGCCGATCCGCTGGGTAAAAGCTGTTTTTATACACATAAAAGCCAATAAGTTCAGTGGGTTGCGGTATAATTGGCGCCGCATAATGACTCAGACCTGACGCCGCTTCGATGGCTTTGCGGGCGTGCGAGCCAGAAATCAGACAATCCGGCGTCTGAAATCGACGAATCGCGCGGTCTGGCGCGCGTTTCCGCCTCGCGGTTTCAACGGCTCCCAATTCCGAACAGCGCCACGCGGATTGTCATCAGAATGATCATAATATCGAGCAGCAGCGTGAAATTGCGGATGTAGAAAAGGTCATAGCGCAACTTTTCGCTCGCCCCCTCAACCGTCGCGGCATATTCATATTTCACTTGCGCCCAGCCGGTGATGCCTGGCTTGACGAGGTGGCGGGCATGATAATGCGGAATTTCCCGTTCCAGGACGGCGACAAATTCCGGACGTTCCGGGCGCGGGCCGACAAAACTCATCTCACCGCGCAGCACATTCATCGCCTGCGGAATTTCATCAATCCTTGTTTTGCGAATGAGCCCGCCAATGCGCGTGATCCTGTCGTCGTTAATGCTCGCATATTGCGGCCCGTCTTTTTCCGCGTCAGTCCGCATTGAGCGGAACTTGAACACTTCGAAAACATCGCCGCCATGGCCGACCCGCTTTTGCCGGTAGAAGACAGGTCCCCGGCTGTCGATCTTGATCGCCAGCGCGGTCAGGGCCAGCAAGGGCGCGAGAAAGACGAGCAGCCCCAGGCTCGCCGCAACATCGATTGCCCGCTTCAACCGCGAGATATCATCTTGGTTAATCGCCTCCGCGGCGCGATTGACCGCATGCGTATCAATCGTATCGAGATCAAGGGCGCCGGCCGCCGGGCCAATCGAGTTTTCATGGGCGTAACGAAAAAAACCCGGCGCGCCCTGATTGCCGTCGGCATTGCCATTAGCGGTTTTCGCAAGCCACGCACGCGACCGGATCACAATAAGCGCGGCCGCTAACGCCGCTGCGATCCCGTATAAAATAGCCATCCCCCAAAAACCTCCAACGCGGGTTACGTCGCCCTGCGCTGGGATCAGCGAAACTTGTTGGCTGTCTCAGTTTATGGCAACGCCTGGCTCGAAGCACGGAACGTGCCTAACGCTTTGTTAATTTCAGCGATGCGGGCCCTCCTTTTCCTTAAGGATCGCGGTTTATGACGATGATCACCTCCAAGCCGGCAAGTCTGGCCGGATATTAGCTTTAATGCAGAACGATGCGCTTTCTGGTTTTCACAACGCTTTATCCGAATGCGGCAATGCCCGCCCATGGTGTTTTCGTTGAAAACCGCTTGCGCGCTTTCCTGAAACGCCATGACGCGGAGGCGCGGGTGATCGCGCCTGCGCCCTGGTTTCCGTTTCAGAATGAAACATTCGGGAAATATGCGCGCTGGGCGCGCGTGCCGGATCGGGAGACCCGTCACGGGGTTGAGATTTTCCATCCGCGCTATTTCATCCCGCCGAAAATCGGCATGGGCTACGCGCCTCATGCGCTGACGCGATGTTTTCGAAAAGCAATTGCCGACGTCACAAGCGACGGCTGGGATTTTGATTTCATCGACGCGCATTATTTTTACCCCGACGGCGTCGCGGCGGCGGCAGTTGCGGCGGAGAAGGGCAAACCGCTGGCGATCACCGCGCGGGGCTCCGACATTACTCTGATTGCGAACCATTCCGGGCCGCGCGCGCATATCGTCAAAGCGGCAATGCGCGCCGATGCGGTTATTACCGTCGCCGAGGCGCTGAAAGACGAATTCGCTGCCCTCGGCGCGCCTCCACAGAAAATCTCCGTTCTGCGCAATGGCGTCGATCTTAAGATGTTTGCCCTCGGCGACCGGGACGCGATCCGCAACGAAATGGCGCTTTCCGGCAAGATTATTCTCTCCGCCGGCCATCTCATTGACCGCAAAGGCCATGACCTTGTTATCGATGCGCTCAAAGACATTCCCGATGCGACGCTGCTGATCGCCGGCGGCGGCGAAAAGCGAGATGCGCTGGAGCGCCGGGCGAACGCCGCCGGTCTTGGCGATCGCGTTCGCTTTCTTGGCGAACAGGCGCCGGAAAACATGCCCGCGCTTTACAACGCCGCAGACCTCCTCGTGCTCGCCTCTTCCCGAGAAGGCTGGCCCAATGTGTTGCTTGAAGCGATGGCCTGCGGGACGCCTTGCGTCGCAACCAATGTCGGGGGCAATCGCGAAGTGATCCGCGATCCCGCCGCCGGGCGCCTTGCCGGCGCGCGCACGGCCGAAGCGATCGCCGCCGCGATCAATGATCTTCTCGCGGCGCCGCCAGACCGCGCGGCGACGCGGGCCTACGCCGCGCAACATTCCTGGGACGAGACCGCCGACGGGATGGCCGCGATCTTCACCGGTTTGACGGAGAAAGCCCGCACGGCGGCGGCGCTCAACACAACACCCTTGCGCATTGCCGACAAAGACTATCGGCCAAAACTTATCGTGACGGTGGATACGGAAGAAGAATTCGACTGGTCCGATTTTGACGCCGGCGCCCATCGCATCAGCGATCCGGCTGATATCGACCGGTTTCAGGCAATATGCGCTGAGGCTGGCGCCAAACCGCTTTATCTCCTCACCTATCCGCTGCTGAAAGACCAAAATACCGCGTCTTACTTCAGCACCCTCAAAGACCAAGGCGCCGCCGATTGTGGCTTGCATCTCCACCAATGGGTGACGCCGCCGGCGGCGAAATTTTCCGGCGCGTATTTTTCGTTTCAGAAAAACCTGCCGCGCGCCTTGCATCTTGAAAAGCTGAGCGCGCTGGCGGAGGCTTTCAAAGCCGCCTTCGGCGAACGCGCCATCGCCCACCGCGCCGGGCGCTACGGTATTTCTCCCGCTGACTATGATCTCCTCCGCGCAATCGGCG
>Ga0209633_10004508_pt1 | contig 12494 bp, 18 predicted proteins | sample Cruoilmetagenom1_FD_187290 | JGI IMG/M metagenome (GOLD analysis project Ga0209633, IMG submission 187290) | Oil polluted marine microbial communities from Coal Oil Point, Santa Barbara, California, USA - Sample 1 (SPAdes) (version 2) | ecosystem: Environmental > Aquatic > Marine > Oil seeps ... | reverse complement strand
AGGCTTTTCCATGTCTATTAAGAATAAACTTACTAATTCTGTTTCTTCTTCGAAAGTAAGAACTACATCAAAAAATAGAGATACATTATCTCCTTTAATTAAGATCTGCTCTAGTTCAGGTTGAATTAAAGGATCACTAGCTACAGCCTTAGTTAATATAGTAGGGTCTAGGCCATTAGGGAAGTTTACCCCTAAAGTATATTTATATTCTATACTCATGATACTCTCCAGAGTTCTATACTAGTGTCCCAGATACCTGAAGCTGTACCACCTGTATCTGACCTAAAAAAGAGAGATATATTATTAGATCCAGAGAGGGTAACATAGAAAACACGAGAAACGTAGTGTCTTTGGGAAGACCCACTTGATCCAAAAGTTCCAGTAGCGTCCTTGGGTTCTTGTTTATGAATTTCTCCAAGGTCTACGTTATTCAATCTTATTTCAGACTCAAAATCGTTACTAGCACTGTTGTGATTCCATCCATAATTTATACCCAATCTATATTCTCCAGAGGGGAGAACTGTAGTATTCAGTTCGGCTACTAGTTGGAAGGTAGTTGATGTGGTTACATTCAAAGGTAGATCCACTACTCTCTGAAACTCTGAACCAAAGATCGGAGCTCCTGCTGAAGGATACTGATGCCAACTACTTCCATCGTATATCCAATGAGATCCGTCGCTTAGTTGCTTAGCTTCATCTCCTTCTTGGACTGTCAAGGCAAGTCGAGCGGTAGCATCAGCGATTACGTGCATACTAGGTATTGATATAGCAGGTATCTGACCTACAGGAATTTTACCTCCTCCATCTAAGCTAGCTACACCATTAGCTACACCTTTATCAGCGTTAGCTACGGCCCCTATTTGGGTAGGATTAACTGCGTGGGGGTTTGCAGTACTGTTTGCGTGAGAATTAAAAGTCCCGGTAGAGACTGCTCCTAGGTTTGTTAGAGCTTGAGGCGCTGTAATTGCACCTGTACCTCCATCAGAAATAGAGACGGAGTCTGTTGGAGCAAATTCACATAGTCCATCAGCTCCTGTACCGGGGGTTTTAGTTTTTATTGGTATTCTGTCTGCCATTAAAATATGATCTCTCTAAAGTTGTTATACTATTTCTAAGTTTGATGGAGACCCGTCTGATAAACAAAAAGGTACTTTTCCGGAGACTAAAGGTATATTTGAGATATCTAAATTAGAAAGACAAAAAGGGAGTCGGAGATTACTTACAACACTACCGCCAGTTCCCTCTTGCCAATCTGAAGGACTACCTACAGAGCTAAAAGAACTTCTAGAATAGACTTTCCCATTAGATCTCATGTAGATACTAGCTATAGGCGCATCTGGAACGGTTACTTCAGGGAGGTCTACTCCAGAGAATATACCTGCTTGATTCCCTTCTTCATCCTCAAAGATCATCCCTTGACCAGCTTCAAATGCGTCTTCTATAGCTATGCTCATGTAGGTTACCTTCTTTTTATGCTAAGATCTTGCGAGTAATTGTCAAATCTGAAGAGTTATTAGTTCTGACAAGTAACTGCATAGTCTGGGATACACCAGCCCCATTAAGAACTACTCTAGTTCTGAAGCCATTGACATCTCCCATTCTTAAACGAGCATACTCAGCTCGATCAGTAGCATTTGCATCACTACCTGTATTACCGTTATGAGAACCATGTACAAATACTACTCTAGTATCTTGAGTTGCTGTTTCTTGTGCATGAATATGCCATTCTACAGCCTTAACATCATCTACTAGAACACTGTCTGCTATGTTCTCTGCGATATTACCAGCTATTAAGATTTCTCTACGTTCTCTATCAATATAGGTATCAAGTTTACCGATAGCTGTTTCTAGATCATCATTGTCGGTAACAATATTATTACTAGAGTAAGCAGGAAGCTCTGAACCAGCTGCGTTCTTACCTATAAATGCACGAATGAAAGCATCATCACTATTTGCTGCTACTACAGCATCCAAGGCTTCTAAAGCATCTGTAATAGAGGTTGTACTGTCTAATAAACCTGTGCCAGTAAAACCATTGAATGTACCATCTGCATTAATTGCAGATCCAAGAGATGTCTCTAAAAGATCTACTTCAGTTTGTACGTTTGTGATATTACCTGTATTTGCGCTAATATTAGAAGCATTAGTACCAATCTGTGTATCTAGTTTAGAGATAGCAGCTGTAAGGCTGTCATTGTCTAAGATATAGTTATTAGATGTATAGTCTGGTAATACAGAGCCTGATAAAGCTTTTCCAATAAATGCACGGATAAAAGCCAATTCTGCTGCAGAGCCTGATCCTGTTTCTACCCAATCAGTTCCATTAAAAGAATATGTTTTATCTCCATCAGTTGTACCTTCTTGGATATAGACGGTATCTGCATCTACAGGAGTCTCTACAAGAACTAGAGTAGCACCTGCACCAGGAGTACCAGAGACAGTATATAAACCTTCTGTACCTGTGGTAAGATTAGGTAGTAAAACTCTATCTTGATCTACAAGAGCTACTCCGTCTAAAGACCCAGTATTTAAGGCTGTCTCAGCAGCTGTTAAATCTGCATAAACAGTTGGGTCAGATACTTTAGCAGGTTCTTTCCAAGAAAGACCATTTACTGCGGCGGTAACATCATCTACATTAGCTGATCGAACCCATTTATCTAGGCCAGATCCAGCAGTTTTTTTAGTGTATAGGTTTCCTGTCAGTTGGTCTACCGCTGTACTACCTACTGGAGCAGCTATTTCGTCTAGACTTAACCCGGGAGCACCATTAGAAGATAAGAGATTAAATACCTCTGTATCGTTATCATCGGTTATTGATAAACCGAGTGAGACTTCAAATAGATCTGCCATAAGTTCTTTTTTCCTCTTTAATTATATTTCTATTGCAAACTCTAGTCCTGTAATAAGGAGTGAGTTAGGTTGGTTGTTTTTAATCGTTACTTCAAAATCGGTGGGGGTTAGGTTATAGTTAATTTTAAAATTAATTGGATCTTTACTATTCATACCAGATTTACGGCATCTAACCCCTCCGGCACTTTTCCATGTGAAATCTATATGATTCAGTACTTGCCAGTCCTGTACAAGATCTCTAATAGATAATTGGTAATTACAAGCACAAAAAAATAAAAGAGATTTAGTGGAAATGGTAACTTCTTGGCCGGGGTCTATAGCTACCCTAATAGGTACTCCGCCACTACCTTGTGGTCCTACAGCACCTGGGGGTCCCTGAATACACTTCTCTATTACTTCTACGGTAGAATTATCTACAGCAATGGTGGTTGTATTATCTTCTACAGAAATACTAGTAGTAGATGTATTAACCTCTAGTGTTATCTCTAAGGGCTCTATAGAGAGAAGGGTAACTTCAGATTCACTAGTTAAAGTACAAACCCCATCTTCTACTGTTATAGTATTTAATGGTCCTTCTTCTACTGTAAGGTAGGTGACTTCTTCACTATAAGAGAGGGTAGTAGGATTCTGGACTATCTCTATTGAGGACATAAGATTCTAGCGAGTAACTTCAGGTATTACTGAGATACTTCCTTCGAATAATCTTCTTTTAGTTAGAACTGCAGATGTTATCTCTAGGTCATATACAGCACCCGAGAAGGTATATGCAGTGGATACACTATCTGGTATAATTATTCTTATAGTTCCTAGGGCATCACCTAACTCTAATCTAGTATTAGCTGTGGTTAGGGTATCTAGAATAATATCAGAATCTACAGAGTCTCTTATGTGCATCTCTGCAGAATAACCTGTAAGATCTACAGGGACTCCATCTTTATCTTTCCAAGTTAAGGTTGTATCAAAAGTAGCGCCTGCCTCTACTTCGATGTCTAAACTAGCTGCTTTAGCTTTAATTGTCGCCATAATCTTTTCCTTCCAGTCCAAGGCTGGGATTAATTGTTTCCTTTGTAGAGGTATCCTTAAATTCTGAATAGTCTAAGGTCCTAAATAGTTGTGAATCAGTCTTTTCCTGGGTCTCTTCACCTTTGGTATCTTCCACCGAGATCTGAGGGACCTCTTGGATAATTTCTTTATCTTCGGTCTCTTTACTATATGAGATTACATTAATAGTAGTTCCACCTTTCTTCTTGGCTGCACTGTTCTCTGGAGCAAACATACCTATATGTTTACCTAAAAGCTGTAGTGCATTTATACGAGCTGTAGCATTACTGCTTTCAGAGTCTTTGGCTTCTATCCAAAGTCTATCTATAATATCTGACTGAGTATAGGTTACTTTATATTTTAGTATCTCTTGTCTACGGTGTATCTCGTAGGCTATATCGTCTCTACTAGATAGAGTTTTTGCTTTAGCCTTAGGAGATTTGATATCCGGATACACCGCTTTAACTATATCTACAACAGAGGTAGTAGGTGAATTAATATATTCTTGAATAAATATCTCTTCTTCTGGTTTAAATCTCTTAGGGATTACTTTAGAGAGATCTTTAGTTCTCTCTCTTTTACGCTCTTCTAGAGCTTGTATTTTATCTAGTAAAGATGTCATAAATTTTTTTTATTTTTAAATTTTTTATTCACGAAGGAAGGAAGATCTTTTCCTTCTTTCATGAGTTATTTTTTCTTATAGTGGAGCCAGCCAAACATTCTTAGGGCTCTGTATCCGGCAGCCCCCTGTATGCTGTTTATCTTAGCTAAAGACCCTCTATCTCCTGCTTGAGCGATTAATCTCCATATTCTATCTTTCTGCCTACGGGATAGATGGGGGTATCTGTCAGATCCGTCTATAGTGTATAACATATCATGTATTACACCAGATAAGTCTACCTTGTACCAAGACATAACCCAGGATACATACCAAGGTATTGTAGAATAATCTGTAACACTCCCTTTATAGGAGGTAAGTATATCACTTATACCGAACTCAGGGTCTTCTACATAGAATGTTAGATCTTGAAGGAGTCTTCTTTTTCCAGAAGGTAGTCTTATAGTTTTTAAGTCTGTGAATCTTCGTACTATGGTAACGTGTGGAGTATCTTTCATATTTTTTATATTTCAGTTATTCACGAAGGAAGGAAGATCTTTTCCTTCTTTCATAAGTTAGAGCCTAATCTGACCTTAGTCTTTGACTGCGGAAAAGATCTTGCTCTCTTTGCAGAGGAGTTTCTTTTAAAAGATCTATTCTTAGATTTAGATTGTAGGGATAGATTTGAGGAAGAGTTATTACTGGTATTATTATCTTTATGTGCTACATCTTTACCATCTCCTTTACTAGCCCTACCTAATCGAATAAGTTTTCTCCGAGCTTTGTTATTTTTTGCTCTTTGTTTTTTAGCTTTAGGGGAGGAATGTGATACTTCGTACTCTCTTTTATAATTTCTTTGATTTTTCATAGAAAGGGAGATAGTGTTTTGATTAGTGTTTAAGGTACAGAGGGGACAGTTTAAACTTGCTAAAGTTCAAAAGATTTTTTATAATATTTTATATTTCAGGCAGAACTGTGGGTGCATATTTCATATATATATATAATACTCTATCCTGGCAGTCCCTGAACCGACCCCCCTTGTCTTGTTATTTCTTCCCAGAACTTTGGGAAATTCTTTCAAGACTTGCCATGTCCAAGGCTTCTCTGGAACTGGGCAGAATCTTTCAGAGTTTGTGGAAAAATCTTTCACTGCCTTTGGTCTTTGACCGCAGGGAAAAGAACATGATTATATATAGTATATATATGTATGAGTATTTATAGATAATATGTATTAGCACACTATACTTAGCAATATATTTAATAGGTTCTGTTGTTTATATACAACAACCTGATATATTCTGTTGTTTTTCTGCTACAATTGTGGGTATCAAGCCACGGAATCAGGTAAAAATAGCCAAAAGAATACAAGGGGAACAATAGGAACCTCAAAAAATACTAATAGACTGTTGATTGTTCACTAATAGGAAACAGTAAAGACTTGACTGCTCACTAAAGAAAGGTTAGAATAGCTCAAACCTTACCAGTCTACTCATGAACGAAGAATCTGTTCATTCGTGAATTGACTTAAAGGAAAATACTCACTTAAGAGAAAGGAAAAAGATTATGAAAACTCATGAACGAATAGATGTTAATTCGCGAATAAACGCTAAATACTTAAGAGGTCTATCAGAATACTCAAACGCTAGACAGATTAAACAGATAGGCAGTAGGCAACTATTCACAGTAATAACTGATAAAGCAGAATTACTGGTCTCTTATAAGACTGTTATTGCTCTACGTCCAATGGGCACTAGTAAATTCTTTGTGGACGATCATAGATATTCTGTAACCACTACACGCCAGCTAAACTATTTTATAAATGAATATAAAGATTTCTTTACTTTTGAAACAGTAAATAGTAGTATATTCGACACTATGAAAAATAAATATTGTTAGGAGTGATACCATGCCAAACATTAACCATAAATACAAAGATACCACCACACCATATAACGCGGGATTCTTTAATAATGCAGGTAAAAATAAGAAATACAATTCTATTGAACCTAAAAATACCATATTCGGCAGAAGTAACCGCATTGATAAAGCTATCAAGGGACATAAAAAAAGAGGTCTGACTTACACTAATCAAGTTATAGGCCATAAAGTTAAAGAGGTAGTCTTTAATAAGCCCAAACTGACCTATAAAGTATTGGAAGAATCAGGCAAGGTTAGAGCTGTTAGATTTGACACTGTAGATAATGTCTATAAAGGCTTGTATAAGACGTTTATAGATAATGAGTACAAAGATATAAAAGTATTTAGATTGTCTAATAGCGTGGACGTATGGCTGGTAGATAGCGTCTTTAACACACTTGATCCGGTCTCTGACCGTATAGAAGAGACCTTGATTAAATAGTTAAAATGATTTGTTGACAAGGCTATCTAAATATGAGACGATAGCTGCAAGATTTAGAAAAGATTTAAGATTTAAGATTTAGACAATAGTGAAAAGACATTACAATTCGGATCACTGTTGGACACGTAGATAAAAGGATAGCTTGCAGATGCAAGTTGATATACAAGGGGTTTAGACTTTAGCACTGATAAACTAAAGAGCCTTGTATAAGATACGAATTAAATAGACGTTCTTTATAATAGACTTAGGATATCGAAGATTGAGAAAGAAAAGACTTTTTCTCATTTTTGATTAAAACCTTATAAGGTATAGTTGGATAAAACTATATACTAGGTACAGATTGCTTGACGGTGATTGTTACTGGGAAAATATAAAGGGTTCACTAAAAGTTATTAATTAGTGATCGGTTTATTTAAGGGTGATGGATGCTGGTTTACCAGTAAACTTATAGGCATTAAATACATAGTGTCTATAATTTTACTAAAGACTTTATTAACAAACAAAAGGTGCATAAGATGACTACCAAAACAGCTACTAAAACAGCTACTAAAACAGCAATAGAAGAAGCTAGCTCTGAAAAATTTAATCCTGTATTATTACCAGAAATTCAAGTTCTTTTAAATTCTGCTCTTGATTCTGTAGATGATGCTAAACTAAAAATACAGAAAGCTTTATTATCTAGTTTCGCTCACTTTACTGGTAAGGGTAAAGGCTCATTAAATCAATTAGAGTTAGTCTTAAAAGAAATTAATAGAAGAGCTAATAAAACTTTAAACATTCAAGCTATTACATCTTACACTATAGATTATATGGGGTTTGATGTTAAATATAATGCTAAGTCAGAATCTTTTAAATGTAAGAAACTAAAAGGTAAATTTAAATACGATCAAGCACATTATGACTTATTAGCTCATAAATCTAATCATTGGTATGAAGTAGCTAAGAAAATTAATCCTATCAAAGCACCTAACGAAAAAGTATTTGAATCATTCTCCAAACAAATAGCTCACGGTGTAGTTGCTGGAGAAATTGCAGTAAGTGATATACTAAAAGAATTAGAGACACTAAAAGCCACCATTAAGTCAGATATAACTAACTCCAATGATTGGTTAGAAAAATACTACAATTCAAACGGATTAGAACTAGCTGAAACTATGGACTTTAAAACTGTAGCATCCTCAAAAGCTAAAGCTTATTCATTAGCCTTAGAGTCTAAATAAACCCTAACTATATAGGCACTAGGTATCTTCCCTTCGGTCAGAGACCAAGTATTAGACCTTGCTTATAGGTATCTTCCCTGCGGTCAGAGACCAGAGGAAAACACTTAAAGCAGGGTTTAATAACCATATATAGACTCTTTAAGGAGAAGTAAAAATGAGATTAAAATTTAAACAGTTACAAAAAGACTTTAAAGGCTTTATAGCTTTTATAACGACACTAACCTACATAGTCACTATAATAGTTATATATATATTAGCAGTGGACTATGTATTTTAACCAGATTCCTTTATAATAATAATACTTACTCTTAAGCAAGATGATCTCCAGATCACTACTCTATAGGGTTCCTTATAACTCTATAGGGTATTTTTCCTACTTATATAGCCCTTATTAAACTTTGTTAACACAAACACTAATAAGCCTATATAGCATCAAAGTATCTTCTTTCTTATACGCATAAAAAAACTCTATAGTTAACCCTTAAGTAAAGCTGATTAAACTTTATTAAAGATTAACTATAGAGTTTTATATGCTCTTTAGTAAACTTATTACAGAGTTAATTAAATAACTCTTTAGTAACTACTACCATATACAATTAAAAAACCCAACCAAATAGATAACTATAGAGTTTTATAGATTCTTTAATTAGAACTAAATAACTTTATTTTTTTCTTGTTAACTATACTGTATTCTTATGGTAACAATATGTTAACTATATTACTCTTTCAACTTTGTTACTAAAGTAATTATAAAGTTATTTTATTTATGTTTTTAATAAGATGTATTTATGTCTAAATATATCTATTAAGGATTATTAAATGGGGTTTTTAATAATGTTTAATTAAGTGTTTTATTACTTAATATTAACCTATTAAAGAGGTTATTTTTAATTGCTCTATAACTGACTAAGTTATAAAGCTAAATAACTTCTTATTCAGTATATCCCTAGTATACTAAAACTATAGTATGAAGACAGTTTATTTTCGGGTTAGTTCAATAGATATTCAAATTAATTTAGATCTATTTTTAAAAATATCCCTGTAGCCTTTAGTCTTTGACTTAAGGAAAAGACTTAACCCCTGTATTCTGTACACTTAAGAGCTAAAAAATAATTTAAAAAAATTTATGAATACACTAAATAATTTTGAGAATCTCTGGAGAAATACTAATCTCCAAAGTAAAATACAGCATGTTTATCGTTATTACTACATAAATAAAGTATTACCTAGCTTAGTTAGGCAAGGTAGAACTACTAATTGTAGTGTATCTGATTGTAGTGTACCTGTACCTATCGGCAAGAGGTCAGGTAAATGTTTTATTCATGAATGAGTTTACGAATGAATTCATGATGATAGTAGTCCATGTAGGAGAATAAATAATGAAATATATAGTTGAAGTACTTGAAAATAGCACTAGATGGAAAGATTTTGATACAGGTAAACTCCATAGACTTAGTGAACCTGCTATAGAGTGGAGGAGTGGATCTAAAGAGTATTTTGTTAATGGAAAAAGACATAACCTTAATGGGCCTGCTGTAGAGGAGGATGGTGGACATAAAGAGTACTGGATTGATGGAGTGAGGTATATTAAAGGGCAATTTGATATTAAAATTGAATCTTTAAACAAAAAAGAACTAACTATTTCTCAAATTGAAGAGCAGTTAGGTTATTCTATTAAAATTATTAAATAGGTATACGTTATGAAATATATAGTTGAAGTGACTGAAAGCAATACTAACTGGAAAGATTTTGAGACAGGTAGAATCCATAGACTCGATGGGCCTGCTGTAGAGTGGACTAACGGAGGGAAAGAGTACTCCATTGATGGAAAAAGGTATACTAAAGAGCAATTTGATACCAAAGTTAACTCTTTAAATAAAAAAGAGCTTACTATCTCTGAAATTGAAGATAAGTTAGGTTACTCCATTAAGATTATTAAGGGAAAATATCCCAGTCTTTCACTGTAAGGAAAAGAGTATGTTAACTTTAGTTATATCCTACACTTTAAGTGTACTTGACGGTATCCTCACCTTGTATATTATCACTGTAAACCCTAGTATAGAGGAAGTAAACCCTCTTTTAGCTTATATAATTCACTCGTCTAATATCTCAACAACTATGATTTTAAGGCAAACGTGGATAACCTTGCTCTATGCAGGACTAGCTTTGTATTTCGTGACTAAGGTATCTCCCCTTCGTTCACGAGAGACCGAAGCTAAGGTACGTAACACTTTTTTGTTTGAAAAAGCAGTACAGTGGGTTACTTTAGTTCAAATCATTGTAATAATTTATCATTCTTATAACCTTTTTACCCTTAGTTAACGTCTTTATATAGAGGAGAAAAATATGTCTAATCCACATCTAGTATTCGTTTATGGAAGCCTCAAAGTAGGCTTTGGTAACAATAGAATCCTAAAAGATTCTAGATTAATAAGTACCAATTGTTATACATATAAGAGATATCTTATGTATAATTTCTCGGCCTACCCGGGGTTAATAAGACCTAAAGACTTACCGCAAAGTATATCAAGTACCTTAACTGTCCATGTAGCCCCTGTTAAGGGTGAGTTATACCATGTAAAAAGCCCCGATGTACTTGCTGCACTAGATAGATTAGAGGGATACCCTAACTTTTATGATAAGGAGACTATAGATACCTATGGCGTATTCAGAGATACACAAGATAAAATGATAGACTTTAAAAGATATCATAAGGTAACCATTTATCATTTATCTAAAGAATACCTGTCAAGAACTCCGACTATATCTGAGAGTAATTTAATTAGGCCCGTAGAGGCAAAGAAATCAGGTAGAAATAGTACCTCTCTTAAATATTTAGAGTGGAGTAAATAACCCCAACCTTTGACTGGAAGGAAAAACTATGACAAATAAAGAAAATATAAACCTCAGTAACTCTCAGAAGGAGACTATACTTATTATCTCAAGAAAGGAAATGCGAGATAATTATGCTGTAAAACTAGCTGAAAGATTAATGGCAGAAACTCCTTATCATGTAAAAGTAATCTATCCTACTACATCTTTGTATTTCCTAAATAAGTGTATGAAAGAAACAGATTTAGGATGGCATGGAATAGGATTAGTTATAAACTATGGTTGTAGTTCTTATATTAGAGATGGTATATCTGCCTTTTTATCTCATATACCTAGTCTTTACTACCTTAATAGTTTTGAAACAATCCGCAACTCTGTAGATAAATTAAAGAGCTTTGCTTTAGTTAAAGAGCTACCGACTATACCGATTTTTACTACAGAAGAAGAAGTATTACAAGCAATTCAAGAATCTCCAGATAAGCCTATCTTAGCCCGGGAGTTAATGACTGCTGGCCAAGGCAGGGGTATCTGTGTTTTAGAGGACGAGCAAGCTGTACGTAGCTATTTAGATACCTCTAGGGCTAAGTTCTATACTCAAGCTATCCCCGGGAGAGAATTCAGAGTAATTATACTGAACGACAAGGTAGTGACTGTTACGATGAAGAAAAGATATAGCTCTTCTAGGAGAGAGGAGAATAATATAGAAGATAATATCTATACTAGAACTATAAGAAGCCACAGGAACGGCTGGCTATTCTCTGTTAATCCAGAGAGCAAGGACTTACAGAAACTAGAATCATTTGCTCTAGATTGTGCAGAGAAGCTTACTTTAAAATGGGGTGCTATAGATATAATTGAAGATCCTAATGGATCTCTGTATTTTCTAGAGTCTAATACAGCTATAGGTTTACGTTCTGAGACTGTTATAAGTAAAGTTGTAGACTCTATTAGTAGCTTAATGAAATCTTTTAATTGATGATAGGAAGACTTCGATATCAAAATTAGCTCTTTAACCAAAAAAGAACTGACTATCTCTGAGATTGAAGAGCAGTTAGGTTACTCCATTAAGATTATTAAATAGGTATATATTATGAACAGTTTAGATATAATAGAACAAGGTAGAAATTCATTCTCTCTCTCATCGGACCCGGAGTTTTTTGCTGTAAGGGAAGGAGGTACCTTATCCTTTGTGTCACTTATAGGACAAATAGGAGGTTCTAAATCTTACCCCAAACCTATGAAAGATGGTCAAGGTTTTATTCAAGAGGATAACTTAGCTATAGAGATCAATCCTTTGCCAGCTAATAATAAATTAGAATTCTTAAAGAATCAATCTGCTTCTTACAAAGGTATGAAAGAAATAGTAGAAGGTTTAGGTTATGCTGTTTCCGATGAGGTAGTAGCTCAATTCAGTGAAGAAGCTTTAAGTAATCCCTTAGCTCAAGAATCAGGATGTGACAGAGACTTTAATGCCTATACTAATAGAGTGTTTCCTAAACCTAAACTGAGCAGAACACCTATACGAACTGCTGGAGGACATCTACATATTTCTTTTGTACCAGAAGAACTTGAAGAAGAACTACTAATTGATGAT
>Ga0209633_10004507_pt1 | contig 12499 bp, 9 predicted proteins | sample Cruoilmetagenom1_FD_187290 | JGI IMG/M metagenome (GOLD analysis project Ga0209633, IMG submission 187290) | Oil polluted marine microbial communities from Coal Oil Point, Santa Barbara, California, USA - Sample 1 (SPAdes) (version 2) | ecosystem: Environmental > Aquatic > Marine > Oil seeps ... | reverse complement strand
TGCGGTGTTGCCGATCGATAACCCTCATTTCGAATTGCTGAAAGCACGCGCGGAAAAAGCGGGCGCTGCGAGCTTTGTCTCATTCGGCGAAACGGACGGCGCGGATTTTCAGTTGCTCGATTATCAGGCCGATGGCGACGGCGCCCGGCTTAAGGTCAAGATAAAAGGCGAGGCCCAGGAAATCGCCGCTGGTATTCCAGGGCGCCATCAGGCGCTGAACATGCTGGCGGCCCTCGCGGCGGCGGATGCGGCGGGCGCGGCGCTTGAACCGGCGATCAGCGCGTTAGCAGGCCTTTCTCCCGCTGAAGGCCGCGGCGCCAGAGCCATCATTCATGTCGAAGGCGGCGAAGCCACGCTTATCGACGAAAGCTATAACGCCAATCCTGCTTCCATGGCGGCGGCCATCGGCCTTCTCGGCGCGGCGCCTGTCCCCGAAGGCGGGCAGCGGATCGCGGTTCTAGGGGAGATGCTTGAACTCGGAGACGATGCGCCGGCGCTTCATGCCGGGCTGGCCGACGCGCTGATTGCGGCGAGGGTTGACCGGGTCTACGCAGCGGGCGAACTAATGCGCCATCTTTGGGATATATTGCCGCCACCCATGCGCGGGCTTTACGCCGGCTCCGCCGTCGGCCTTGTGGGCGCGGTTGAAGATACAGTTGCGCCTGGCGACGTGGTGATGGTCAAAGGCTCGAACGCATCCCAGGTCAGCGCAGTGGCGCGCGGCCTCAGGGTTCGCGGACAACACGAAGAAAGCAAGGTTTAATGCTCTATCATTTGCTGACGCCCTATGCGGATCAATTTCAGCTTTTCAATGTCTTCCGCTATTTGACGTTCCGCACCGGCGGCGCGGTGATGACGGCGCTTATCATTTCCTTTTTGCTCGGCCCTTCGCTTATTCGCTGGATGCGGCGCAAGCAGGGGCGCGGTCAGCCGATCCGCCATGACGGCCCGCAAAGCCACATTATTGAAAAAGCCGGCACGCCGACCATGGGCGGGGTTTTAATCCTGTTGTCATTGACGGTCGCGACGTTTCTTTGGGCGCGCCTCGACAATATTTATGTGTGGATCGTCATGGGCGTGACGCTCGCTTTCGGCGCTCTCGGTTTCATCGATGATTATCTGAAAGTCACAAAGCAAAGCGCCAGCGGCGTTGTCGGCAGTTTGAAACTGGCGGTGCAGTTCGCCGTCGCCTTGCTCGCCGGCTATTTCTGCATGACCGCGCTTGCCGCCGCGCCCGATGCGCCCGCAAATATCGCGACCTCCGTCGGGGTTCCGTTTTTTCCGGTAAGGCTTTTTGAGCAATGGTTCAATGCGCCGGGCGTGCCGTTTGGCCTTTTGATCATTCCATTTGCCGCCTTCGTCATTGTCGGCGCGTCCAATACCGTCAACCTCACCGACGGTCTCGACGGTCTCGCCACCGTGCCGGTGATGATCGCGGCGGGGACTTACGCGCTCATCGTTTATCTCGTGGGCAACAAAATTTACGCAGGCTATCTCGGCGTTCCTTATGTGCCGGGCGCGGGCGAGCTTGCAGTGATCTGCGGCGCGATCATCGGCGCCGGCCTCGGTTTTTTATGGTACAACGCCCCGCCGGCGGCGATCTTTATGGGCGATACGGGCTCGCTCGCGCTCGGCGGCGCCATCGGCTCAATCGCGGTCGCGGCCAAGCATGAAATTGTGCTCGCCATTGTCGGCGGTCTTTTTGTTTTGGAAGGCCTGTCGGTGATGATCCAGATCGCCTCGTTCAAGCTGACAGGCAAACGCGTCTTTCGCATGGCGCCGATCCACCACCACTTTGAACATCTTGGCTGGAAAGAATCCACGATCGTCATCCGGTTCTGGATTGTAGCGGTGGTTCTTGCGCTGATCGGCCTCGCCACATTGAAACTGCGATAGGGCGCCCCCGCGATGATCCTGATCCCAGACGTTAAAAACCAGTCGATCGGCGTTTTTGGCCTTGGTGTTTCCGGTATTGCGACCTGCGAAGCGCTCGTCGCCTCCGGGGCGAAGGTTTTTACCTGGGACGAAAATCCCAAGGCGCGGCAAAAAACAGCGGATACGGAGTATCGCGCCGAGCACCCGAAGAAATGGCCGTGGAAAGAGATGGCGTCGGTCGTCGTCAGCCCCGGCGTGCCGCTCACTCACCCGAAACCGCATCCGATTGTGCGCAAGGCGCGCATGGAAAATATCCCGGTGTTTGGCGATATCGAATATTTCGCCCGCGCGATGAATATGCTGCCGGAAAAAGAGCGCCCCCGCATCGTTGCCGTTACCGGCTCCAACGGAAAATCGACGACCGCCGCGCTGATTGGCCATATACTGCGGGAGGTCGGCGAGGAGGCCTATGTCGGCGGCAATATCGGCGAGGCGGTTCTGTCTCTCCCGGCGCCGGAACGGAATTTCGTCTATGTGCTGGAGCTTTCTTCCTTCCAGCTCGATCTGACCTACAGCCTGCGCGCTAATGCGGCGGTGTTTTTGAACCTTACGCCTGACCATATTGACCGTCACGGCACGATCGAGGCCTATCTCGCTGCGAAAAAGCGGATCTTTCTTAATCAGACTAAAGACGATATCGCGGTTATTGGCGTTGACGATGATTACGGGCAGGCAATCTGCACGGCGATGACGGCGGAGAACGCCGTGCGCGTTCTGCCGGTGTCGGCGCGGGCGACGCTCGGGCGCGGCGCCTATGCGCTCGGCGGTAATCTCTTTTATAATTTCGACGGCAAGACCTCGAATGCCGGCGACATCTCGCGGGCCCGAGGACTGCGCGGCGTTCACAATCATGAAAACGCGGCGGCGGCGCTTGCGGTCTGCGTTGATCTTGGGGTTTCGCCCGCCTTGATCGTGAGGGCGGCGGAACGGTTTTCAAGTCTCGCTCATCGCATGGAAGAGGTCTCGCGTCTCGGCAAGGTCGTCTTCGTTAACGATTCCAAAGCCACCAATGCCGACGCGGCGGCGCGCGCGCTCTCAGCCTTTGACGATATTTTCTGGATCGCAGGCGGCAAAGCCAAAGAAGGCGGCGTCGCCGGCCTCAAAGGCAAGCTCGGCGCCGTCCGCCGCGCCTATCTTATCGGCGAGGCGGCGGAGATTTTCGAAAAACAATTGAGCGGCGTTGACTGCGTTCAATGCGGCGACCTGGAGACGGCGGTCGCAGAGGCCTACGCCGCCGCCGCCGCCGCAAGCGACGCGCCTGCGCCGGCGGTGTTGTTGTCGCCGGCCTGCGCTTCCTACGACCAGTTCAAAAATTTTGAAGAACGCGGTGAGGCTTTTCGCACGCTCGTCAGCGAACTGGCGTCAGCCAATGGCGAGGCGGCATGAGACAGATTTCCCGCGCGGACGACTCGATTTTTGGCCGCTGGTGGTGGTCTGTCGACCGCACCATGCTGGCTATGCTGGCGCCGATCATCCTGATCGGGATGATCGTCCTGATGGCGGCAGGGCCGACGGCGGCGGCGCGGTTGAACATCGCCAATGACTTCCACTTTCCCATTCGCCAATCCGTTTTCCTGGGACCGGCTATTTTGGCGATCATCGGCGTTTCCTTCCTGTCGCCATTGCAGGCGCGGCGCCTCGGCGTCCTCATCTTTGCGGGCGCCATCCTGTTGATGGTTGCGACCGTGTTGTTTTCCGGCAGCGTCAACGGGGCGGCGCGGTGGGTCGATCTTGGATTGTTCACACTGCAGCCGTCGGAATTCGCCAAGCCCGGCTTTGTCATCGCCGCCGCCTGGATGCTCGCGGAAGGCGCGCGCGATCCCCGCTTTCCCGGCGGCGCTATCGCCATGGGACTTTATGCGGTTTTTGCCGGGCTCTTATTAATGCAGCCTGATTTCGGCCAATGGGCGCTGGTGACGGCGGTCTGGGCGGTGATGTTTTTTATCGCCGGGTGGAGCTGGCTGTGGATTGCACTTCTCGCCGGCGTCGGGATTGCTGCGCTCACCGCAGGCTATTTTCTTTCCGCTCACGTTGCTGCGCGTATTGATGGTTTCCTCAAACCCGGCGCGACTGAAACCTATCAGGTTGATCGCGCGATCGAGACAATCGCCAATGGCGGCATAGTCGGGCGCGGCGACGCTTCTCCAGTTAAGGGCGCGCTCCCCGACGCGCATACGGATTTTATTTTTGCCGCGGCGACAGAGGAATACGGCCTTGCTATCGGCATTCTGATCATTGCCTTGTTTGCGGTTTTTGTGGCGCGGGCCTTTTTTGTCGCCGCCTCAAGGCGCGGCGTCTTCGCGCAATGCGCCGTTTCCGGCCTTGCGGCGATGATCGGCTTTCAGGCGATCATCAATATCGGCGTTTCCTTACGCGCGCTCCCGGCGAAGGGAATGACCCTGCCGTTTATTTCTTATGGCGGCTCGTCGCTCCTCGCGACGGGGCTTGCTGTCGGGCTCATCATCGCGCTGACGCGCACGCATCAGGGCGTCTGGCGGCGCAAGGACATCATGCCGTGAGCGAGCGCCAGGACAATCCGTTGATCGCACTCGCCGCCGGCGGAACAGGCGGGCACATGTTTCCCGCCGAAGCGCTGGCGCAGGAACTCAAACGCCGGGGACGTCGCGTATTGTTGGTCACCGATGCGCGGGGCGCACGCTATGCGGAACACTTTCCCGCCGACGAACAGTTTCAGATTTCCGCAGCGACGCCGTCGATCGGCGGACCGGTCGCGAAAGGCCTCGCTGCGGTCTCAATCGCGCAAGGATTGTTTACCGCGCTCAGAGAATTTCGAAAGCGCAAGCCCGCCGCTGCGGTCGGCTTTGGCGGCTATCCGTCATTGCCCGCGATGAAGGCGGCGGCGCTTTCAGGCATTCCCTATGGCGTGCACGAACAAAATGGCGTCCTCGGGCGCGCCAACCGTATGTTGGTCAGGGGCGCCGCGTTCGCCGCCCATGCTTTTCCCGTGCTCGAAAAATGCCCCGATAGCGTCAACACGGTTGAGGTCGGTAATCCGGTGCGCGACGCGGTGGCGGCGCTAGAAGGCGCGGCGTTTCCAGTCATCGCGAATGGCGGCGATATCAACCTTCTGATTTTTGGCGGCAGCCAGGGCGCCAGCATTTTCTCTTCCGCGCCGGTCAAGGCGATTGCCGGATTGCCGGAAGAGATGCGCCGTCGTCTTTCCATTGTTCATCAGGCGCGTGAAAATGAAATGGAGGCGGTCAAGGTCGGTTATGCGGCGGCGGGCGTCTCCGCCGAGGTCGCGCCGTTCTTTTCCGATCTTCCCGCGCGCATGGCGACGGCGCATCTCATCGTCTCGCGCGCCGGCGCCTCAACCGTGACGGAGCTATCCGCGATCGGGCGGGCGTCGATCCTCGTGCCGCTCGCCATCGCCATGGACGACCACCAGACCGGCAACGCCCGTGTCCTTGCTCGTGACGTTTCTGGGGCGAGCGCCGCCATTCTCCTGCCAGAAAGCCAGTTTAATGAAGAATCTTTAAGGCCGGCGCTTGAAACCTTGCTTGCCAACCCCGCCCGGTTGCAATTCATGGCCGAAGCGGCAAAAGGCAGGGTGAAGTCCGGCGCAGCCGGCGCGCTCGCCGATCTGGTTGAAGATTTATGTGAAAGCCGTCCAATAAGACAAGCTGGGGCGGCGTGAGTTAAATATATGACGAGTACGGAAAAATTCTCTATGATTGACCCGCCGAAGATCAAAATTCGGCTGCCATTTGGCGTCGGCGTGGTTCATTTTGTCGGCATAGGCGGCATCGGCATGAGCGGTATCGCCGAAGTGATGCACAACCTCGGCTATGAGGTGCGCGGCTCTGACGTTGCCGAAAGCCCCAATGTTCAGCGCCTGCGCGAGAAGGGCATAAAGATCGAGATCGGCCATTCCCCGGACAATGTGAAGGGCGCCGAAGCAGTGGTCATTTCAACGGCGATCAAGCGCGACAATCCGGAGGTCGCCGCCGCCCGTGCGCGGCACATTCCGGTGGTGCGCCGCGCCGATATGCTTGCGGAACTGATGCGGCTTAAATGGACCGTCTCCGTCGCCGGGACGCACGGCAAAACCACAACGACGACCATGGTCGCCGCGCTCCTCGATGAAGCAAAGCTCGACCCGACGGTCATCAATGGCGGCGTCATCAATGCTTATGGCACTAATGCGCGGCTCGGCGAAGGCGACTGGATGGTGGTCGAGGCTGACGAGTCCGACGGCACCTTCATCCGCCTGCCGACGACGATCGCCGTCGTTACGAATATCGATCCGGAACATCTCGACCATTGGGGCGGGTTTGAAAACCTCCGCGATGCGTTCGACACGTTTATCGAAAACACGCCCTTCTATGGGTTCGGGATTGTCTGCCTCGATCATCCGGAAGTGCAGGCGCTTGTTGGGCGCGTCACTGATCGGCGGCTGATCACTTACGGCGCCAATCCGCAGGCCGATGTGCGCGCGGAAAATATCAGTTACAAAGACGACGCCTCGACCTATGACATCGTCTTCCGCGAGCGGGGCAAAGAGACCGGGCGGATCAACGCCGTCACCTTGCCCATGCCCGGCATCCATAATGTGCTCAACTCATTGCCGGCGGCGATCATCGCCAAGCGTCTCGGCGTCGATGACGCGCACATTAAATCCGGCTTTGCGAATTTTGCCGGGGTCAAGCGCCGCTTTACCCATGCGGGCGACTGGAAGAGCGTCAAAATCATTGACGATTATGGCCACCACCCGGCGGAAATCGCCGCCGTCCTGCGCGCGGCGCGCAATGTTGCGAGCAGCAAGGTGATCGCCGTCGTTCAGCCCCACCGTTATACGCGGCTCCATGATCTCTTCGATGAATTTTGCGGCTGCCTTAATGAGGCTGATATTGCGCTGATCACGGATGTTTACGCCGCCGGCGAGGAGCCGATTGAAGGGATCAATCGCGACGCCCTCGTCGCCGGGCTTGAAGCCCACGGCCATCGAGACGCCCGCGCGCTCAAAAGTTTTGACGATCTGTCGCGCGTGATCACCGATGTCGCGGAGCCAGGGGACTATGTCATCTGCCTCGGCGCGGGGGACATTACGAAACACGCGAATGCGCTGGCCGGTGAGTTGGCGAAATTAGGCAAGTAGAATGCGTATTTCGCCTGACACACTCCCTCCCGTCCGCGGCAAATATGTCGAGAACGCCGACATGTCTTCCTTCACCTGGTTCCGGGTTGGCGGTCCGGCGGATGTTTTGTTTTCGCCGGCGGATGAAGACGACCTGGCGGCGTTTTTGAAAAATCTCGACAAGGACATTCCGGTTTATCCGGTCGGCGTCGGGTCCAACCTTCTGGTGCGTGACGGCGGCTTGCGCGGCGTTGTCATCCGTCTTGGCGCGCCCTTTGGGAAAATTGAAACGGATGGATTGCAAGTGAGTGCAGGCGCGGCGGCGCTGGACGCACAGGTTGCAAAGCGCGCCGGCGTGGCGGGGATTGCGGGACTTGAATTTTATCGGGGCGTTCCCGGAACGATCGGCGGCGCGCTTCGGATGAACGCCGGCGCCTATGGCGGCGAGACCAAAGACGTGCTCGTTGAGGCCGTCGCCTATGACCGCGACGGCGTGCGCCATGTGCTTTCCAACGAAGACATGGGCTTTTCTTATCGCCATTGCGGCGCTGGCGACGATCTCATTTTCACAAGCGCGCTTTTTCAGGGCCACGCCGATGAGCCCGCCGCAATTGAGCGCCGCATGAAAGAGATCATGGCGCGGCGCGAGACCACCCAGCCGATCCGCGAACGCACCGGGGGCTCGACTTTCGCCAATCCGGACCTCGCCTTGTCGGGGGGGCGCAAATCATGGCAGCTGATTGATGAAATTGGCGGGCGGGGCCGCGTTATCGGCGATGCGCAGGTCTCCGAGCAGCATTGTAATTTTATGATCAATCGCGGCGAGGCGACGGCCGCAGATTTGGAAGAGTTGATCGAGTCGCTGCGTAAGGATGTCTTAACGAAGACAGGCGTTGAGTTGCGTTGGGAAATTAGAAGAGTAGGCGAGGCGGCTGGTGTTAGAGGCGATGGGCGCGAATGAATAAAAAATATAATCGCATCGCCATCTTGAAAGGCGGCTGGTCGCCGGAGCGGGAGGTGTCTTTAAACTCCGGCGCGGCGGCGGCGGCGGCGCTCAAGGAGGCTGGTTACGAGCCGGTGGAGATCGACGCCGGACGCGATCTCGCCGAGCGTCTCCGCGAGGCGAAACCCGACGCCGTCTTTAACGCGCTCCATGGCCAATGGGGCGAAGATGGCTGCGTGCAGGGGCTGATGGAAGTGCTCGGCCTTCCGTATACGCATTCAGGCGTTCTGGCCTCGGCGCTGGCGATGGACAAGCAACGCGCCAAGGCGGTGTTTGAAGATGCAGGCATACCGTCGCCGCCGGGCAAGATCGTTTCCCGCAAAGACGCGGCGGGCGGCCATGTGATGAAACCGCCTTATGTCGTCAAACCGAATGCGCAAGGCTCGTCGGTCGGCGTCTTTATTGTGCGCGCTGGCGACAATCGTCCGCCAGCGGAACTCACGAGCGAAGAATGGGCGCTCGGTGATGACGTGCTGGTCGAAAAATTCATTCCAGGCCGCGAGCTGACGGTCGCCGTCATGGGCGACCGCGCGCTCTGCGTCACCGAGATCACGACATCGCTTACTTTCTACGATTACGAAGCGAAATACGCCGCCGGCGGGTCAAAACATGTCCTTCCCGCCGACCTCGCCGATGATGTCACGGAACGCTGCTTCGACCTTGCCTTGCGCGCGCACCGCTCACTCGGTTGCCGCGGGCTTTCACGCGCAGATTTCCGCTATGACGAGACCGCGGATGGCGAACAGCTGTTCTGCCTCGAAGTGAACACCCAGCCGGGCCTCACCGCGACCTCGCTGGCGCCGGAACAGGCCGCGCATCTCGGGATTTCGTTCCCCGAGCTTTGCGCCTGGATCACGGAGGACGCCTCATGCCTAAGGTGAAGAAAAAGCCCGCCCGCGCGCGCGCAAAAAGATCGGCCAAAACGAAAAAGCAATCCGGTTTTTGGCAAAGCGCCCGCACTTATCTTTCAAGCTATGCGACCGCGGCGGCGGCGGGGCTTACAGTTGTCGGTCTGATCGGCGCCTTTATGTTGTGGTCAGGCGGCTATGTCGGGTTGATGGGCGAACATATTGGCCGCAGCGTCGACCGCACAACAGTCGCCGCCGGCTTTGAAGTGCGGCGCATCACCGCCAAAGGCTTTGAGAATGCAAACGAGGCTGAGATCTTGAGCGCGCTCGGTCCGGTGATCGGCTCGTCGATTTTGAAGTTTGACCCCTATGCGGCGCAGGCGCGGGTTGAAGAACTCGGTTGGGTGCGCTCCGCCGCCGTCTCGCGCCTATGGCCGAATACCGTGCATGTGTCGGTGCGCGAACGCGACGCCGCCGCCGTGTGGCAGCTTTCCGGCGCGATGCACCTCATCGACCAGAACGGCGCCGTCATCCGCGAAATTGACGCCTATGAATATTCCAACCTGCCGTTGATTGTCGGCGCCGGCGCGCCGGCCTCTGCGTCGGGCATGTTGCAGGCCTTGCGCGGAGAGGCGGTGCTTTGGGGGCGGGCCTCGGCGCTCATTCGCGTTGGCGACCGGCGCTGGAACTTGCGGTTGAAATCCGGCGCCGATGTGAAATTTCCCGAAACCGGCTATGAAGCCGCTGTGCGCGATCTCGCTGCATTACAGAACGCATACGGATTGCTTGATCGGTCGCTCGACTATATCGATCTGCGCGATCCCGATAATCTCGTCTATCGGGAAAAGGGCGAGACAGAAACGGAAGTTCCGACCGGCGATACGCCGTAACTGAATATTTGAGTAGGGGAGAGCGTCTGCGCTCATGTTGCACCGCCGCCGTAAAGACCATGAGACCATCGCGGCAATCGATATTGGCGCGTCAAAAGTTTCCTGTTTCATCGCCCGCATCGCGCATGAGCCGGACATGCCGCCTCATGTGGAGATCATCGGCGTCGGTCATCACGGCGCGGCGGTCAAGCCGCGGAGCGCGGTTTCCGCCGACCAGCTCGAAACCAATATTCGCAAAGCCGTCGCCGCCGCGGAGCGCATGGCCGATTTGCGCATTGACAGGGCGGCGATCGCCGTTTCGGGCAAGTCCCTGCGCACGCGGCGCATCGGCGTTGATCTTGATGTCGCGGACGGCGTTGTAACAACGGAGGATATCGAGGATTGCCTTCGCGAGGGCGCCCGTCTCACCGCTTCGGCGGAATGCGGCGCGCTGCATGCGGTTCCAACATCTTACAAGATCGACGGCGAAGAGATATTTAACGACCCTGTCGGGCTTAACGGCGCGACGCTTTCCACCGAAATGCTCGGCGTCTCCGCGCGCCAGAGCGCGCTTGATAATCTTTCCGTGCTGATAGAACGCTGCAGCCTGACGCCGGGCGATTTTGTCGCCAGTCCGGTCGCCGCCGCAGAAGCAACGCTGATTGAAGATGAAAAAGACCTTGGCGTCATCCTCATCGATATCGGCGCCCTATCGACGGGCTACGCGGTCTATGACAATGGCGCGCTTGTCGATTGCGGCGGCGTCGGATTGGGCGGCGGACACATTACAAAAGATATCGCGCAGATTTTTGGCACGCCAATCGCGCAGGCCGAGCGCATTAAAACCTTATACGGCGCGGCGCTGATCGGTCCCGGCGATGAACACCGCTTTGTCGACTTCCCGCAACTCGGCCCCGGCGGCGATCATTCCCGCGCCTCGCGCGCCGATCTTTGTGAAGTCATCATTCCGCGCATGGAAGAAATCTTTGAGATGGTTCTCGCGCAGCTGCCGGAGGAGAGCCTGCATCGAAGCGATCTTCGCCGTGCGGTCGTGACCGGCGGCGGCAGCCTCCTCGTTGGCGCGCGCGAGATCGCCGAAAAGGCGCTTTCCATGAAGACCCGCCTCGGGCGCCCGATCGCCATTCCGGGCGCACCGGATGTCGCCTCGGCGCCGGGCTTTGCCGCCTGTGCGGGCGTCATACAATGTTTTGTAAATTCTGCCGGCGACGGCCAATTTGCTCTTGGCGTGACGCGCCAATCACCTCATCCCTTAACGCAATCAGTTTTGTTCGGCGGCGTCGAGGCTTGGCTCCGTCAAAAATTTTAGAGTCGTTAACAGGACGTTAACCATTTCGAAAGGGTTCTGAACGAATCTTTAACGATGGGGTAACCATGAGGGCGGATCCCCAACATTCTGTTCTAACCGGAGCATCCCATGCCGTTAAATCTAAGCGTGCCTGAACTTACAGAACTAAAACCCCGGATTTCCGTGATTGGCGTCGGCGGGGCGGGCGGCAACGCCGTCAATAATATGATTGAAAGCCAGCTTTCGGGCGTCGAATTCGTAGTTGCGAATACGGACGCGCAAGCGGTAGGCCTCGCCACGGCGGAAAAGAAAATCCAACTTGGCGTAAAGACGACGCAAGGGCTGGGCGCCGGGTCCGTTCCGGACATTGGCCGCGCGGCGGCGGAAGAATCCCTCGACGAGATTCTCGAGCATGTCGGCAATGCGCATATGATTTTCGTGACCGCCGGCATGGGCGGCGGCACGGGGACGGGGGCAGCGCCGGTGATCGCCAAGGCGGCGAAGGAACGCGACATCCTCACCGTCGGCGTTGTGACAAAGCCGTTCCACTTTGAAGGCGCGCGGCGCATGCGCATCGCCAATGCCGGGATTGAAGAGCTGCACAAGCATGTGGACACGCTCCTCATCATTCCGAACCAGAATTTGTTTTCCATTGCCAATGAACGCACGACCTTTCATGAAGCCTTCGCGATGGCGGATCAGGTTCTGCATTCGGGCGTGCGCGGCATTACCGATCTGATGGTGATGCCCGGCCTTATCAATCTCGACTTTGCTGACGTGCGCACCGTGATGAGCGAGATGGGCAAGGCGATGATGGGCACCGGCGAAGCGGAAGGCGAAAAACGCGCCATTTCTGCTGCGGAAGCTGCGATTTCGAACCCGCTCCTCGACGAAGTGTCGATGAAGGGCGCGCGCGGCGTTCTCATCAACATCACCGGCTCCATGGATATGACGCTGTTTGAAGTTGATGAAGCGGCGAACCGTATTCGCGCGGAAGTTGATCCGGATGCAAACATCATCGTCGGGTCGACGTTCAATCAGGACCTTGAGGGGCGCGTGCGCGTTTCCGTTGTCGCGACCGGAATCGATATCGAAGAAAACGAGAACCGGCCGCAAGTCAAAATCAATACCGGCGCGGTCGCAAAACCGTGGCGCGAGCCGCTTGTCGTGAACTCTCCGCAAGCCTCGGCGCCTTCGGCGAACGTTTCTCCAAGCGTTCCGAGCCAGTCCGCGCAGCCTGTTATGAACAGATCCGCCGGTGCAGACTCGCAGCCGGTGCACCGGGCTGCCGCTTTGGCGCCGAATAATTCAGTTCAGGCCAACCCCGTTGGCGACGTTCATGAACGCATCCGGCGGATGCTGACCGAAGGTTCGGCGGCCGCAGACTCTCCTCTTTTGAGGTCGTCCGGGCCTTCAGTGCCGGTCCCGCAGCGTTCCCAA
>Ga0209633_10004506_pt1 | contig 12499 bp, 13 predicted proteins | sample Cruoilmetagenom1_FD_187290 | JGI IMG/M metagenome (GOLD analysis project Ga0209633, IMG submission 187290) | Oil polluted marine microbial communities from Coal Oil Point, Santa Barbara, California, USA - Sample 1 (SPAdes) (version 2) | ecosystem: Environmental > Aquatic > Marine > Oil seeps ... | reverse complement strand
GACAGATCTCGCCAACCGTCTGGCCCTGGGACAAAAACACCTCGGCCTCGCGAAGGTAGTTGATGATCTGCTCAACGCTGAATCGCTTCCTCGACATCTGCTTACTCCCCTTCTCGCAAAAACCCAGATGTCCGAGATCTCTAACTCAACACCTGGGTCCGGTTAAGGGGGCAGGTCGCTCTCACGCCGGTTGGGCTACCAAAACTAACTCAATCATTCGGCCGGAACGCCGCGTCTGGCACTTGATCTAACAGGGTTGCGGTATGGCGTATGTGACGGCGCATTGCGTTTTCGGCTTTGGCTGGATCCCCCTCCAAGATCGCCATCAATATGTTTTTGTGTTCGTGGCGCGAATCCTCGCGCTGAGAGTCACTGAAAAGATCAAAGAACGACCGTTGCATCGGGGGTAGTTGGAGTTGCGACAGCAGGCGTCCGATATGTGGATTGCCCGACAGTTCGGAGACGAATTGATGGAAAGTGAAGTTCTCTTCCATGTATTCAGCGTCGGGTGCTGAGCACGATGCATCCAGCAGTGCCGACAATGCAGTCTCCGCGCGGCTTCGGTTGCCTGCATCGTCGATACGTTGGGCTGCGAGCGTCGCTCCGAGCGATTCGATTGCTTCGCGCGCCTCAATCAGACCCAGTACATCGGACCGCGTCGGGCGGGTCACGATGGCCCCGCGGTAAGGAACGATTTCGACGAGGCCTTCGGTGGTCAAACGGCGCAGAGCCTCGCGAACGGGCCCACGGCCGACATCCAAACGATCAGTGATTTCGGCTTCGATCAGCCGTTGACCGGTCGAATAGGTCCCGCCAAGGATCGCCGACCGGATCCAGTTTGCCGCGTACTCGGCCGTAGTCGTTTTGCGGCGTTGGTCGATCCGACCGCTGTTTTTCATTTGCCACTAGCCATGTATCTGCGCTCGACCCGTGAGATGCGAACGGAGGGACCCTCGCGATATGGCAATACAGGTTCCCCTCCAGGCACTCCAGCCCCGAAGTTCAGACCTGTACAGCACCCCAGGATTCTGATCGGACAGCGATTGCTGCAATTTTCCTAGTGATACCCACTGCCAGAAGGAAGGGGAAGCTTGTCGGAAACATCCGATAATGCGCCATTGGTATATTTGGCAAAAATCAAATTGTCTACAATAATGTTTGCAAAATTGTCGGCCAATGGTTTATGAAGGAACCGAGACGGAACGCAGCCCACTCAGGAATATTGGTGTCGGCATATGCCTCGGCCTAATCCTGAAGTGGCACGTTGGAATTCGATCGACGGGCTGCTGCGTCCGAGGCGGTTTCGTAGGGAAAAAGGGGTCATCGAGAGGAACGCGTGAGGCGAGCCGAGCCTAAAGCCGCACACTTCGGCCATATCGGCCGGAAACGGCGGCAAATACCGAGATGATCTGAAGATCGCGATACTGCCGTCACGCTGGTCCTCTAGCAAGCAGACCCAGACACACCTGAAAGGGAGGCAAGAAAATGCGGCGTGCGACGATGTTGTTGGCCGGTGTCCTGATTGCCGGAAATGCTTGGAACGCGGCCGCGGCCGAAAAACTTCGAATCGGGTTCATCGGAACGTTTGCCGGGCCGGGCGGCGTGCTCGGCGACCACATGAAGAAAGGCGTCGGGATCGCTCTCGATCATTTGGGTTCCAAAGTCGGTGGCCTGACGACCGATATTATCTATCGGGACGACCACATCAAACCCGACGTCGGCCTCCAGGTCGCAACCAACTTGGTAGAGCGCGAGAAGGTGCATTTCGTCTCGGGCGTAATCTGGTCCCACGTCATGCTCGCTGTGGCGCCATACGTGGCCCGCAACGGGGTGCTCATGGTCGGCGCGGTCGGCGGCCCCGCGAGGTTGGCCGGCGCGGCTTGCATGCGCAACGTATTCGTTGTTTCAAACCAGACCGCGCAGGGCGGCGAGGCGATGGGCAACTATCTGGCGAAGAAGGGCGCCAGCAACGTCTATCTGATGGCGCCAGGATACGCGGCAGGCCGTGATATTCTGGGCGGCTTCAAGCGTCGATTCAAAGGCAAGATCGTGGCCGAGAAGTACACGAAGATCGGCCAAATGGATTTCCAGGCCGAACTGTCACAGGTGCGCGCCGCCAAGCCCAAGGCGGTCGTGGTGTTCTACCCTGGAGCCATGGGCATTCGCTTTGTGACCCAGTACGCCCAGATCGGCTTGCGCGAAAAAGTGCCGCTCTACTCGATCTATACCGTCGATCACATCACATTGCCCGCACAACGCGACGCAGCGCTTGGCAACCACGACATCTCATTCTGGAACCACGACCTGCCGAATCCGCGCAACCGCCGCTTCGTCAAGGATTTTACAAAAAAATACGGTCACTTGCCATCGCTGTACGCGGCGACCTCCTATGATGCGATCATGATGATCAATCACGCCGTGCGGTCGGTGAAAGGCAACCTGAAAAACCGGGCCGGCATGATCGCAGCCATGGAGAAGGCGAAGGCTGCGGATTTCGGTTCGCTGCGCGAATCGTTCAGCTTCAACACCAACCACTTTCCGATCCAGGACTTCTATGTGTTGCGCATGGTGAAAGGGGACGGCGGCAAGATCGTGCCCAAGACCGTGGGGGTCGCGACGAAAGCGGCCAAGGACAGCTTCTACAAAGAGTGCAAAATGAAATAGGAAGCTGAGTTCGGCGGCGGCTGAAGAGCCGCAGACCAGCACCCCGGAAGGAGAGGTCGATAGACAATGGTCCCTAAATCAAGCACGGGCCCCGAAGAGGTTCGCCAATCGTTCAATCGGATATCGAACGAAGGCAATGGCGCAGGCGAACTTGTCAGCCTCGACGAAAATGGCAATGCCAGCGTTATCAACCACAGGGTCTATCTTGACCAGGACATCTACAAGGCGGAGCTGGACAATATATTCGGCCGCCTTTGGGTCTTCGTCGGTCTGGAGAGCGAGGTAGAAAATTCGGGCGACTACAAGGCCACGTTCGTCGGAGAACGGCCTGTCGTCATCGTGCGCGACGAGAACGGAAAGCTGCACGTCTTCGAAAACGTCTGCTTGCATCGCGGCGCCAAGCTGGTGCGAAGCGCCTGCGGCAATCAGAAGTCAATGACCTGCATGTACCACCAGTGGTGCTTCGGACTAGACGGTCGGCTGACGGGCGTCGGGTTGCCGCGGGGCTATCCCGAGAGCTTCAGGATGGAGGACTACAAGCTCTCCGAATTGCCGCGGGTGGAGGTCTTCGCCGGCATGGTGTTCGCATCATACGATCCGGATATCGAGCCGCTGGAGGACTACCTCAACGAATATGCGCCCTACGCGCGGGAAATCCTGAATGACGGCGCGATCGAATTCCTCGGTTTCCAGCGCTATCACGTCAAGGCGAACTGGAAGCTGTTCGTCGAGAACACGATCGACGCCTACCATCCGGGTTTGTTGCACGTCGCGATACTGCGCGACCGTGCCGGATACCAGTACAAGCCCGGCCTGGGAGCCAATTACAAGTTCCGCAATGGCCACGGGTTGCTCAAATGGCCGGTGACGCTGAGCGACGAGGCGGACTGGAACGCGCAGACCGATCTGCCGATCACTCTTTGCCGAACCCGGAGCGAAGGGTGGGACTACGTGTCCAACGTGTTTCCCAATGCCATGATCCTACAGATCGAGGACATCCTGACCATCCGCCAGTTGATCCCGCGCGGCGTCAACAATGTCGATGTCATCACGTACAACCTCGCGCTCAAGGGCGAATCCGAGGAGATCAAGCGACATCGGGCCTGGGTGGTGAGCAACCAGTTCGGCATTTCAGGCGTCGCCTCGCTCGACGACAAGGTCGCCATGGAGGCGGTGCAGAATGCCTCCATGACGCAATACACCGACACGATACTGCTGCGCGGGAACCTCGATGACACCAGTGGCGATCTGACTGCTGAGATATCGCTGCGCGGCTTCTACGAAATGTGGGCATCTTGCATCGTCGAATGACCGGTGGGTCGAGTGACCACGAGCGCGGCCATGCGCGCCGCCGCTTTCATCTACGATTGCAATTGCCTCAGAGATGGAAAAATGACTGCTGCAATGACAGAGCCGAAGCAAGTTGAAGGGAACCCGGCCAACGGCCCCGACCCAATCGCGCGCCTCATCCAGAAGGACGAGATCACGAGCTATCTCTACAAGCTCTGCTTGCTTCTCGATGAGTTCGAGATCGAGAAGTTCGTCGAGGAATTCACCGACGACGGAACCTACAAGCTGATCCCGCGCGAGAACTACGCAAAAAATCTGCCGGTTGCCATCATCGATGACAACAAGGATCGCCTGATTTATCGGTCCGGCCTGATTCTTCGCCACTGGCAGTACGAGAAATTCCGGGAGAACCGTCTTCTATCGAACATTCAGTTCGAATTTCCCTCCGTCGACGAATCCCGGACCACGTCGACAATAGCGATCTATCAGACAAACGAAGAAGGGGCGACCGCCTTTCACCTGACCGGGGTCCTGATGGACACCATCGTGAGGCGCGACGGCCGCTGGCGGATCAAGGACAGACTGGCGATTCTCGATACGTTTCTGCCGACGGAAACCTTGGTGTTGCCGCCGTGATCGGCAAGGCGGGGGGAGTCGTTACGAATGGCGGGCGCGACACCGGTCGGCGGAAGGCTGGTTATCGCAGGAAGGAGGCAACAGTACGATGAATGCGATCAATACCGATCTTCTGGGCACCGAGACAAGTTACGTAGACACAGGCAAGTATGTGACGCGATTGATCGAGGTGAAGAACGACAAGCCGCCGCTCTTCCTGTTCCATGGCGGCGGCGGTCACGCCGAAGCCTATTCGCGAAACATGATCCCGTTGAGCGGGGCCTGCCGGCCCATGGCGATCGACTTTATCTGGCACGGCCTGTCCTCCAAGCCCAAGTTCTGGCCTGCTGATCCCAAGGCCGAGCGGCACTGGCTCAATCAATTTACCGATCAGGTTCTCGATCTGATGGACCATCTTGGCCTGGAGAAAGCGGTGTTCGAGGGCGAGTCGCTGGGTGCCTGGATCACGGCGGATCTGGCGATCAACCACCCGGATCGAACCGCCGGGATCGTGTTCAACACCGCCTGGGGCATCACCTTCGACCCGGCCAAGGTCGAGGAGCATACGGCCGACCTGGAGACCCTACGCATCGCGTCGCTGGCGGCGCTCAACGAACCCACTTACGAAACCATAAAGGCGCGCATGGACTGGTTGATGCCCATGGGTGGCGTCACCGACGAGCTGATCGAGCTGCGTCGCGCAATCTGGTCGCGCGACGATACGAAGGCATCTCTAACAGAATACTACGAGAAGCTGTTCGCGCCCAACATAAACGAGTTCCTTTTCACCGAAGGCGACGTGAGCAGGATCACCGTGCCGACATTTGTCCTTTGGACGGATCACAACCCGTTCCAGGGACTGGACGCCGCGCATCGCCTGAATGAGTTGGTCGAAGGCTCTTCACTGCATATCATCGAGAACGCAGGGCATTGGCCGCAATGGGAGAAGCCCGGGGAGCACGACAAGGCGGTCAGCGAATTCGTGCGCTCACTGTGAGCGCCGCCCGCCGGCTACAGACAAACTGCGCTGGCGGAATATCGGATGTTGTATGTGTGGTTTCCTCATGACCAAAGGGCAATTGGCGATGTCTGTCACACAGCTGGGATATATCGGTTTTAGCGTCAAGGATCTGGAGGCTTGGCGTACTCTTGCCGGCCCTATGCTCGGCTTCGAGCTCCGCGAGCGGGTGGGCGACGACGCGCCGCTTTATCTTCGACTAGACGAGAACCACCATCGTGTCGCGTTATTTCCTGCCAAGGTCGAGTCGATCGCATATATCGGATGGGAAGTGGCGGATTTCGACGCCCTGGAACGACTTGCCGAGAGAATTGCCGGCGGCGGCATCGAGATTCACAGGGGCACGGAAGAGCAAGCCGAGACCCGCAAGGTGCATGCGTTCTACGCGCTACAAGACCCCGAAGGCTTCCCGGTCGAGATATTCTGCGGCGCCATGCTCGACGACGCGCCATTGCGCACCGATCGCCCGGTGAGCGGCTATGTATGTGGCGAGCTGGGGCTCGGGCACATAGTCCTGATTGCCAAAGACCCAAAGGGTCTGGCCGATTTCTACCTCAAGACGTTGGGATTTCGGCTCAGCGATTACATCGCATGGGACGATGCGCGGGGCACTTTTTTGCATTGTAACCCGCGCCATCACAGCCTTGCGATACTGAACGAGTGCTATGGGCTCAAGGCCGGCTCGGTCCACCATATCATGGTGCAAGCCGAGGCCATGGACGACGTTGGACGTGCCTATGACCTGGTCATGAAGAACAAGGTTCCCATTGCGCTCTCGCTCGGCAAACATTCCAATGACCACATGACCTCGTTCTACCTTGCCACGCCGTCGGGGTTCGAGATCGAATATGGCTGGGGCGGTCGGCTTATCGAGGATGAGGAGACTTGGCGGGTCCAACGCTATAAGTCACCAAAGCTCTGGGGCCACAACCGGGCGGTGTGACCGCACGATGTGCTGTCGGGCCCGGCAACCCGGATGGGCCAATTCATTATGCGGATGACAATACGTGGGAACGGGGCGCTGACACATTTGGCAGACACAATTGATTGAACGGGTGAGTGCGAACCAGCCGCAAGCGACCTGCTGAACGGCGGGGCAATGATGTTTCTGGTCATTGAGCAGGCACTGAATGGCGTCCAGCTGGGGGTGACCCTCTTCCTGCTCGCCGCAGGCCTGTCGCTGATCCTGGGCATTATGAACTTGGTCAACCTGGCGCACGGTTCGCTTTATATGATCGGCGCCTATGTCTCGATCCAGCTCGGTCTATGGCTCGACTCGCTCGTCCTCGGCATCTTGGTCGCGATTCCAGCCGTCGTCGTCATTGGCATGGTGGTCGAACGGATCGTGATCTCGAAGCTCTATGAACGTCACCATCTTGACCAAGTGCTCGCGACATTCGGATTGATGTTGATCTTCAACGAGCTGGTCGCGATCATGTGGGGACGCACGGCATTGTTCGCCGGCATCCCGAGTTTCCTGTCCGGCCGGATCGAGTTTATCCCTGGCGCGCCCTATCCAGTCTGGCGCCTGGTCGTCATCGCCGTCGGTTGCCTGGTCGCTCTGTTCCTCTACTTTTTCATCGAGCGGACACGGATCGGCATGCTCATACGCGCCGGCGCCAGCAATCGACAGATGGTCGGCGCACTCGGCGTGAATGTAAGACTGCTCTATACGGTCGTCTTCGGCCTGGGGGCGGCGCTGGCCGGGCTTGCGGGCATGTTGACCGGGCCCATTCGCGCAGTGATGCCGGGCATGGCCGAGATGAGTGAGGAGCCGATCCTGCTCCAGGTCTTCGTGGTGATTGTGGTCGGGGGGATCGGATCGATCCGGGGTGCGTTGATCGCCTCCCTCATCGTCGGGATGGTTGACACGATAGGGCGGGTCGGGCTGCCGCTGATTTTCGCGCTGATCCTGCCGCCCTCTGCGGCCAACACGGCCGGACCTGCAATCGCATCGATGATGATTTATCTGGTCATGGCTGTCGTGCTTATCGTCCGGCCGCGCGGGCTGTTCTCCGTGCGGTCGGGATAGGCAGGGCCGCCATGGCGATTCTGGGTGCGCTGAGCGTGCGGCGCTTCGCTGTTGTGGCGCTGTTCGCCATATTGCTATTGGTCCCTCTTTTGGCCTGGGTGGACGAGGACCCGTTCCTGCTGACACTGGTATTGCGGCTCATGATTTTCGCCATCGCCGCTCTAAGCCTCGACCTGATCCTTGGCGTCGGCGGTCTTGTGAGTTTCGGCCACGCCGCTTTCATTGGCATCGGCGCATATTCGTTTGGCATTCTGTCTTCGTTCGGCATCTCCTCAGGGTTGGTCCAGTGGCCGGTGGGAATCGCACTCTCGGCACTATATGCCGCGGCCGTCGGCGCAATCTCAATTCGGACCTCGGGTGTCTATTTCATCATGATCACCCTCGCATTCGCACAGATGATCTACTTTTTTTTCGTCAGCATTCCAGGTTTTGGCGGCGACGATGGCTTGCCGATCAGTATCCGAAGCAATTTTGCTGGCGTGATTGACCTCGGCAATCGGTACCATCTTTATTACACGGCGCTGGTTCTTCTGAGCTTCGCGCTGTTGTTCTCCCATCGTCTCGTCCACTCGCGCTTCGGCAACGTCATCCGCGGTGCGCGCTCAAATCCGCAACGCATGGCGGCCATTGGGTTTCCGGTATTTCGCTATCAACTCGCTGTCTTCGTCATCGCCGGTGCCATGTGCGGCTTCGCGGGCATGCTCATAGGCAACCTGACCGGCTTCGTCAGCCCGAACTACATGCACTGGACCCGGTCGGGCGAGATCATATTCATGGTCGTTCTGGGCGGGATGGGGACGCTGTTTGGACCGGTCTTCGGCGCCGGCGTTTATTTGATGCTGGAGACGGTCCTGTCGAAGTTCACAGAGTATTGGCAGCTTGTGATTGGCATCTTGTTAGTCCTAGTCGCGCTATATGCCAAACAGGGGCTGTGGGGCTTGTTTGCGTCCCTCGACCGATGGCTTGGGCGCGACGACTAAGGGGGTCGCGGTACCGTCAACTTAACGGCCCCCGAGGCGACAAGCCGGCCAGTGTTCAAGGGGAACGAGTTAAGGAAGAAGCGCGTTCTACGGCATCGGCTATTTTCCCGCTGGCGCCGGCACCTTGACAAGGTTTTCGTCCGGATCAACGGCGGAACCCACTATCTCTGGCGAGGGCGTTGACACGTTGACTTGTGCAGCCGCACGAAGCGTTCGGCGATCCAGAGCTGATCAGATTGCGACGGCGCCGAGCCAGCTCCGCATTGCTTCGGCCCGGAAGGCGCGGAGTGTGGATCGGGGGATCAGGTGACGCTGGGTGTTGAAGTTGTTGTAGACGGCGGCGTGGACGGAGAGAAAGCGCTGAGCTGATCCAGCGGACTTGAAGCGCTGCATTTTTCGCTCTCGCCGTCGGACCGGCTGATGGGAGTTCTCGGCCCGATTGTTCTTCCTCAAACCCTGCTCATGCCGCGCCGACAATCCAAGTTCCCTGAACGCCGAAGCGTAGGAGCGCAACTTGTCCGTGACAATCACCCGCGGTGCGAAGCCATGTTTCTTCAACAGCTTGCGCATCAGCTTCACCGCCGCAGCTTTGTTGCGCTGTGACTGGATCAAAAAATCCAGAACGTCACCTTCGCTATCCACGGCACGCCACAGATACATCCGCTTGCCACGGATCGAAACGAACATTTCGTCGAGGTCCACCGATCGTCTGGCCTCGGCCTCCATCTGCGAAGCCACTGGGCATAGAAGCGGCCGAATTTCAGGACCCACCGCCGTATGGTCTCGTTGGAAACCTCGGTCCCCCGTTCCGCTAGAAATTCCTCGACGTCACGATAGCTGAGCGTGAATCACAGGTAGAGCCAGGTTGCGTGCTGGATGATCAGGGGCGGAAAGCGGTGACGACGATAGGAGAGCGATTGCACGCGGCGACGCTATCGCGAAGCCTGCGGTCAGTCAGCCGTTAACGTGTCAACGCCCTATGCGCGGTATCGATCTCGCGCTGAGCGGCCAATCGACCTCGTCCAACGCAAAATCTATTGTGTCGTCAGATATTTTCAATTATTGACTAACCGTTTAGTCAGTGTGGCGGGAGCGACACTTCACCATGAACCTCAGCACCATTACGTGCGCCTCGGGCTCCGAGCGCCGGATGCAAAGCATCGGCGCCGTTTTGGACTCTGCCCAGCATCTATTCGTCTCGCAGGGCTATCACGGCACCACGGTCGACCGGATCGCCCAGCGCGCGGGCCTAACCAAGGCGGCGATCTATTTCTATTTCGACGACAAGCGGAGCCTGCTCAATGCCCTGCTCGACCGCGTCGAGGAACGCGTCTACGGGCCGCTCTGCGATGAGCTGAACCGGAGCGAGCTCAGCGCCGCGGACCGGCTCGTCACATTTCTCCACTGTCAGGCCCAGTCGGGCGGCAAGGACGCGGAGATGCTGCTGCTGCCGGTGGTCATGTCGAAGGAGTTCAGCGGCAGCGGCGATCCCGCCGAAAAACGGGTGCAGGCGCTCTACGACCGGATCTACGCGGCGATCGAGCAGGTCGTCGGCGACGGCCAGCGGACGGGTGCGTTCGCCACCCACGCGCCACCGGGCGAGCAGGCAAGCATCATCGTCGCCGTGCATGACGGCATGCTGCTCGAATGGCTGCGCCGCGGCCGCGGCGGGCAGCTGGACGGCCAGACCCTCGTCCGCGCGATGCGGCTGACGGTGCTCGAAGGCGTGCGCGATCACGCCGGATCATCTGCACAGGGTCTCGAGGCGGGGCTCGCGGGGTCAAGGACATAACCACGCAACGGGAATTGTCCACGCGCGCCGGCGCGTGGAACGCGACAAGAGAGGACGAAAACGATGGTTGAAGCCGCTGTCAAAGCCAAACACGAAGACGAGGCGGAACTCGCCCTCCAGGTCCGGGTCAAGGCCGGACACCAGATCGAGGACGAGAGCGAGATGACCGAGCGCTACCGCGACGTGCTGGTGCAAACCATGCTGATCGCGGCCGATCTCGAGCTCTCGACCCTGCGGATGTACTACACGCCGCTCCTCGACGGGCCCAACCTGGAAGCCAAGATCGCGGTCGCCACGGCGATGCAGGACGAGCTCGGCCACGCCCAGGTCATGTACCGCATGCTGGAGGATTTCGGCTATTCGACCCACGAGCTGATCTTCGAGCGCGACCCCAAGAAGTGCCGGACCTTCTATCTCGTGCAGCACGACATCAAGGACTACATCCAGTGCGTCGTCTACATGCTGCTGGGCGACCGCGCGGGCTACACGACGACCCGCGACCTGGAGGAATCCTGCTCGTTCGGGCCCTACGCGCGTTCATTGCGCAAGGTCAATTTCGAGGAGCAGTTCCACGTCGCCCACGGCGAGAAGTGGACGCGTTATTACTGGAACCTCTCGCCGGAAACGCGCAAGCGCGTCCAGGAGGCGGTCGACTTCGTCTTCCCGATGGGGGTGATGTGGTTCGGCACGCCCGACCACATGAAAAGCCGCACCGATCAGCTGTTTTACAGGATCCGCGGCCAGAGCAATGACGAGCTGCGCCAGCGCTGGCTCGCCGAGGTAGTGCCCTATTGCGAGCAGGTGGGCATCCGCGTGCCGGCCCATTTCGACGAAAAACAGCAGCAATACGTACTCGACTACGCACTGCCGATCTTGCTCGACGAGGAGTCCGGCGAGTGGGATTTCAACGGCTGCACCTGGGAAGAAAAGTTCGCCCAGTGGAAGAAGGGTGGCCCCACAAAGGTTGAGGCCTTCGAGCGCCTGCAGAACGAGATCTGGGGGGACGATCTCTGGTGAGCACGCGCACCCATAAACGGACGGCCGGCGCCCCCACCGAAGAGGCGGTGCGCGCGGCATTGGAGGAGGTCCACGATCCGCATGTACCGGTCAGCCTGCGGCGCATGGGCATGTTGCGCGAGGTCGAGATCGCGGCGGACGGCGTCGTGCGCGTCCAGCTCTGCGTCCCCTGTCTCGGCTGCCCGGGTTTGAGCATGCTGCGCGACCGGGTCGAGGATGCGGTGGGCGCGCTTCCCGGCGTGACCCGGGTCGAGATCGATGAAGGATTTCATTTGCGCTGGACGCGCGAGATGGTCGAGCCGGCGACCAGGCAGCTCATGCGGGATAACGGGATTCAGATATGACACCGAAAAAGATCAACCGCGCCGCCGAGATCGGCGGCACGGCCACGAAGTTCTACGAGGTCTTCGCGCGCAAGGATTCGGCCGACGTGCTCGCCCATGTCGGCAGCATCGAGGCGCCTAATGACGATCTGGCGCAGGTCCGCGCCTGGTACGTCTACGACCAACATCCCTGGAAGGAGATGTGCCTGGTGCCGACCGACGCCGTGGTTACCGTTACCGAGCACGACAAGCGCATCAAGATCAAGGAGGTGTGAGATGGCGCCGTATTCAATCGCTGATCTCGATCCGGCCGTCGCCAAGGCGCTCGAGGCCGACCTGCTCGCCGTCGCCGACACCAAGCTGGTGCTCGGCAACTGGTTCAATATCTGCCTCAACAACGGACGCAGCCTGCCCGACTTCGCGGCGCTTCTGGGCATGTCCGCCACTGTGCTCGGCCATGCGCGCTCGCTCTATCTCTATCTAGTGAATTTCGGCCACACATACGAGGCGCTCGAACAAGCCCGCGGCGCCGATGCGATCGCCTCGATGAACCTGCTCGACGCGCCGCCGCGCTCGTGGGAGGACTTCGTCGCCTCGGTCTATCTGGCCGAACAGGCGAGCTGGATGCTGATCTCCGGCTTCCTCAAGCACCCCGACCGGGCGCTCGCGGGCCTGGCGGAGAAGATCGGCCAGGAGACCTATTTCCACCTCAAATACGCCAATGGCTGGGCCGCGATCTTCGCCGAGAGCGGCGGTAAGGCCTTCGCC
>Ga0209633_10004505_pt1 | contig 12499 bp, 10 predicted proteins | sample Cruoilmetagenom1_FD_187290 | JGI IMG/M metagenome (GOLD analysis project Ga0209633, IMG submission 187290) | Oil polluted marine microbial communities from Coal Oil Point, Santa Barbara, California, USA - Sample 1 (SPAdes) (version 2) | ecosystem: Environmental > Aquatic > Marine > Oil seeps ... | reverse complement strand
GCAGGTCTGGAACCGTCCTTCTGGGGAGAGGTATGGGGTGGCGCCCTCACAGGCCTTTTGAAAAAGAAACCCCTGTTTTACTGCGGGGAGGAATCACAAAGCGGTTTCAGAAATTTTAAAGCCTTGCCGGAATTGTCATCCACGGACAATGTCTTGGGTTTCCTGGATATTCTGGATCGCCTCATGGCGCAATTGACAGAGACGTATCCACTGGATTCGCCGGGTTCCGGTTCTTTTCATTTAACCTTTTATCAGATGCTGTTTACCTTGTGGGCGCGTCAATTGCTGGCGTTAAAGCCCGGCTTCAAAACCCTTTCCCTCAAAGAGGCAAAAGCCTTTTTAAGACTTCTCCGGGCGGGGGATAATGTGCCCCCTTACCGGATGTTCGGTTTTGAAGAACGGTTCCTGAAGGCGTTTGCCGCGCCGGATCTCGATTCTACGGACGATACGTCAAAAAAACTGAAAGGCGCCTTGACGCAAGCCTGGCAGGATTTCAGCGATGAAATTGAATATGTAGCAACCGATGCGTTCGATGCGAAATACAGCCAATATATTCTGATTTCCCCTTAATGGGTGACCCCTTTATGCTGCGCATGGATACTTGACTCTGCGATGCATATTTCAGTGAAATTTCAGTTTAAAAAACCTCACATTTTAATGAAAATTTAACATTTTCTCCATCAAAATCAAATAATTCCCAGTTAAAAATAATTTCTAAAAGCAATAAAAAACAACAAGTGGGCAGCTCCTAAAGTCTTTGTGCGGTAATGCCGCATGACGGGATCCGTGAGGGAGCGGTCTGGAACTGGCCTCTGTCTATGGGATCATCAAGAATCATAGTGGGTTCGTTGATGTCTAATAGTAAAAAGGAATAGGGACGGTGTCTGGTATCGCTTTTGAAGAGCAAAAATTTGATTTCTGGAGGTCATACTTGCAAGGTTTCAGCCTTAACCGGCAGATGATTCAATCGATTTTTTCTTTTGCCAAGCCTCTGGGTCATAATGAGGACTCTGAGGAGTTGAATCTGGGATTCGGATTTCTCTATTACGGACTGGTAAGGGCCCTGCATCCTAGTCATGTAGTGGTTATCGGCTCAGGCTTTGGTTTCAGTGTGGTATGCATGGCGCTGGGTCTCAAAGACAATGCTCAGGGGATACTTTCATTTATAGATCCCTCCTACGATGTGCTCAAAGACGGGCCCTTCAAAACCATTGGAGGGCGGGGCATGTGGAGTGATCCCGAGTTCGTCTTCAGACATTTTGAACGATTTGGACTCGAAAAGTATGTCACCCATTATAAATCAACCAGCCAAGCCTTTTTCACTCACTATGAAGGGGCGGGACTTCCCAGGGTCGATTTAGGATTCGTGGACGGCAATCATGCCTTCAAACACGTCAGCCACGATTTCCTTCAAATAGCAAAAAGAATGGAAAAAAACGGCTATATACTTCTTCACGACACGAACATCTATTTGCGAGAAATTATTCACCATTCCGGTGTAAAACGATGGCTTTCTCTGGTAAAGGGGGCCTCAAGCAGTTTCGAGGTGCTTAATTTCCCTTTCTCCTCCGGCGTAGCGCTGGTGCGAGTATTGAAAGACGATGCATGGAAAGACTTGAATCTATCATCTTGATGCTTCTCATAATGGGGTGCGTTTCAGTTGGCGCCTTTGTCTTCTGGCGTTATTTCTGGTTCAACCGCAATCCGAAACGAACGCCTCCAAGAGGAGAAAATATTCTAAGTCCGGCAGATGGAAAAATAGTCTATGTGCGCAGGGTCCACTCGCAGGAGCCCATTCTCTCCACGAAGCGCAACAGATTCATCTTGCTGTCGGATCTTTTGCGTGAGGACCTTGAAGGAGAAAAGCTCCTCATAGGGGTTTTTATGAACCCCTTTAATGTCCACGTAAACAGGGCACCGCTTTCCGGGATCGTTGAACATATCAAACACTACCAAGCCATTCACAAAAATCACAACATGGGATCCATGCACTGGCGAACCTTGCTTGGACGCCTGCCTTTTTACGAAAACAGTCCACACCTTATAGCCAATGAACGCAGGGTCACACGCATAAAAGGATTGTTTTGCGGGGAGAGCATCTCCTGTTATGTGAACCAGATCGCAGGAGGAAGCGTCAGTGGAATCGAGTCCTTTATCCGGCCGGGGGCCACTCTCGCTAAAGGAAACGTTTTTGGCAGAATAAAAATCGGGTCCCAGGTTGATACGATAATCTCCTGGAAACCCACAATGAAAATATGCGTAAGGCCCGGTATGAAAGTACGGGCAGGCGAATCGGTTTTTGTCGAATCCCTTCTGTGCCATTCAGCTATAGAGGAGGAAAAATAAGAAATGAATATTAGATCCTTAAAGGTAGACCTTCATGTCCATTCAAAATATTCTGCCAGACCTTCCGAATGGATTCTTCGGAAGATCGGATGTTCGGAAAGCTACACTGACCCAAAGTACCTATACAAGACAGCCAAGGCACGGGGAATGGGCATGGTAACCATCACCGATCACAACACGCTGGCAGGTAGCCTTGATATAGCCCACCTTGATGACACATTTATCAGTGAAGAGATCACCACGTATTTCCCGGAAGACCGCTGCAAACTTCATCTTCTTGTTCACGATATCACCGAGGAGCAACACGAAGATATCACAAAAATCCGTGAAAACGTCTTCGAACTCGTGCCTTATTTGAACAAGGAAGGGATTTCACATGCAGTGGCACATCCCCTCTATTCAATAAACGATAAACTCTCCATAGCTAAATTCGAACAGATGTTACTCCTTTTCAATGTGTTTGAGCTCAATGGTTCCAGAGATAATTTTCAGAATCAAATCCTCAGGGAAATCGTTACCCCTCTAAATCCTGACGACATCCAATTCCTGGCAGACAAACATGGTATAGATCCATATGGTACTGATCCATGGAACAAACGCCTTATTGCCGGTTCCGATGACCACTCATCCATAAATATAGCCACAACCTGGACAGAGGTTGAGGGGGTCTCATCCATAAGGGAATTCCTGTCCGGCATCCGTGAGGGAAAGGCCAGGACTTCTGAAAGGGATTCTTCCCCCAAGACCCTCGCCCATACCCTTTACAGTATCGCCTACCAGTTTTACCGGGATAAACTCAAACTCGATCGATATACCGGCCGTGAACTTCTTTTTCGATTCGTGGATCGAACGCTAATGCCTCCCTCCGAAGAGGATGAGGGATTGGTGAATCGATTAAAGGCAACCTTAACTAATCATATGCCCCGAGGGATCTTTAATCGATCCACCCCAAACACCATGACCGGCCTTCTGCAGCATGAAGCCAGCGAAATCCTAACCGGGAATGTAACGATGAATCAAATGCTGAAGGCCTCTTTCAAAGATCCCGAGGATGCAAAGGAGGCATGGTATGAATTTGTGGTTTGCATGTCGGACAAGATATTCAAGCAGTTTGCAGACACCATAATGGATAGTTTTTTAGGAGCGAATCTCTTTCATATCTTCAATACCGTCGGATCTGCCGGTGCACTTTACACAATGCTTGCCCCCTACTTTGTCGCTTACACGGTCTTTACAAAGGATCGTCAATTCTGTTCCCTGTGCCGCAACAAATTGGGAAAAACACGACCGCTCTCGTCGCTTCACCGACAGAAGTTGGCCCATTTCACGGACACCTTTTATGAAGTTAACGGCGTGGCCAAGACCCTTCAGATGCATGTTAAAATGGCATTAAAAAACAATAAGCAGCAGACAATTCTTACATGCAGCCCTGAACCGGATGCCATGGGGGTAGTAAACTTTACACCCATAGGCACCTTTGATTTGCCGGAGTACCCGGACCTGAAACTCTACTATCCCCCACTTCTCACCATGCTGCAGAAATGTTATGAGGAGGATTACACCCACATCCATTCCGCCACACCCGGTCCCTTGGGGATCGCGGCCCTGATCATAGCCCGAATCCTTAAACGGCCCATATGCAGCACCTACCACACGGCACTGCCCCAGTATGTGGCGCAGCTCACGGAAGACCCTGCTATGGAAGAAATAATGTGGCGTTATGTACTCTGGTATTACAACCAGATGGATCTTGTTTATGTGCCCTCACGCGCCATGGGAGAAGAGCTTGAAAGAAAGGGGATTCCCAAAGAGAAAATCCAGTTCTATAGCAGGGGAATCGATAACCTTCGTTTTCATCCCTCCAAGAGAAACGGGTTTTTCAAACAACGATACAATCTCAAAGATGATGTTATAAAGCTGCTCTATGTTGGGCGAGTCTCTAAAGAAAAAAACATGACGCTGATTGAAGATGTTTTCAGGTGCCTGTGCGAGTTGCGAAAAGGCGTTCATCTTGTGATCATTGGCGAAGGTCCCTACCACGAAGAAATGAAAAAAAGAATGTCAGGGCTCCCGGTAACCTTCACAGGATTCATCGAAGGGGAGGACCTCCCCCAGGCCTATGCATCAGGAGACATATTTGTATTTCCTTCAACAACGGATACCTTCGGTAATGTGGTGCTGGAAGCCCAGGCATCGGGTTTGCCGGTGGTTGTTACGGATGAGGGCGGGCCTAAAGAAAACCTGATTTCCGGGGAAACAGGATACGTGGTCCCGGCAAGGGATCAGGAAAAATTCAGGCGATCTCTTATGGAACTTATTGATAATCCATCGCTCCTACAGCGTATGAAGAAGAAAGCACGAGAGTACACTGAGAACAAATCTTTTGAGGACGCCTACATTGAACTTTGGAATAGCCATCGAAACCTGGCATGAGTAAGATATTCTTTACCATGAAAATACATTCCGAAAATCGGAGAATAAACGCGCATAAACGCGCATAAACGAGTATGTACGAGAAAAAATAGACAACGGGTTCTGCCGCCATTTTCATGCTCGGGGGTGACCTACTTCCCGGTCATGTGTGTTTATCAACAAAAGGTTTATAAAATGTCATTGAACGTCCGGCAGTTTTTGAGCATCATCCCACCGCTTTGGGCCGGGCGCACCCCGGGGCAACTCATTATTCAGTTCACGGATTATTGCAATGCCCGTTGCCCTCAGTGCGGAATGAGTATTACGAATCACTTCCAAAGACACCGTTTGAATGTGGACGACATCAAACGGATGCTGGACACCGCGCCTCAAAAAGGTATCCGTGTGGTTTCCTTTACCGGAGGAGAACCGTTGCTGCACCTTGATGATCTGATCACACTGATAAATCATGCGTGGCAGGCAGGAATCAAATACATAAGAACGGGAACAAACGGTTTCCTTTTTTCGCAGTCCCAATCCCCCGGATTTCGATCCCGCATGATTCGTCTTGTGGAGACCTTTGCAGAAACACCCTTGAGGAATTTCTGGATTAGTATCGATTCGGCCATAGCCGATGTTCACGAACAAATGCGTGGCTTCAAGGGACTGATTGAAGGCATTGAAAAGGCCCTTCCGATTTTTCACGAACATGGGATTTTCCCTTCGGTCAACCTCGGCATAAACCGCAACGTTGGCGGGGAATTGACCCGGTCGGCAACCATTGAAAAGGATTCTCGAGAGGAAATCGATCGGTTTCAGTCTATTTATCAGGATGCATTTCGTTCCTTTTACCGCCTTGTGGAAGAACTCGGTTTTACAATAGTCAACAGTTGCTATCCAATGAATGTTGCGACCGATGATCAGGATTCAGGACTTGATCCTGTTTATGCCGCAACCTCCCGGGAAAACCTTGTAAGTTATAATACCACGGAAAAAGCGGCGTTGTTCAAGGCATTGTTCTTGACAATCCCCGAGTTCCGCCACCGGATCAGGATATTTTCTCCCCGGACCTCCCTTCGCGCCCTCTTTAGAAGTTATTCCGGAAAAGAAGAAGAGGCCTATCCATGCCGTGGAGGACTTGACGCGTTTTTTGTGGACTCCTGTGGAGGGGATACATACCCCTGCGGATACCGGGGAAGTGAAAACATGGGTAAGTTTTGGCTTCTTGACATTCGAAATCAAAACGGGAAGGCAGGATGCAGACGCTGTGATTGGGAATGTTTCAGGGACCCTTCGGAGTTGTTCGGCCCCCTCCTTCAGGCACGATCATCTCCCATTAGCCTAATCAGGAAATTACTTAGGGATCCAGAGTACTTTTCCATCTGGAAAGAAGATCTCTCCTACTATAGGGCATGTAACCTTTTTGACGGAAGGTGCTCACCGGACTACGATAAGCTGGCACGATTTGCCATTGTATGATGCATTTGTTATTGCTTTCCCTCTCTGTCGAGGAGAAAATCTATTTCTATGGAATCAGCAGTATTTATCAAGGGTTTCGTAGTCGGCCTTTTGCTCTGTGCTCCCTTTGGGCCGATCGGCGTCCTGGCCCTTCGGCGAACCCTGACCGAGGGAAGATTGGCAGGTCTTATATCACTTTTGGGCGCCTCCACTGCAGACGTTTTCTATTGTGCCCTGGCCGGACTGGGCACCCATGCCATATCCGTGTTTCTAACTAATGAGAAGGCGGCATTCCAGTTTCTTACCGGCTTGATCCTCGTCATCGTGGGCATTCGCACCTCCTTGTCCCGCCCTAAGAACAGCCCCATAAAAGCCCACATCAAGGGGCTCCTAAGCGCCTTTACCGGTAACTTCCTGCTTGTGCTGGCCAATCCCCTGCAACTACTCATTTTTGCGGCAATCTTCGCCGCCCTGGGTATCAGCGGGTGGGGAGCTGACTTCCGCTCGACCTTATGTGTGGTAACCGGTGTCTTTTTGGGCTCAGCGATCTGGGCTCCTATCTTTGCGACGGGAGTACCGCATTTTCATCTTGAGCTTAATAAAACGCATTTTAGCTGCCTGAATCGCCTAACCGGGACAATAATTACTGCTGTCGGCATCTTTTTTGCCGGACTGGGCATCCTGAAGTTGATGGGGGTTACCCATTAATCTGCTTATGACCTTTGATCACCCTGGCTGCCAAATTCATCGCTGAAATTACAATCGGTGCGGAAATCAAGAGTGTCCAATTGTGATCTGAGGGCGCGTTTTTTTTGTCTGAAACAACTGTATTCCCAAGATATTTTAGATACCGAAGGTTTTTGATGTAACGAGGTCTGGATTACGCTCGGTTGACCATCTCCGCTTCGGTAAAACACCCTGTGCAGGTTTTCCCCCAGAGTGAGAAAGTTTTTTCTGTCCGGTAAGGCTTCAGGTGGGTATAACCGTTCTCCATGAACCGCCTCAAGGCGGCGATCGGCAGGGAAACGCCTGCAATCTGAACATTCCGGCCATCGTCTTTCCCGGTAATCAGTTCTTCAATTTTCATAAGAAAACCTCCCTTATTATCCAATCATCCGAGTTTGACCTAATTTTCGATGTCAGTATTATTCGTTTTAGCGTGCTTTTCCAGGGAGCCCGCATTGTACCCGGCTTTTTCGTAACTGTCGATGGCCCTCATTTTCAGTTGATTGTCTTTGATCTTTTCCGCATGGGTATCCGCCAGTTCGGCGGCGTGGCTCCACATGCCTTCCTTTTCATAAGCAGCGATCTTTCGACCGATGTGCGCATGTTCTTCCGAAGCTTCCATGACGGCTGCTCGGCACCAGGAGATGATTTTCCGGACGTCATGTCCGCAACGGGGGCATTTTACAAGCGGCTCGTCATTAATTTGCTGAATGAATTCAAACCCATGCTTACATTTATTGCAAGTTTGGTTTAAATTAACGGGTTCGTATTCGTATATGGGCATGGCTGCAGTTTTCATCAATGTATCTGTTATTCGGATGGCGTTTATACGCCTCCCGGTGTCTCAATTCTTCGCCATCGCGGTCCATCCGGCGTATCGATGACCTCAATCCCCATCTTTTCGATTTCTTTTCTCAATTCGTCGGCTGTGGACCAGTCTTTTTGGCTTCTCGCCAACTCCCTTTGTTCAACGAGTGCTTCCACTTCGGGAACGGCGTCGGGAGGTTTCAGGTTCATAATTCCCAGGACCGAATTAATTCGCCCGAGAGCCGCGAGTATCTTTTCCCGGTCTGAAGCCGAAAGGCCTTTTGAGTCCATCCGTTGATTGATGTCTCGGGTAAAGCGAAAAAGGGATGCCAAGGCTGCGGCCACATTGAAATCATCGTCCATGGCCGCCACAAAACCTTGTTTAAGGGCATAAATGGCTTGGTCGAATTCAGGGTTCGCAGGGGCCGATGCGGCGAAATATATTTTTTGAACAAATTGGTCAAGATGGGCAACGGTGTTTCTGACGGCCGCAAGCTTGGTATGGGAAAAGAAGATTGGTTTCCGATAGTGGCGACTGAGCAACCAGTATCGAATTTCCCTTCCCGTGGAGCCTTTTGCCAGGAGATCTCTCAAGGTTAGATTGACATCATCGGATGCATTGGCGCCATTGAACATGACCGGTTCATTGTGAAGCCAGTAATTGGAAAACGGCCTGTCCGTGGCGGCCTGGCTGATGGCGATGGCGTTTTCGTGATGGGGAAATACCAGGGCCACGCCGCTGGTGTGGATGTCGTGGGTGGGCCCCAGGGTTTTAAGGGCAATGGTGGCGCACTCAAGATGCCATCCCGGGCGTATATTTCCCCATTTTGTTTTAAAGAAAAGCCCGGTCTTCAATTCGCTGAGGGTAGATCTTTTGAGCAGGGTGAAATCCTTGGGGTTTTCTTTCTCATATTGGTCCAGATCAACTGTTTTACCGATTCTGATTTTATCAAGATCCACGTTGGATAGTTTTCCGTAATCCTTGAACCTGGAGATATCAAAATATATGGAACGTAGCTTCTCATAGGCGTATCCCTTTTCCAGAAGGGTCTGGGTCAGCTCGATCATATCATCCACATGTTCGCTGGGCCGAGGGTACTGGGCGGCTCTGATAATGTTGAGGCTGTCCAGATCCGTCATGAAGGAATTGTAAAACATATCGGTGAACTCTTTCAGGGAAACACCGGCCCTTTGAGCCCCTTCGATGGTGCGGTCGTCCAGATCCGTCACATTCATGATGTGGGTTATACCGTACCCTTTGTAGGTCATATAACGGCTGATTAAATCGGAAAAAAGCAGGCGTCGGCATTGCACGAGATCAATAACTTGGCAGAGGGTGGGGCCGCAGGAATAAAGGGTGACATGCTTGTCTTTTATGGGAACAAAATCCTCTTTTTTGCGGGTCATGGTGTTGTATACGCGAATCCCTGATTTCTTTCTGGCCATGAACAGGGGCGTACTGAGGTATCTCTCGCCGCCGTCGGCCAGAAGAACCACAATACGGCCCCGTTCCATCTTACGGGCTACCTTAAGGGCTACCGCCATGGCGGCGCCGGAACTCATCCCCACAAAAATCCCTTCTTTCCTGGCCAGCATTCGGGAGGTTTCAAAAGCCTCTTCGTCCTCAATGTTGATGATCCGATCGGCTCTCTCTCTTTCAAATATCCCCGGCTGGTAGGATTCCTTCATGTTTTTGAGCCCCTGGATTTTGTGTCCCAGATAGGGTTCCACGCCGATGATCTGAACGGAAGGGTCCAATTCCTTGAACCGCCTGGAGATGCCCATCAGGGTGCCGGTGGTTCCCATGGTGGCCACAATGGCGTCAAGCCGCCCTTCCGTCTGCTCCCATATCTCCATGGCGGTGCTCTCATAATGGGCCATCCAGTTGGCGTCGTTGTTGAATTGATCGGCCAACCAGAATTTTTCAGGATTTTCACGGGCCAGGTTGTAGACATGTTCAATGGCGCCATCGGTTCCCAGGTGTGCCGGGGTGAACTCAATTTCCGCCCCCAGGGCCGCAAGAATTTTGACCCGTTCTTCACTGACGGCTTCGGACATGGTTAATAAAATATCGTAGCCCTTGACGGCGGCCACCATGGCCAGACCGATCCCCGTGTTGCCGCTGGTCGCTTCTAAAATGGTCTTGCCTTTAATTAACGCCCCCGATTTTTCAGCCTCTTCGATCATTTTTAAGGCCGGCCGGTCCTTGATGGACCCTCCTGGGTTAAGCCCCTCCAGCTTGGCCAGTATTTCCACATCCGTGCCGGACGTAAGCCGGGCAATGGAAACCAGGGGGGTGTTGCCGATTTTATCGAGGATATTATTGTGATGTTGACTCATGTTTTTCGCCTTTTTTTCACCATCTGATAATGGCCACGGTATCCGGGCCGCTAATTGCTTGACCCACGCCTTTTGCCCTGTTAATCTCCCTCTCATCTTTCAGACGATTCAACAACGGTAAGCTGGAATATGCAGCCCCATTTTTGGAAGCAGGAGGATCTAAAATGAAAATACTGGTTACCGGCGGTGCGGGATTCATCGGCTCCAATGTGGTGGACGGGTACATTGAAGCCGGACACGAGGTTTTGATTCTGGATAATCTTTACACCGGAAAACGGTCAAACGTCAACCCGGAAGCACGATTCTATGAAATGGATATCCGTTCACCCGATGCCGCACGGGTCATTTCAGAGGAACAACCCGATATTTTAAACCATCATGCGGCGCAAATGAGTGTTCCGGCTTCGGTTTCGGACCCCGGTTTTGACGCGGATGTCAACATCAGGGGATTTTTGAACCTTCTGGAAGCGGCTGTGAAATCGGATGTGAAAAAGGTTATTTTTATTTCCTCGGGCGGCGCCATATACGGGGAGGCCGAGGAATACCCCACATCCGAGTTCTACAGCCCCAGGCCCCTCTCCCCCTATGCGATCACGAAATATAGCTCGGAACACTACCTGACATATTACCGACATCAATACGGACTCGATTACACCACCCTCCGGTACGCCAATGTCTACGGTCCCCGTCAGGTTCCCCACGGCGAGGCAGGTGTTGTGGCGATTTTTATGAATAACCTGATTGAAGGGACCCGATCCATGCTGAATCATTTTCCGGAAGATGACCGGGGCATGGTGAGGGATTATTGCTTTGTGGGCGATGTGGTCAGCGCCAATCTTGCTGCATTGAACCGGGGAAGTGGTGGTTTTTTCAACATCGGTACAGGGCAAGGGACGAAAACCGGCGATCTCTATGAAACAATTTTGAAGGCCATGAAGGAGACGGGAAGGCCCGTTTCGGAAGAAATATTTGAAATGAAAAAACAGCTGGCACGGCCTGGCGATTTGAAGAAAAGCTGCCTCACCATCCAAAAGGCGGCTGATATTTTGGTCTGGAAGCCGAAAGTTGAGCTGAACGCGGGTATCCGTGAAACCTTGAAATGGCGGCTGCATGGCGCCTGAACCGACCCCGTATCTCCCTTTCACCATTTGACCCCCCATGTTTTTTAGTCACTGCCCTTGACATTCCAAGGGTCGATGTTAATTTTCTGTGCATTGAGACTGTTCAAAATAGGACTCTATTTTTTGTTGCAATCTTAAGGATCTTGAGGATGTTAAGGCTTTTGGGTAAACCATATGGCGTTTGTATAAAAAACACTATTTGACGAGGAGAAAAGAGAGATGAAAATAAAACCGTTGCATGACCGTGTCATCGTAAAGAGAGTCGAGGAAGAAGAAAAAACAAAGGGTGGTATTATCATTCCCGATACAGCCAAGGAAAAACCCGTTGAAGGGGAGATCATGGCTGTGGGTGAAGGAAAAGTGGGTGATGATGGAAAGAAAATCGCTCTGGAAGTAAAGACCGGCGACAAAGTCCTGTTTGGAAAATATGCCGGAACCGAGATTCAGATCGACGGTGAAGAGCATCTGATCATGAGAGAAGACGATATCATTGCCATCGTAGAGTAGACGTTTTTTGGAAAAACTACTTCTATTGGCGTAACAGCAGGATTTTCATAAAAAATTATCAAGGAGAAGAATACAGATGGCAAAAGAGATTAAGTATAGCATGAAAGCAAGGGAAGCGATTCTGACCGGCGTGGATACCCTTGCCAATGCCGTTAAAGTAACCCTGGGACCCAAAGGCCGCAATGTTATTTTGGACAAATCCTTCGGTGCCCCCACCATTACCAAGGACGGTGTTACGGTTGCCAAGGAAATCGAATTGGAAGATAAATTTGAGAATATGGGTGCCCAGATGGTGAAGGAAGTGGCCTCCAAGACTTCCGACGTGGCCGGCGATGGAACCACCACCGCCACGGTTCTGGCCCAGGCCATGTACCGTGAAGGCGCAAAACTGGTCGCGGCCGGTGTTAATCCCATGGCCCTCAAGCGCGGCATCGGAAAGGCCACTGCGGTTGCCGTGGATGAGCTCAAGAAAATTTCTAAACCCACCAAGGACCAGGCCGAGATCGCCCAGGTCGGTACCATTTCCGCCAACAGCGACAGCACCATCGGAAATATCATTGCCGAAGCCATGAACAAGGTGGGCAAAGAAGGCGTGATCACTGTTGAGGAAGCCAAGAGCATGGATACTTCGCTTGAGGTAGTGGAAGGAATGCAGTTCGACCGTGGATACCTCTCCCCCTACTTTGTGACCGACGCTGAAAAAATGGAAGTAAACCTGAGCGAGCCCTATGTCCTGCTGAACGAGAAAAAGATCAGCTCCATGAAAGACCTGGTGCCTATTC
>Ga0209633_10004504_pt1 | contig 12503 bp, 13 predicted proteins | sample Cruoilmetagenom1_FD_187290 | JGI IMG/M metagenome (GOLD analysis project Ga0209633, IMG submission 187290) | Oil polluted marine microbial communities from Coal Oil Point, Santa Barbara, California, USA - Sample 1 (SPAdes) (version 2) | ecosystem: Environmental > Aquatic > Marine > Oil seeps ... | reverse complement strand
CAAGATGCTGCTTACCCGGATCATCAAACAACCACGTGAGCATTTTGATCACATACTCACGACCGGTCGGACGACCGTCCGAATCAAAAAATCGCACACCGACCACCTGCGGCGCGACCTCAAAAATGTGGAACACACCAACGTCATCCATTTGTTTGCCCTTCGTTGGCCGCGAATGACCAGAGCAAACGATCAACGTCCGTATCAACACCGAAATATGGCCGCCAGTGCATGCCGCCCGGAAGACGCTCATCTTCCTTCGGGAACTGAGACCCAGACTGGCTGCCTCCCTGGGTATTGTCAGGAGTGGTAGGCTGAAATGACATAGGGGCTGCTCCTTCGAGCGGTCTTTACACTGCCCCCCACATGGTTGGTTGCTGGTTGGGGGACAACTCATTTAAAAGCTCTTGGAGCGTCCCAACGCTCCAAGAGCTTTTTCTTTATACTTAATTTGTTTTACACTGCAGGTACATAATGAACCATCATTACGTATAACACAAGAAATTTTCCTTACAAAGAAGAAAAAGCGTATTGAGCTGGGGAAAGGGTTCCTGAATGCGCAGAAATGTATGTTTTTCTACATCGCTCGGGGATCTGGTGGAACGAACACCTGGATGTAATCAACAAACGCTGGCAGATGCTCTGGGCGTCAGCAGTGCTACGGTGAGTAGATATCTCGGGGGATCCCAGACACCCACATTTGAAAATTTGTTGATAATCGCGGACCACTTCAACGTCGCGCTTGACTACCTCGTGTATGGCGGAACTACCACCCCGGACTACGCCCCAGTCATGAGCTACATCGAACGATTCATGCTCAGCACTCGCGATATGCAACAACATGCCACGTGGCACACAGCGCGTACCGCGCGACGAATAGCTGAAAACGTAGAGAAGGCAGTTGCGCAGGCATTGGAAAACATCGCCGAAACTGATGTTTTACTTCCTCTGGGCGTGCTGAGCATGACCGATATCATGATTCTCGAACGCTACAGCCTGGAAACGTTGATCTGGTGGCCGGTGCTCATTCCAGCCGGCCCCACCATCGAATTCACAAACGTCACTGCGGAGAGTCTCTCTATGGGAAACCGCTACCGCTGGCTGGTCTCCGCGATGTCGAACCCGACAGCACGAATACAGCAATGGCAGACGCATCTCCACGAACAACTCGCCAGAACCGGAAACGAAAACGCTCTTCAGCAATTCGAAATACGCATCACGGACACACCAGCCCCCGCAGAAATTGCTCTTTATCAGCTCAACACGCGACGACTCGAACGAGAGCAAACACACCTCCACCAGCTCATTTCCCAATTCATCCACCACAACGACCGGATGGGCGAAATTTGCGATCCCACGTACAAAACGTTTTGGCATGCGTTCATGGACCGCCCTCGATTCGACCAGGCTGCTGCCACGTTCGAAAAAACTTGGGACACCGCCACACCCGCCTAATGCCCACGCTGGTTGCGGGGTTTGTTTTATCGCTGACAAATCCGGGTTATGGCAGTTCGCCCGCCGGAACTGCAACGGTGAGAAGCTTGCACTACCGCTAATCGGAAGTGGCCTCGCACGAGTTGGTCTGCCCACGCGTCAGCTTCTCGACCTCATCATCAGCTCGCTTGTGGCAGCGAGCCGAAAATTGAAGATCACCGAACAGATCACGATTGTGCTGACCGATGAGCATCTTGAACGAATCAACCTTCACGACATCGAGAGCGCCTTGTCGGGTTGACTTGCAGCAACCAGGGGCCCTCATCAGTCGAACTCAATCGATTCGCACCATGCCGCCACATGGGTGAAGGCAGTAGTCGCATCGGACTTCATCTCCCACCTCGAAGCCTGAACCGACGACGCGCTTGATTTCAGCCGTAGAGACTGAGACCCAAGTCAGCCTTGCGTCTGGCTGGGCTGGGTCAGCAACTATCGAGATCTCGTCAACCGACGCTTTGGTCACCACGACGATGGCCTGCGCCTCGTACAACTCGCCGGGAGAATGATTTCCGCACGACTCGGCGGCGCACACGTTGCATCTTCCGTCTACCACACTCGCTCGGACGCGGTAGGAGCGCCCCGGGAAGTGCTCGCACTCGAAATCATCCCCTCCACAGATCGAGCAGACAGCGTTGCCGGTGAATCCAATTGATATGCCGAACCGGTTGTGAGCGAGCACCACGGGGCAGGTATCGCCGTATCCACCGTTGGAAAAGCCGATTCGACACCCGCTGGCGAACCAACGTCGAGCGACCCTCCCGACCAGATGCAGCTCCTCATGAGCAGCATCGAAATCGGGCCCCATGTCGAGCCAATTCATCGCCGACCAGTAGGTACCCAGACTCTCGCGCAGCGCCGCCTCGCCCGCACCCGGCTCACGCTCTGCGAGGGCCATCGCATCCGCGTGCTCAAGCCTTGCTCTAGCAAGGCGTTGAAGACCTTGCTCCAAGCGCCAACTACTGGTCATCTCCTTCCTCACTCTCTTGAATCGAAGCCAAGGCTTCCCCCACGTCTTCAGGCCTGCCCTCGAATTCAATGATGCGCTGACCCCAGCTCGTTTGGCCGCTGACTTTACGGGCTGTGACGATCCGCAGCTTCATAGGCAGCTCCTTGCGGCGCCCCTTCAAATAGCTCTGCAGGAGCGCTACCGAGCCACTCGTCGCGATCCCGATGAAGATGTTCATCACGATCTCGGCTTCCGAGCGTTCTCGCAACCACGTGCGCCGGTCCGGGCTATGGAGGTAGTCCGCCCGAAGCCCCGCCTCAATCAGACTCTTCTTCAGCGGAATCAGCTCAGCTCGGTAAATACCGGTCGCTCCGTCCACGAACTCCGGAAAGACCACGACGTCGAGATCGTCATTGACCGATACAGCCTCATCAAGTTCAAATCTCGTTCGCATAAGCACACATTCTGCCGCATTCACGCTGCTACATCTGGCAACAGCATAGGACCGGAGAATCGATTCAGTTTCCACCAAATCCGTACTCGCCACCCCCGCAGCCACCACAGCACTCCTCCGTCTTCACAACACCCATGACCCACGAATCGACTGGCTACTCCTCTCCGACAGCATCCTCCTCACCCAGGACCACACCGGCCACATCACCACACACCAAGACCAAACCGTCGAAAACACCGCTACAACCGAATTCCAATCCCTCCTCACCACACCACCTGGCACACACCTGACCGACCGGATTACACACCTGATTGCCTGTTTCCACCCCGGATTACACACGCGCGTGGGGATGAACCGGTCGTTGCTCATGATCTCTGATGTCTGTTATGAGAGATAATCGACAGTAATCACCCGTGTACTGTTGAGTGGTTGGTGCAGGTCGGGAGTGGGCGTGCGGTCCGGGACGAGAGATATTGCCCGGATATCTCCCGTACCCGCGCGTGCACTCCTCCCGACCAAGCACCCCACGGAAACCCGCACACAGGCGACTACATTGGATTATCTCTCGTCCCCTCACAAAAAAAAGGAACCCCGCCAGCAGGCGGGGTTCCCTACTCATCTCACTCTTCAGTCACCTGAACAAACCGGCTGCATCCACGGCACCCATTGCCACATCCCGAGTTTGACTCACTGACTCCTTTCCCTCCTTCCAAACGAGCGCTTGATCCGCCTGGCTCGCTCCCTCCCAGAAAACGATTCACCTCGTCAATACCACGACCGTCCACAACAAAGGTCTGATGAATAACCACCATCGACTCTCGGCCAGACCCATCACTGGAGTGACAATGATCTCGGGCAGAACAACCACCCGATGTTCTGCCCGAGGGAAGCAAACGCAATGCTAATTGCGCTACAAGCCCCATGGAATTAAAGAGGACGGGTAATAATGTGTTAGGATCTTGATCTAGTAAAGAATTCAGTAACTCCATAAAATAATTCTTTTCTTAGGGCTCTAGACGGCAAGTGGAGCTACTCACTCCATGCCTGTTGAAGAGCTCATTTCTTAAAGAGCGAGGACCTAGCGACAGGTCCTCGCTCTTTTTTTCTTGCCCACTACTATACAACGTCAGCCTGCACCAAAGCCAGGCCTAAACCGCTGGAACGTACGATTTTATACGCAACCCGTCACAAATAGAAACCTGGCACTCCCTCCGGGCGCAATCTCCAGTCCCTTATTATCTCCATCAGGCCAAACTTCAAGGCTCAACTGGTTTCATTGAACGCTTGTTCCGACCGTCGGACCACTACCTCTGTCCAAAAAATTTCGACTACAACCTCCAGGTCTCTCCCCACACGAACAAGTACCCCTTGCCACGTCCCCAGTTTGACGCGCAGACTCGTTGACTCAGATATTCCAGTGGGAAGTCCCACCCTGTTAACCGGTCGCCTCGAATACACCATGCGCACTCATCCAGGCCCCCATACGTCCCGAGCCCACCACCACTGGCACTATGCGGATCATCTCTCCTTCGGGGCCGTCTGTTTGGCCGTCTGGGTTCCCACTGGGTCGCTAGGCCGGGGCCGTCTGGGTGGCCGGTCGTCCGGGTGGATCAATGATCAATGATCAATGAGTAATTGATCGGCCGGGTTCTCACCGGGTCGCTGGCTGTCCGGTCGTTCGGCCGGTTGGGCTGTCGGGGCCGGTCGGGGTTGCCAGGCGTTCACTGCGTTGGGCGTGGACTGGTATCTCATGGACGCCAGCCTGCAGAATCGCCATTATCACATTACGTATTGATCATTGATCAGTCAGGATTGAAAGGCGATTCATGACAGCACGTGTGATCGTGGTGCAAAATCCCAAAGGCGGTGTGGGAAAAACCACGACCGCGATGTATCTCGCCCGGCATTGTGCGGAACACGGCACTACCCTTCTGATCGGATGCGATCCACAGCAACAGGTACTCGGCTGGGCAAGCGCAATTACCGAGGACACCGAGGACGGCGAGGACCTCCCCATTCGCGTCGTTGGACTCGTCACACGTGACGCCCGCCGCCAGGTCAGACGCCTCGCGGAGGACTACGATTTCATTGTGGTTGACACGCCAGGCTCGACTGATTCCGCAGTACACCCCGCGCAAATCTGCCGCATCGCCGATCTCGTCATCATCCCGATCGCGCCCTCCACAGCAGACATGGACACCCTCAAACACGCTATCGACATGGTGCTCGAGGCCCAGAATGATGAGGATTGCCTCATCCCCCGCGTTGTATTGGTTACCCGCGCAAAACGCCGCACCAAATCCCTGCGTGCCATCTATGACGCCGTTGACGCGATGGGCGAACTCGGTGACGACTACAAAATTCGCATCCTAGGATCACCCGAACATGGCCATATCCGCTACCTCGAACGTTTCGCATTGGGCTGGGGCGATCAAGTAGATCTCGATACCGACTACGCCGAAATTTTCACCCTCCTCCATCAGGATTATCTCAGTGACTGACCCCTCAAAACTCACCAAACGCATGCAAAAAACCGGCCAAAAAGGCCGGTCACGAACCATACCCGCCAAAACACCTGACGAACGACAGGACATTCGCTACTCACTCGACATTCCAAAACACCTCTACGACCAACTGAGCGAGATAGCGCAACAACACCGAGTCCGAAAAGCCGTCATCGTCAGAGCCGCACTAGACACCGCACTAAACACCCACCTCAACGAAACCCTCGACAAACTCGACAGCTACAACCCCCGCCACAATCCCACCTAAAACAAACAATCAATCAACCTAGCGACCCGGTAGAAACCCGGACGGCCTCAACGGCCGGACGGCCAGCGACCCGGTGAGAACCCGACCGACCAATTGATCATTGATCATTGAGCCACCCAGACGACCGGCCACCCAGACGGTCCCAACGTCCGGACGGCCAGCGACCCGGTGAGAACCCAGACGGCCAATTGATCATTGATCATTGAGCCACCCAGACGACCGCACGGACAGAACGCTTGGCAACCCCGCCGGGCACCTGACCGCCTGGTCGGGCGTGAGGCATCTTCTGACCGGAATGTTCTTCTCCGTCTCGCAGTAAGAACACGCACAAGAGCGCAAAGACACAAAGTCAGTTTGCACGCCCTGTCACTGTGGACATCAGCAACGAATATCAAGAATAAAAGCCATTATGACGATATTTAGGGCAAAAACTGCTTTTCCCTCTACGACATAGCGTCTGTTTTCTTCGCTCACGAATCAAACAGCGCGCAGCACCCAAGTGTTCCAAAACGGTCCGGCAACAAGCAGCACTGCCCGATCTCGCGTGAGCACAGCGTGGGCAAGGCACCGACCGTTACGACACTGCAATCTGCCACTCGGTAAAAGGAGGACACATGCCCACATTGCCCTCACCTACGCCTCCCCACACACCTTCCCACTCCAGACCATCATCCAAACCACCCCGTGGTGCGATCTCGCGCCTGGACACCTCGACCTCGGCAATTTCGCGAGCGCGCAACTCGATATGACCTACCTACGCGCGCTCCTCGACCCCATACGAAACCGCTACGACACCATCATTATCGACACCCCACCAAACCTCGGCACCCTCCCCCGCCACGCAATGGTCGCGACCGACCGCCTCTACATCATCACACAACCCGCCTACTTCGCAGTCAAGGCCATGAACCCGCTCCTCGATGTCATCGTCAAATGCCGGAAATGGCGGCATGTCGAGGGAGTCGGGGACCTCACGATGGGAGGAGTCATCATCAACATGGTCGACGGAGGACAGTCAGATGGTAGAAACCAACGCCTACTCGGCGGCGCCTTCAGCACTTGGTTATCTCGCGCAGGTCGAGTACGCACTGCTTCTAGTGCTGCGAAGACTCGATCAGGTCCTTGAGTTTGACATCGCGCTCGAGACGCTCGATGACATCGTGTTCCACGACGGCGAGTCGGATTTGGAACAGCTCCAAGCGAAGCACCGAGTCGATCGAACCGCCTCATTGACTAATGGAAGCCCGGACATCTGGAAGACCCTCCACAACTGGATCGACGCAGCGGGGCCCGATGCGACATTGACGCTTTTCACCAACGCAACCGCTGCACAAGGGACGGCGGCAGCTCACTTACGACCTGGAGTTGAACGCAACGTGAACGACGCTCACACCATACTCGCAGCGTTCGCAGAAAACTCGAAAAACAAGGCTCAGCAGAAGTACTACGAGTCGTTCCTTGAGCTTGGGTCGGACGAGAGAATGACATTGCTGGATCGAGTAACCGTCCTTGACGGCCAGCCGTCTGTCGCCGACCTAGAGGCCGAGTTCCAGCTCACCGTCAAAAAGGCCGTCATCCGGAAGTACCGGAGCTCTCTAGTGAAGCGAATGCGAGAGTGGTGGAACGCGAAAGTTCTTAACCACCTCACAAGGATCGCCGCAGGCGAGTCGGATCGAATCTCTTCGTCTGAAGTTGAGGAACAGCTGCTCACGATCGCTCAAACGCTCAGAGATGACAATCTGCCAATCGACTTCTACGACACGACAGACCCGACGCCCGGCGAAGTGAAGAAGGATGAACGAGCGTTCGTTAAGCAGCTTCGGCTGATCTCTCTAGCGAACGAGCGGTTGCGGCAGTGCATTTTCGATCACAACCGCGCGTTCGCTCAGCGTTCAAAGTGGGAAAGAGAGCAGCTTCTCCCTGTTGGAGAGCTGAAGAAATACGAAGACCGGCTTCGTGAAGAGTGGCGGCGATACTGTCTCCCAGAAACCGACGATAAGTGGACGGAAGAGAGCGCGGCCGTCGCCGATGCCCGTGAGCGTTTTCTGCGGTTGGAAAGAGCGGATCTCCCACGTATCCGAACCCAGGTGTCCGCGTCGTACGTAGCAAATGGATCCATCCACATGCTTGCCGACCGTCTCGAGATTGGTTGGCATCCAGACTGGCGCGCACGCATGCGAGAGTTGTTTCCCGAGCTTGATCGAGCGGCGGAGGATGTTGCATGAAATCGATCGCTGAGATCGCATCATCGGAGGAAATTGCACTCTTCAATCAGGCGTTTGTTGCGGTCGTGATCCGCTCCGGAGTTGCTGGCTACAGCAAGAGCGGGAGGAACATGCCGCCTGAACTTGCCTTCTTGCTGGTCCCGCTGGCTCTCCATCTCCCGACAAGAGAATCTCTCCCGAGTCACTCGTCAACACAGATGCAGAAGTGGATTCGAGAGCACCCTCTCCATCTCGTGAAACTGGAGATTCGGGTCCTCGCCATGAAACCGTTCGTCGGAGCTGGGCTCCGTTTCGGAACCAGGCACGGAGTGATCAGATCGGTAGACGGCCAGCTCGCAGCTGGTGGGTTGCGCCGGAAACCGCGAGACTTCAGTCAATCGAAGGAAGTCCGCGATTGTGTACAAAAAGCGAGCTTCTTGGGCCGCTGGTTCGCGCGCCAACCTGATGAAGCGACGCTGCTGGCGATGTGGGGCTTGCGGCCATGATGCAGATCGAAAGACTCGTCCTCTACTCGAAGTCAGGCGAGCAGCGCGAGCTTGAGTTTCGTCTTGGTAAGCTGAACGTCATCACTGGTGCCTCGCAAACGGGGAAGTCGAGTCTTACGAACATCTTTCGGTACTGTCTCGGCTCCAGTCAGGCTGGCGTCCCCATCGGCGCGATTTCATCCAGCGTGGCGTGGTACGGCCTTGTGGTGGTGACCGACCCTGACCGTCGTCACTTTCTTGGACGACCGGCACCGGAGGATAAAGGTGACGTCTCAGATGCGATGCTGATTGTTGAGCCCGAAGGCCTGCCCACGTTTGACCAGCTCACGCCGAATACGACACGCACCGAATTGCGTGAGTACCTGGGTAACGCAATCGGAATCGAGGAGAACTTGAACGTCCCCGCCATCGGTCAGACCCGGCGACCGCTTGCGGCCAATTTCCGGCATTCCCTGTACTACTGCTTCCAAGGGCAAGGCGAGATTGCTAACCCAGACGTTCTGTTTCATCATCAGAATCGCGACTGGCAATCACAAGCGATCAAGAACACGCTTCCGTACTTCCTGGGCGCACAGGATCTCGATGATCTGCGGCGTCGACAAGAGCTGAAGGACCGGCGGCGGGAACTCCGAAAAGCCGAGCAGAAACTTACTCGTGCAGAAGACGAGGAGGTGACTGGCGTAGAGAGAGCTGAGGCTCTGCTGCTTGAAGCATCAAATGCTGCGCTCGTGGATAAAAACGTCGTCGGTGTCGGATACGACACGAGTGAGTCGGTCCATGCCGCGCTTCGCTCAATCGTCGATCACCCAATTGAGCAAGACCAGGCGGATACAATTGGAGTTGGATTCGAAGACCTCAGGGCTGAACTTGCTGTTCAACGCGATCGGGCGAGGGACATTACCCATCAACTTCGTGGTCTCGACGACTTCGATTCTGTCGCAGAACACTACAAGTCCGAACTGACCGAGCATCGATCGCGCCTCGCCTCGATAGAGCTGATTCCTGAGGCGATTGTTGATGCGCCATGTCCGGTTTGTGGCAAGCAGATCGGCGACGAGCACGACAGTGATAGCAATGAGATCGCCAGCGAACTTGCGAAAGTCGCAAGCAGGCTCAAGTTAGCGCAACGCGACAAGCCGCGGGTCGAGCAGGCGAAATCTGGGTTGCGTGAGGAACGCCGGAAGACTCTCGATCGAATCGATGAGCTAAACGCCTCTCTAACGACGTTGGCGGAAACGAACGAACTGGTGACGCGGGAACGTCAACGAGTAAACCTTCAGAGTTACATCCGCGGGAAGGTCGCTCAGTATCTCGAATCACTGGTGTCGACAGGTCCCACCGATCTAGATGCCATAAGAACGGCAACTAAAAAGCAACGCGATTCCGTTGCCGCACTTGAGGGCACGTTCGATCCAGCGCTTGTCCGATCTCGTGTCGATTCTGCCTTGAGCCACGTCAATCGAGATCTAACCGATCTGGCGCAGCAGTTGGAACTCGAGCATGCAGAGCACGGAGTTCGACTAGATCCGAACAGATTGACGGTCGTCGCAGACCCGCCCAGCGGCCCCCCCGCCTACCTGGATGCCGGTCAGATCGGTAGTGGGCTGAACTGGGTCGGCTATCACCTTGCGACCTACCTCTCGATGCAAACGTTCTTCATTAAGAATAGACGACCGGTACCGAGATTTGTCTTGATCGACCAACCGAGTCAGGCGTTCTTCCCGAGTGACCGTGCCGAGGGCGGAGACCTGGATGAACTAACGGACACAGATCGCGAGAACACCAAGCGCCTCTACCGCCTGATGAATAACCGTGTCCAGGAACTCAGTGGGTCACTTCAGCTAATTGTGCTCGACCACGCTGACTTCAATGATAACTGGTTCAAACTCTGCGTGGTCGAACAGTGGCGAAACGGCAATGCCCTAATTCCTGCGAGCTGGCTGAACCAGGTGGGGCAAGCGGAGACTGATGGCGAGAATCGGCCCGACGCCAACGACGCTTGATCAGGATGGCGAGATGTGAGTTGGGGGAGTCGTCGAGGTGGCACAGTCGAACGACAGGAACAGCCCAGGGAGCCGTGAGATGTGGCCTTCGATCGCTCGGCGAGACCTGCTCCGATCTCCCGCTGGTCGGAACCGACGCCACTCTGATCGCTCATTGGCTGAGCGGCACGATTGCGACGCTCAGCTGGCGACACCTCAAGTCGTACAGCCGGCGCATTTTGCCGGGAGCCAAATCGTCGCGCCGCTGTGAAGGCTTCACTGAATGTGACCACGTGAGGATTTCACGTACGTGGCCATTCTGTTGACCGAGGCAACACGGAGGTAACGGCACAAACGCAAATAGGGGGGTGCAGCAAGGTCCTGCGGGGAATGCCGACCAGCAGCCACAAGCCAGACGGCCAAACAGACGGCCCCGGCCCAGCGACCCAGTGGGAACCCGGCCGACCAATTGATCATTGATCATTGAGCCACCCAGACGACCACCCGGTCAGCCCGACCAAATTCACACGGGACAGGTCCGCCCTGAACAAAACAAACCCTACCGGTTAGCGGGAGGCACCGAGACTGGCCGAGCATCAACGGCCCGCGCGCGCCAGGCCAGGAGTTGGACGGCCGAACAGACGCCCCCTACCGGTTAGTGGGAGGCACCGAGACTGGCCGAGCCTCAACGGCCCGCGCGCGCCAGGCCAGGAGTTCACGGAGATCCCACAAGAGCGTCGGTCGCGGGCCGTCCGTGTTTAAACGAACCGCCGGCTCCGGAAACGTCCCCTTGCCATTTTTGGCATTTGTCCAGTGACGCACAATCGTTCCCTGCATTGGACATTGTTCTGGAGAGAGCACACGAGCCAATGCAACGGCAATCCCACCCAAGGGCACCAAATAATGCTCTGTAGCCTCCCACAACATCTCCGGCGGAATATCAGCAACATCCACAACATCCTCCACGATTCAAAACCAAAACACAACACTACCATAATACATAACAATGTCATATTCAACAGCATTACCGATTCTCCTGAAGATTTACATTCGCAATGCAGACACGTGGAGGGTGCATTGGTACGGCAGACGTATCCCGCGCAGCGTACCAATGCACCAAATTATCGCGGGGTCATTTGGGCGATTCGTGCTGCACATGCGAACTGAACTGACACAAACGACGAATAAACAACAACGGCAACGTACCGGTAGGGCCGTTGCGGTTTTTTGCAACGGCGAGCGTCACGAGATTCGTCACTACATCGTCAGCGTCATCGTCAAGCACAGGATACAAAAATAGTACTGTATCGGCGTCCTGTTCCAGGCTCCCGGAATCGCGGAGATCCGCCAAAATCGGGCGTTGATCGTGTCGCTGTTCCGGCGAGCGGTTGAGCTGACATAACGCCAGAATTGGTACTCCGAGATCCATCGCAGCGCGTTTTAGATCCCGTGACAGCGCGGTTACTTGCTCATACCGGCTGCTGGTTTTCATCTCATTTGGTTGGAGAAGTTGGAGATAATCGATGACGACCAACGCGGGGGTCTGACCGGAATTCTGCGTCTGGCGCCGGCACTGGCTCTGGATTTCAGCCACCGTGCTCGCACGGTCGTCGATCCAGAGCGGCAGAGCGGCGAGCTTTGTAGCGGCTTGGTCGAGTCGCGCTGGATCGTGTGGTTCAAACGCGTGAGCACGCACGCGCTCATGAGCAACTCCACCCAAATCCGAGAACAATCGCTCAATCAGATTCGTCGGGGACATCTCCAGGCTGAAAAACAACACTGGCCCGTGATTACGAGCGGCATGCGCCGCGATCTGTAACGCGAGCGTGGATTTTCCGACCGCGGGCCGGGCCGCCAACAAAACCAACTCACCTGGCGTAAATCCAGACAAAATACTGTCGAGCTGCGCAAATCCTGTCGTCGTTCGCGTTGGCAACGGCTCATCAAGCCCAGCACGTACGATCGGAACAAGGTCACGAAACCATCCGCCTCGTGTGTCGATATTCCGACCAAGATCATAAATCAGCTGTTCAGCGCCGTTGAGAACATCGAGCTGATTTTGCGTCGGATCATGAGCGAGAGCACTGATCGTCGCCGCCGCATCAATCAGCCGGCGCCGTAACGCCAAAGCGGCAACGATCTCCG
>Ga0209633_10004503_pt1 | contig 12504 bp, 11 predicted proteins | sample Cruoilmetagenom1_FD_187290 | JGI IMG/M metagenome (GOLD analysis project Ga0209633, IMG submission 187290) | Oil polluted marine microbial communities from Coal Oil Point, Santa Barbara, California, USA - Sample 1 (SPAdes) (version 2) | ecosystem: Environmental > Aquatic > Marine > Oil seeps ... | reverse complement strand
TATCATCAGTTCCCTTTGAAAAAAATATTGCAGGTTTATATCGTGCACCGATTGAAGTTGGGGATAAATTGTTCCTTGTTCCAAGTTCCGCGCACAGTTTCGCATTCTATAATATTTCCCCCGGTGAATGGAAAAAAACTTCAGTGCCGGAATACTGCTTATCAGATGCCGATAGGAACGGCCAGTTCGGCAGCGTATTTAGAAATACGTCGCACTGTGGTGATTATATCTTGATTTTACCTGGAGACAGAGGGATATTCGCAAAGTATGATATAGAAAGTGGAGAAATCACATACTATTCAGAATGGTTTAAACACTTTAAACCATATATTAAAAACATATCTCAAGGGATATTTGCAGGATTTTGTGGTATTGATGGGAAGCTCTTTTTATCTTCTCCCCAGTGTAATATAGTCACTGAACTAGAGCCAAATCATATGACATTCAAATACCACAAAGTTGGTGCGGTTGATAACCAATACTGTGGTATAACATATATCGGAGATACATTTTGGCTGATTAAGCATAGAATAAACGGTCAGGAACCGTGGGAAGACGGCTTAGTGAAATGGGATCCCAAGTCGGGAGAGAGCGTTGAATACAACAACTTGCCTATTGTGCAAGAAGAACAATATAAAGGAAGAGGGATAGCCTTCATTATCCCTTTTGGAACATCGCTATATTTGTTTCCTTTTCAGTCAAAGGATATCATCAAGTACGATACAATTTCAAAACAAAGTGAAATTGTAACTATAAATCCTGAGTATAATTACTTTGATCGAAAATCTAAATTGTATACATGGGCTAAGAATATCGCATTTCCTTGGGTTATGCTTAATAAAGCTTTTCACTATCCTTGGGAAAAGACTGTTTTTAATATAAACACAATAATTGCACAGTTGCCCTATGATTATAGCTTAATGAAGTTGGATATTTTGTCAGGCGAGTATACCCTTCAAAAATGGGAAGTAAACGGTGCTGCAGAGAAGTTGGCAAGAAAGGAAGTCCCTCTCGGTAAGGAACTTAGGGATATGGCTTTATTTGGTTTAGATAATTTCCTTAATGATATTGTCTCAGGTGACTTACCAGCAGTTGATAGTGAGCGATTGCAGTATCACCGAGGATTAGAGACTAATGCGGATGGTACTAGCGGAAGTAAAATATTCAAAAATGTCAGAGAATGTGTGGCCGGAGATTAGCATGCAGAGCAAAGTTAGCATGGTTATGCCGTGCTATAACAAAGTTGTCAGACGTATGATGAGGTGGAAATTCAAGAAGCAAATTTGAGCAATCAGCTAAACATAAGGAAGCTGGCCAAGAGTCGGGGATTTTCTGGCCGTAGAAGGAAAAAAGGAACTTTAAATGGGTTGATCGACTTAACGGTTTCCGTCAAAAATGTTCCGCGCTGCGGCTTTCGGACTCTTAAATTGGCTCGATGGAACAAAGACGAAATCATAAAATTTTCCGAGAATTTTACAATGGAACGTATGGCTGCTGACTATTTGAGCACTATCATTTTCTTGTCAACCAGAAATTATGAGTTTATTGAGGTGCAATTATGAAGCAATCCATTATTGTGTTTGGAATAGGAAGCATATACAAAAAATATGCTGATGAACTATCTGAATATAATATAATTGCATATGCAGACAGCAATGAGAAGTACATTGGTGCCAAGATAGAACATGTACCGATAATCAGTCCGCATGAAATCATGAAGTATGAGTTCAATTATATTGTTATATGTGCTTCTCATACAGCTTCTGTATCAATACACTCGATGTTAATCAATGATTTTAAGTTATCAAATGATAAAATCGTATCAGTGAAGTACTTTATAGACAAAAAGACATGGGCCCCAAGGACGGTACTATCTTATTGTAAAGGCTACGGTATAAAAAATATACATGATAAATCGGATTACTTTAAGAATCACGGTGTTATGACGAATACAAATGTTATTGGTAAAAACTTTGATGACATCTGCTGGAATTCGGATAAAGCAGTGAAATGTGTTTTGGTTACATATAAAGGATTTGAAGATAAGAAAAAGGATTTCTTTATAGTTTTGAGTGATAATAAATACAATAATGTGATTATCATTGATGAACTTCGAGATAATGACTACAGCGATCTCTGTCTTGACGGATATACAAAGAGCATTGAATATGGTTTAGATGTTAATATTATTAGATTAAATAGACAATGGAAGTATAAGATTTTTGTTGTTACACATAAACATTATACAGCATTTGACAATCCGCTTTATCAGACTATTTGGGTAGGTCCCAATAAGAGGACAATGCAAAAAGCAATAGAGGAACAAGGAGACCATATCCGTGAATTAAATGACAAGATCAATGAATGTACAGCATTATATTGGTTTTGGAAAAATACAGAAGATGACATTATTGGGCTGAATCATTATCGTCGATTCTTTCAAAGAAGAGATACGGGTCAGCTGCTGCAAGAGAAGGATATTGAAGTATTCTTGAGTGAATATGACATAATTGTTGCAAATGCAGCTTTGATATATCCGAAAACCAATAAACAAAGGCTTGAAGATACCATAGATAAAAAAGCGTTTTGTAAGGCGTACCATTTGATTTTAAATCAGATCGAAAATGAATACGGTGATTATTTGCCAATGTTTCACGATATTATGAATGGATATGCCTTTTTTCCATGTAATATGTTTATTACTAAAAGAGAAGAGTTAAATCAATATTGTGAATGGCTGTTTGATATTGTATTGCCTGTAGCTGAAAGATTTGATAATAGAGGCTATGATAATTATTCAAAACGTGTTATCGGCTTTTTGGCAGAAAGGCTTTTGACGGTGTGGTTATGCAAACAAGACTTGAGAATATTAGAACTGCCTATTAGGTGAGGTGGTGGGTGGATAAGTGATAAGAACTTGCTTTTACGGAGTGGCACTATAGCGAAATGGCGATTGTGGATCAAGAAAAAAATAGTCACAACATACAGGTGTGAAGCAGGATTTGGTTTGAGATACTTTGCAGGTGAGTGGTATGAGGAACAACCATAACTTCAAGTATTTGACATTCTGAAAAATTGACGGGATTTAGGCGCAATACCCGTGAATGAATGCCTGCATTTAAATTAAATATTTGTCATGAGAGATAACATGGAAATTGTGATATGGGGAGCTGGTATACGAGGAAAAAGATTATTTGATAAATTACCAGAAGGATTAATAGTTGCATATATAGATACCGATACTGATTTGCACGACATGTGCTATAATGAAATCCCAATTATTTCATATGAAACCTATAAGAGTACATATCAAGAATACCCAATACTGGTTTCAGCACTATATAACGATTCAATCATTACACAACTTCATGAAGATAATAATTTTAATTACTGGGTACTGAATGAAGAGCCGAAAGAGCTTCAAGATTTAGAGAAAAAGTGCATCAATACTATTTTTAATGAAATACCGTTTCAAGACCAAAGATATCTTATCTTTGGTTCAACATATTTCTCGATATTGTTGTACGATTATTTGAAAACCCACGAATTCGATGTTGCATTAGGACTTGAAAAAAGATCTATTCACATTAATGGTTTTTTAAAAAAACACCTCCCTCATGCTACTGAATTCGCCAACATCGATGTCAATGATTACACTTCATTGCTTATTTGCAGCTGGTTTTTTGCCGATAATACATTCAATATTATCGGTCAACTTGCATTGATAGATATGATGGACAATGTCCTCCTTCGTAAAAAAACATATTATGAGAAATTACAAAAGTTTAAAAACATCCATAAAAACGACCGTTGCTTTATTGTTGCTAATGGCCCCAGTCTAAAAATGGAGGACTTAGATCTGTTACAGAGGCATAATGAGTGTACATTCGGGGTGAATGGGATATATTTGTCTGCAGATAAGACATCATGGAGACCAAACTATTATATTATTGCGGATATCAACTTTGCAGATATTGAATATGAGTGCTACAAAAATTATAGTTCTGACAATCTTTTTATACCCGACTTATCTAAAAAAACGTGGAACCGAGTTCTACCATCACATTTCTATAAGTATTCATGGATTTCACGTACAAACGATAAACCAATGTATGTGTCAGATGATATATGTCAAACGGTGTATGCCAGTATGACGGTTATGCATATCTGTCTTCAATTTGCAATGTATATGGGAGTTAAGGAAATATACCTCATTGGAGCAGACACAACTAATTATCACGATACCCCTCAGTCTCATTTCACAGATAATTATAACAGCTCTGAATTCATGCAGGTTACTAAAGAGACATTTTTAGATATTGATAAAATTACCAAAGGGTATAGAATTATCAAAGGATATGCCGATAACAATGGTATTAAGATATTTAATGCGACCAGAGGTGGAGCTTTAGAGGTTTTTGAAAGAGTCGACTTTGACACCTTATTTTAGTGATGATATTTTGGCAAACGACTCGTTTTTACTTAGAAAAGGAGAAGCAATAATGAAGGTTGCATGTATAATGCAGGCCCGAACCGGCTCGAAAGGTTGCCCAATAAAATCACGAATTCCTCCAAAAATTTGGCAGAAAATAGCAGTGCACCAAGGTATTTTCTATTAGTATTTTGCGCCTGTCCGGTAGTAAAATTCGAAAGCTCAAGTATGTAAAAGGATTTTATTGTTCAATTGTATTTGTCTTTGGAACGGTTTGGAGAAATTTTAGAATATGTTTCAGTTTGTCATATGGGGTAGGGGGGTCCGTGGCACTAATTTACTCCATTCCATTAAATCAGAGCGTGTTATCGCCTTTATTGACAATCGTGACAGGGACATCGGATCTGACTATGAGGGAAAACCTGTCATCAGTTTTGATGCTTATATGAAAGAATACCGTGACTATATAGTGGTTGTGTCCCCTATGAATCACTCCGAAATTGTGGAGCAGTTGGAATACGCCGGGATACGGCATTATCTGCTCCTTACGGATGAGTGCATTTCATTCGATCAATTTATCATGATGGAACAAGAGGGCATTCTACCCGAAGGAACACAGGGAGGCGCATCCTTTGAGGGAATTAGCTTATATGGCCTGCTTTTTTATGAAAATTTCAAATGTATAATCGGACATGACACTGATCTGGGATTTCTCTGTGAAGATTCTGGGCAGAAAGATTTGAAAGCAGCCTTAAATGGTCAGTGCCGGATGTATGCTTCCCTAGCAGAACTTCCAAAACATATACCACTGGTTTTGCCACTGAAAAAAAACACCCATATTGCAAGTTACCCGGATGATATCCGTGTCATCACCGCAAATCAACTGAATGAGCAGCAAAAGTTCAGGGGGCGGAATGCAATAGAAAAGTTTCGCGGGATTCATCATGGACAACGATGTTTTATTGTGGCGACAGGTCCCAGTCTGACTTCTCTTGATCTGGATAGGCTCTGCCAATCGCAAGAGATTTGCATTAGTATGAATGGAATTTTTAACATCTATGAAAAGACGACCTGGCGCCCCTCTTATTATGCCGCAAGTGACGGCATCTATATCCAAAAAAGTGGTGATGAGATCTGTAACTATTCAGGATACGATAAATTTTTGTCCGATGCCTATGCGCCCTTTTGGAGAAAACCACGAAACAGTTCTTGTCACCGCTTTCATATAATCATGGAGTCATTCGGACCGGAAGGTCCTGAGTTCTCAAATGATTTCGCTGTCGGAGCCTTTTCGGCGTTTACCGTCACATATATTTGCCTGCAACTTGCAGTTTACATGGGGTTTCAGGAGATCTACCTCTTTGGTGTGGACTTCAGTGCCCACAATATTTCGGGCCCAATCCATTTTTGTGACGACAAAGTATATGCACACGGGATCACCAGAGATTACATCTTTTCGCATGACGAAAATCTCCTTGGGTATCTAAGCGCCAAGCGCTATGCCGAAGCCAACGGCATCCAAATCTACAATGCCACCCGCGGAGGAAAGCTGGAGGTGTTTGAGCGTGTCGACTTTGACAGCTTATCTTGAACCTGGCTTTATACCGCTCAGATCTTTGCCTCCCATATCCTACAAACGATAGAAGTTAGAGGTGATATCCATGCTAAACGGTAAAACAATCCTCATCACAGGCGGAACGGGCTCGTTCGGCAATTATTTTGCAGACTATGTACTGCGACATTATCAGCCTAAAAAAATAATCGTCTATTCACGGGATGAATACAAACAATTCCATATGCAAAACCGCTTCTCCCGGTACAAGGAGATCATGCGATACTTTATCGGCGACGTCCGCGACCTGCAGCGTATGCAGCGAGCCTTTGAAGGAGTAGACTATGTCGTTCACACGGCAGCGCTCAAGCAAGTGCCAGCATGTGAGTACAATCCCAATGAGGCGATCAAAACCAACATCACCGGTGCGATGAACGTCATTGAGGCCGTGCTGAATACCGGGGTCAAGCGCGTGGTGGCCCTTTCAACCGATAAGGCAGTCAATCCTATCAATCTCTACGGCGGTACGAAGCTAGTTTCCGACAAATTGTTTATCGCAGCCAATGCCTACGCCGGTGAAAAAGACATTCGCTTTGCGATCGTTCGTTATGGCAATGTTGCAGGCAGCAGAGGCTCGGTTATCCCATTCTTCCGTGACATCGTCAAAAAGGGCGGCACGGCGCTTCCAGTGACCGACTACCGAATGACACGCTTCTGGATCAGTCTGGAGCAGGGTCTGAAGCTCGTCATCAAAGCGCTGCAGGAAGCTCGTGGGGGTGAAACCTTCATCTCGAAGATCCCCTCTTTCAAAATTACCGACCTCGCACAGGCACTCCTTCCCGGCTGTGAAATGCCCGAGGTCGGCATTCGTGAAGGCGAAAAGCTGCATGAGGTCATGGTCACGCAGGAAGACTCCATGGTAACCTATGAATATGAAAAACATTACATTATCTACCCGCACTATACCTGGTGGGAGGAAGATCGCATCGTCCCCAACGGCAAAAAAGTAGAACCTGGCTTCGAATATTCTTCCGGTCAGAACACGCAGTGGCTTTCCGTCGATGACCTCCGCCATCTTCTGCTGTGTCTAGAGGAGCATTGATTTTTATGCAACAACGTATCGCCATTATCCCCGCACGCGGGGGCAGCAAGCGGATTCCGCGCAAGAACCTCCGCGACTTTTGCGGAAAACCGATCCTACTCTACTCGATTGAGGCCGCGTTGGGCAGCGGTTGCTTTGATGAGATCATGGTTTCCACGGATGACGCAGAGATCGCACAGCTAGCGCGAAACGCCGGTGCTTCCGTCCCCTTCCTGCGCAGCACCGAAAATGCCGGCGATTATGCAACCACCGCTGATGTGCTGCTGGAGGTGCTACGTCATTATCAGCAGCTGGGGCAGGAATTTGACCTAATCTGCTGCATCTATCCTACCGCGCCATTCGTAACCTCCGTCAAAATCGCGCAGGCGCTGCATCTGATGGAACAGGAGTCCGCTGACAGCCTCGTCACCCTGACCGCTTACTCCTATCCGCCACAGCGGGCCGTACGCATTCAGAATGGTAGTGTTCATTGGCTCCACCCGGAGCATGAACCTACCCGCAGTCAGGATCTCGAGCCGATCTATCATGACTGCGGACAGATGTACTGGTTACGTAATCAAACCTTTCAAGAACATCAAAACCTGCTCATCGGCAAGACTGTGCCCTATCTGGTGTCTGAGTTGGAAGCACAGGATATTGATACGGACGTGGACTGGACGCTGGCGGAACTGAAATATCGTCTGTTTAACGCGCTGTTATAACTCCGTATCCACCTCAGTAGCGACCATGGATCTACGATTTATTCGGGAGGGCCTTCTATGAAAAAGCTTTATATTACCGGCATGGCCGGTATGCTCGGCATCAATCTTGCCTATTGTCTCAAAGACCGCTATCAGATCATCGGCGCGGATCGTGTTGCGCTGAAAGCGATGGCTGGCGTCACGGTACAGCAGTACGATCTGACCGATCTTGCGCTTTTGGAGCACCATCTGGCCGCCGCGTCTCCTGACATCCTGATCCATACGGCAGCTGCCGTGAACGTGGATGTCTGCGAAGACGATCCCCAGTTCGCTCGACGGATCAATGCCGATCTGACCCATAACCTGGCCGTGGTGTGTGACCGACTCGGCATCAGGATGATCTATATCTCAACCGATGCAGTGTTTGACGGTGAGTCCAACAAACTCTATCGCGAAACCGATCTTACCGCTCCTGTCAACGTCTACGGTCAAACCAAGCTGGAGGGTGAGCATGCGGTCGCAGCGCATGGCGGCCTAATCCTGCGCACCAACATATACGGATATAACTGTCAGGACAAACGCAGCTTTGGCGAAATGATTTTGTATGGCCTGCAGAGCGGAGAAACCCTACGCATGTTCGATGATATTCGATTCTCCCCTATTTTAGTGACCGATCTTGCGGAAATTATCCATCTCTGTATTGTCAGCGATCTGACTGGACTGTATCATGCCTGCGGCACGGGCAGCATCAGCAAATACGATTTCGGCTGCGCTTTCAAGGATATCTTTGGGCTGCAGTCCGGCAGTATCGTACGCTCGCAAAGCAGCCAGCACAATTTTCGTGCCAGACGTTCTCATAATATGGGGATGGACAACACCAAACTTCGCACGGCATTGGGCATCGATATCCCATCCCTTCTGGAAAGTATCCAGCGGTTCCGACAGCAGTATGACGGAAAATATCCGCAGCTTCTGAAGCAATTTGGAGAGGTTTGAAATGAAAATCAAGATCAATAATCGTGTCATTTCGAAAAAAGACAAACCGTATTTCATCGCTGATATTGGAGCAAACCATGACGGTGATCTGCAGCGGGCATTTGCTCTGATTGAGCTTGCCAAGGAAAGTGGTGCAGATGCGGCAAAGTTCCAGAATTTCAAAGCCGTGAAAATCGTCAGCGACTACGGCTTTCGGAACATGGACACCCAACTCTCTCATCAAAAGAACTGGGATAAGTCTGTGTATACGGTGTATGATGACGCCTCTATCCCAAATGACTGGACTCCAAAGCTGAAGCAAAAATGCGACGAGGTCGGCATTGAATATATGACCAGCGCCTATGACTTCGCATCCGTAGACTGGGCGGATACTTACGTCAACGCCTTTAAAATCGGCTCGGGTGATATTTCCTGGCCGACAATGTTACGCCACATCGCCCAAAAGAACAAGCCGGTGTTGCTGGCAACTGGTGCGGCGGACATAACAGAGGTCATGCGCGCAGTCGAAACCATCCTTCCACTCAATCCGCAGCTAGTGCTGATACAGTGCAACACAAACTACACCGCCGCGCCAGAAAATTTTAGGTATATCAACCTGAACGTATTGAACACTTACGCAGCTCGCTTTCCCGATCTGATTTTGGGCTTGTCTGACCATACGAAGGGCTACGCAGCTGTATTAGGCGCAATCGCATTAGGCGCACGGGTTATTGAAAAGCACTTTACCGACGATACCGCGCGCCGCGGGCCCGATCATGCCTTCTCCACAACACCTCAGGAATGGGCAAATATGGTCGATGAATCAACCAAGCTCTTCCTTGCCCTAGGAGATGGCATCAAGCGCATCGAAGGAAATGAACAGGACACCTGTATCGTACAAAAACGCGGCCTATATCTGGTTCGCGATGTGCAAGTCGGCGCATTACTGACGGCGGATGATGTGGAGCCTCTTCGCCCTCGAAGCGAGAACGGCTTTGAGCCTTGGCAGCTGGATCAGCTCATCGGACGTCGAGTGGCCAAATCGCTCCGCAAGGATACGCTTTTACGGAAGGGAGAGATCGAATTATGATCCAGGGTCAAAAAGTTTCCCTTCGCGCGGTATCCCGCTCTGACCTTCCGCTCCTGATGGAATGGAGAAATCAGGAGAGCTTCCGGCAATATTTCCGCGAATATCGGGAGCTGAATATGGAGCATCAGGAGAACTGGTTCTCCAAATTCGTGGTCGGCGACGATCGAACCATTATGTTTTCGGTCGTCCTAAATGATGCGCCACATACCCTAGCTGGCTGCTGCGGTCTTTGTTACATAAACTGGGCCGATCGAAATGCCGACCTTTCTCTCTATATTGGCCACCAAAATGCATATATCGATCAAGAGGGTCTTGCCGAGGAGGCATGCCGTCTCTTGTTTTCTTACGGCTTCGGCGAATTGGGTTTGCATAAGATCTGGACGGAGATTTATGAGTTTGATACGCCTAAAAAAGACCTTTATACACAGCTTGGATTTCACCAGGATGGTCTGCTACGAGAGCAATATTTCCATAGGGGGCGCTGGTGGAACGCTCGTATTCTGTCGCTGCTTGCCTCTGAGTATCCGTTGGCTGCCGAGTAACTCGCAATATCAGTCTCATATAGCCACAGTATCATTCTAATCTAAAATGAAAAGAGGGATCGCTTTGAAAATTCTTTCTGTTGCCTGGTATATCTACGATAAACAACTGCCCCCGACCGTGAGCATCCTCAATGGTGGAGGAATTGCCATTCGCGATATTACAGAATATGTCGGGCGGACAGAGGAATCCTGGTTGTTTCTTGGCCGGGGATTGATGCCCGCCGCCCAGGTCGGGCATATCCATATCGTAGACACTGAGCGACTTTGTGACCCCGAGCAGCTGTGTACGTATCAGGAGACCAATGACAATTCTCTGCGTCTCCGTATGCTACTTGCCTGCTTCTCCCGCGCTTTGGAAGATCTCTGTCCGGATATCGTCAACTTCCAAGGCGTCGGCGAGTTCATGCTGCTGTGCATCGACTATTGCCGGGCGCACGGCATCCCCTATCTTGTGACTGACCATTTGTTCGTCGGACAGGAGCCGCCCGCCGGTTATGAATCCCTTGCCCTGCTGGAGAACCAGCTATTCCACACCCCAGACCTGCGCGCCATTGCTGTCAGCACTGGTATGAAAAACAAGATCTTGCAGGCCTACCCGCAGATCCCTGCTGCTAATATCGTCTCAATTCCCAATGGTTCGGCGGCAGTTGCTGCCCCTCTCCGCAAAGACATCCGACAGCTCCATGCTCTGAAAGGCAAACGAGTATTGCTGTGCGTGGGCACACTGCTTGAACGCAAAAATCAAAAACAGATTGTTCGGGCATTTACCAATCTTCCCGTAGCGCTGCAAGCGCAGCTCTGCGTCCTGTTTTGCGGGCCTGACAGACTAAATGGTCAGCTTCAGCAACTCATCTACGAGCTTGACTGCGAAAATGCAATGATTTGCACGGGTCTGATCCCTGAGCAAGATATGGGCGATTACTATGCGGTGGCGGACGGCCTGATCTCCGCCAGTCGTGCGGAAGGGCTGAGCCTTGCATATTTGGAAGCGCTCAAACATGGAAAACCTGTCATTATGTTCGCTGATTCCGAATGTGCGACGGATCTGACAGACCCTTATGCCATCTGCTTTGCGAAGGAACCTACCGACCAGTCTCTATCATCGGCTATCCTGGAATGGAGCCAAACCCCATGGGACGCCCGTTATATCTCCGCCTACGCGGATCAATTCCGAATGGAAACCGTGGCACAGAAATATATCGAATGTTACTGCCGCATCTTAGGATCAACGCATAAGTAAAATCACATGATCAATGATAACTATACCAACGAAAGAATAGCCCTAAGGTCTGAGCATACAAGTTTCTAATAAATAATCAGACTTGGCTCATACGATGTTTCCCCTTGCTGCAAATAATTTGATTGAAAAGGATATTTCCGCCGAGAATTTTTTCGGTTTCGGTATAAATAGAATGAGCCAATTTAAGAATGTCTGGCATAATCTCCTCCCAGAGATTTTTGGGAAAGTAGTATGCTCAAACCTTGCAAGCTTGGTCAACCCGGTATGAGCCGGTATAGGCTGAATATTGTCATTTTTCTAGTTATTGCTTTGGTATCCGACTGTTTTCAGACATTTTTAGAAAAAAATCAAAAATCTCAAAATGCAACGGTCGAAATGTGAGCTATATATTCTTGTGGATATGTTTTACACAAATCTTGCTTCACATAAAAAGGACTTGATGACCCCTATATGCGCTAGATGTCCATCATCAGGAGAGTGTTTCTGATGCAGGAATACACCTTATCGGTCTCTGAACTAAAAAAACTACAAAATATATTACTAGAAATGCTCATTGAGCTTGATCGCATATGCAAAAAACATGATATCCGCTACTGCATTATTGCGGGAACTTTGCTTGGAGCAGTTCGGCATAAAGGGTTTATCCCCTGGGATGACGACCTTGATGTTGCCATGACGCGCAGCGAATACAGGCGTTTTCGTGAGGTGTGTGTTTCCGAATTGAATACGAATCGATTCTTTTTTCAAGACGATACAACCGACCCGCATTATCGTTGGGGGTGGGGAAGGTTACGTAGAATAGACAGTGAGTTTGTCCGTGTAGGTCAGGAACATCTTAAGATGCGTACAGGGATTTTTCTTGATGTCTTTCCGATGGATGGTGTGCCGGAC
>Ga0209633_10004502_pt1 | contig 12506 bp, 9 predicted proteins | sample Cruoilmetagenom1_FD_187290 | JGI IMG/M metagenome (GOLD analysis project Ga0209633, IMG submission 187290) | Oil polluted marine microbial communities from Coal Oil Point, Santa Barbara, California, USA - Sample 1 (SPAdes) (version 2) | ecosystem: Environmental > Aquatic > Marine > Oil seeps ... | reverse complement strand
TTATTAAGTGAAACCACAACACCCAGCCATTGATAATCAAGAACTAGCGGATATTCCGGAGTTCAAGCCTTTCCGCTTAATTGCCTTTGTTCTGCTACTTTTACTGGGAATTTCTTTTTGGCTCAAATGGTATACCGGCGCAGTGTCATTACCTCGCTACTGCAAGAACCCTGCGGATACTATGCATTATCTAGAAAAGGTTCTTACCAAAAAAACACCAGCAAACGACGAGCCCCGAAAGCCTTACCTTATTGCCGCGAAACTAATTTATCTCATCCCCCAACAAAACAGTGAAACAATTACAGATTATTTAGACCGATTAAAAGTCCGCCTTGGCGAGCAGTGTCGGTGATGAACCTAATATCCTCAGTTAGACAAAGTAGACTACATCGCTGTGATGGCGTATGGCTTCGTTGTTACAGCTTAGAAGGGAACAACCATTCCGCGCTGTTCCGCCTTGCCCTACACCACCACAACAATACATTCTACATCGTCCAACTAAGGACATTAGGTTCATGAACTCTAACTTCTGGAAAACACTGCCCTTATTCTTAATTATATTTATAGTCACCAGTATTTTGCTATTTTTGGTTGCCCTTGGACATTACTGGCAGGTGACTTTAAAAGAGCGTACGGCATTTGAAAACAACGAGGTTTCCACGGTACAGCAAGGTAAAACAGCTATTGAACAACAACTTGCAGGGGTGGTATCTGACATTCACTATTTAGCAAGCTATGGCGAGCACTACCGTACTTCATATGGAAAAGCTTATTCCTTATTTGATAATGCGGATGAACAAAACCAGCAATTAAGTCGACTTTTATATACTTTTAGTAAAGAGAAAAAAGTCTATGACCAGATTCGCTTCTTAAACACTCTTGGTGCAGAAGTTATTCGTATTAATAACAATGAGGGAACACCCTACCCGGTTCCAAATCAGGACTTACAAAAAAAATCTACACGTTATTATTTTCAAGAAATCAGTAAGCTAAAAAAAGGTGAAGTATATATTTCACCGCTAGATTTAAATATTGAAAAAGGAAAAATCGAGCGTCCTTACAAACCTGTTCTGCGTTTTGGCGAACCTGTTTTTAACGCACAGGGCGAGCATAAAGGCTCATTATTGCTGAATTTTATGGGCGATGAGTTATTAACCGCATTTCGGGAAGCGACAAAATCTCATCAAGCTCATATTGTATTGCTAAATAATAAAGGTTACTGGTTAAGTAGTCCTAATAAAACTCAAGAATGGGGTTTTATGTATGGTAAAAAAGAGAATTTTGGTAGCCAATTTTATGAGACATGGAAAACCATTAAAACGGATCAACATGGACAGTTTTATAGTAATGAACATTTAATGACATTTACTACGGTAAACCCGCTTCCTGTTTCTTTGCAAACTAACACCACACCTAGCTGGAAGATTGTCTCATTAGTTCCTCAATCAAACACCGCATTAGGAGGTGCATTTGACAAATATGTCACCTTATATGGCTCAATTTTACTACTGTTAGCTTTTGGTGCCTGGGTGCTAGCCAGCACCATTATTCGGCATCGACAATCTGAATTACAAGTGGTCTTTGAGCAGCGTTTTAGACAGGTTCTGGAGCATGTTGATTTATTAGCAATCGCGTTAGATAAGGACGGTACGATCACCTTTTGTAACGAAGCGCTTTCTAAATTAACAGGTTGGAAACGCGATGAAATACTAGGGAAAAACTGGTTTGATACCTGTGTCCCTGATGAATCGAAGTCAGAAACAATACAGCTCATGCAGGACATCAGTTCTGGCAGAATAGAAGAAGTCCATGAAGATGCGCTAATAAAAACCAAAGCAGGTGGAAAACGCAAGGTTGAGTGGAATCATACCCTGATGAAAGACTCAAATGGAGAGGTGATTGGGCTAACTTGTATCGGTGAAAACGTTACCGATATTCGTGCTCAGGAAAAACAGTTACTCACCCTTTCACGTGCTGTAGAACAAAGCCCTGTGGTTGTTTTAATCGTTGGAACCGATGGCGGAATTCAATATACCAACCCGCGCTTTACTGAAGTGACGGGTTATACAATGGAGGAGGCACTCGGTAAAAACCCCAGTATTTTGAAATCAGAACCACATACAAATAAAGAAGAATATGACCAGCTCTGGAAGAAGATAAAAACAGGTGGAACTTGGCATGGCATCTTCAAAAACAGAAAGAAGAATGGTGAGATTTACTGGGCATCTGCCAGTATTTCCGGACTTCGTGATAGCGATGGAAAAATCGTAAATTATATTGGTGTGCAAGAAGATATTACCGAGCGCTTAAATCTGGAGCAAAAGTTTCGCATGAGTGTGGAAGGCTCTCCTTACGCCATGGTAATGATTGATGAAGCAGCGGAAATCATTCTGATCAACTCTCAGACAGAGGAGTATTTTGGCTATAATCGAGATGAATTATTAGGGCAGGATGTTGAAATGCTGATCCCTGATAAATATCAGCAGGGACATAGTAAATTACGAGATGAATACTTAACCGCGCCCCAATTTGGAGTCAATAGAGATCATGACCTTGGACGACGATTATTTGGCAAACGCAAAGACGGCACACAATTCCCCGTAGAAATTGCTTTAAACCTAATTGATACCGATGAAGGAAAAATCACACTCACATCCATTATTGATATTACACAGCGTACCAAACTAGAATCTGAGCTTGAGCAACGCAATCAAGAGGTTGCCAAATCAAAAACTTTAGCCGTTGTGGGTCGTATGGCATCAATGGTGGCGCATGATCTACGAAACCCTTTATCGTCCATAAAAATGGGCTTGCAAATTCTAAGCAAACCGATGAAAGCGGGATCTGAAGAGCATAAACAGGAGCTTAAGAAGATAGCACTTGAACAAGTTGGTTATATGGAAGTCATCCTTGAAGACCTGCTCAACTATGCTCGTCCACCTGCACTCAAACTAGAATGGTTAGATATAAAAAATATACTCAATGAAACCACCAATATGTTACAAGGCCTGATTCAAGAGTATCATGCAACGATCCATACCAACATCCTGCAGGGCTTGCCAACCATTTATGCTGACTCGAGCAAATTAAGGCTAATCCTCTCAAATGTGATTAGTAACGCCATTCAAGCTGCAGCTGAGTCTGGCAAACAACCAGAAATCACCCTTTCTGCCATGTCTCGACTGGGTGATAAAATACCCAGCATACAAATAGAAATTAGCGATAATGGACCAGGTATTGACAGTGAAAAAGTAGAACAACTTTTCGAGCCTTTCTATACGTCACGCGCCAAGGGAACAGGACTTGGTCTGGCGATAGTAAAAGGCTTTGTTGAGCAGCATAAGGGACAGATTACACTGGGTTCAAATCCGAACAGGGAAGGCACAATCTGTACAATATTGTTACCCATTTCAGAGCTAATAAACCAGACATCAATGAACAAGGCGGAGAATAAGGAATGAAAAAGATACTAATCATTGATGACGACGTCGCCAGTTGCCGTACTTTACAACTGCACTTTCTATCTCAGGACTATGCCGTTGAAATGGCACATAATGTTGATGATGGACTGGCAGTGGCAAATGACTTGCAGCCAAATGTCATTATTCTTGATATAAAAATGCCAGGACGTAGCGGTCTGGAAGGTCTACCTGACTTCAAGAATAACCACCCGGACACCCCTATTATAATGATCACTGCTTTTCATGATATGGACAGCACCATTGAAGCCATGCAGCGTGGCGCGACAGAATACATTCATAAACCAATTGATATTGATGAGCTGGATGATGCAGTAAACAATGCATTAAATCGCAGCGAAGCGATGAAGAATGATCTTGAAATTGCGCCCAATGACCAGACTGATAAAAGCAGTATGGTAGGTCGCAGCCGTATGATGAAAGAGGTTTTCAAAACCATTGGTCTGGTGGCATCACAGCCTGTTACGGTTTTAATCACTGGTGAAAGTGGCACTGGTAAAGAATTAACTGCGCGTGCTATTCACAATGCTAGCGATCGTTCAAACGGTCCTTTTGTTGCCATAAACTGTGCGGCTTTAGTCGAAACACTACTTGAATCTGATATGTTCGGTCATGAAAAAGGCGCGTTCACAGGGGCAGTAAATCGGCAGGCAGGTAAATTCGAACTTGCCAATGATGGCACTATTTTCCTTGATGAACTGGGTGAGCTATCGCAAACCATTCAAGCAAAATTACTTCGCGTACTTCAAGAAAAAGAATTCACTCCAGTGGGTAGTTCACATAGCAAAAAAACCAGTGCGCGCATTATCGCTGCCACCAATGTCAATCTTGAAGAGAAAGTAAAAAAAGGAAAATTCAGGGAGGACCTGTATTACCGACTACGAGTTGTTACCATTGAAATGCCACCACTGCGTGAGCGTGCTATCGACATCATGCCGCTTGTACAGGTATTGCTTGGGCGAATCAACAAAGAGCTAAAGCGCAATATCAGTCGCCTGTCGCAAGACACCATGACCGCATTTATGGCTTATGACTGGCCGGGCAATGTGCGCGAACTAAATAATATTTTAATGAAAGCCGTTGCTCTATGCCCCGGAGATATTATTACACCAGATTTAATTCCAGAAGAAATTGCACATATTATTCAGCAGCAGCAACCACAAACTACCCAAAACGACAGTACAGGAGAAGCAAGCTCCCATCTACTGTCCCTAAATGAAATGGAAAAACAACACGTCACTCGAGTGCTTAATGAGACTGGCTGGCACAAAGGAAAAACCTGTGAAATTCTAGGTACATCACGTCCACGCTTGAGACGTATGATGGAAAATTATAATATTCAAAAGCCATCTTAACTCGATAAAGCCTTTGAAATACTTTCACAGCCTCATTGAGGTTGTGAAAGTATTTTGGGACGAAAGAAAAATATGGAAAAATTGTTCAGCTTTTATACAAAAAAGAAGCGAATAGCGCGCTATTTGCAGAGTTTTTAAGCAAAAACTGGGCAATTTTAACTATTTTTATGAGTTCCACGAATACTTTTGCAGCCTCATTGGCACCCCCCCCACTTTTTTGCATCAGCAGGTAGTTCTATTACACAAATGGTAAAGGTCGGTGCTGATTACCCCAAGGGTTAGGTCTTCTCCACCAGCGTTGTGCTAGTGTTGCATAAAGCTCACGGAAGTCTACATTGTGCACTAGATCACCATCGTAAAGTTTATCTGCAGCAAGGCTGGGTTGTTTGCCATACATTCCACCACGAACCCTGCCACCCATTATTAATTGTGGTGCGGCAGCACCATGGTCTGTTCCAGCGCTATTATTTTCAGCTACACGGCGACCAAATTCGGAGTAGGTCATGATTAAAACCTTATCCCACATTCCTGCTTTTTTCATTGCATCACTGAATGCTCTCAAACCACCACCAAGATGGTTCATTAGATTATTGTGCTGGTCAACTTGTGCTGCGTGAGTATCAAAACCTTCAAGTGAGACCTTATATACTGGTGTGTTCATGCCATTGACTATCATCTGCGTAATCAATTCCAGTTTACGTCCAAAACGGCTGGTTGGAAAGCGTACTAGCGAACGACGGCCCCTGTATACACGCCCTAGTTCTTGTGCCGCCGTATTAATCTGATTTTGCACATTTAACATGTGTGCCAAAGAGGGGTTGCTAGTTTTAAATTGTTTCTTATTCAAATATTTGGTTTGACGCAAGAAAGTTTTTGGATCTTCCATGGCTACAGCCGAACCATTTTCTCCACCCATAGGGCCAAGGTTATTATCGCCAAGAACGATACCGTTAAGAGAATTTTGCTGTGCTGGTAGAACGCGGCTTAACCAGCCGCGTTGTTCATCATTTCTGGTCGAGGCGGTTTCCCATACATCAATAGAATGAAAGTGTGATCGACTCGGTTTGTTGTATCCAACACCTTGAACCCATGCCATATTGCCTTCTTTCCAAAGTGGTAATAGCTGTTTTAGGTAAGGATTCATCGCCATATTATCTTTTAGAGGAATACCATTTTTAACTCGCAGCTTTGGTCTGGCACGGTGGTAGTTATCATCACGGAAAGGAATTAAAGTATTTAAGCCGTCATTGCCGCCTTTTAGTTCTACTAGCAATACAATTTGACCTGGTGTTTGCCCAGCGGCAAAAGCATTAGGCATCATTCCAGCGAGTGGGATAAGGCTGCTGTATTGTAAAAATTCACGTCTATTCATATTCTTCTCGGGCTTTATTTTTATTCTGTTATTTGAGTTGGTATACGGGATCTAGCATGAGTGCTCTCACCATGCGCCTTTTCCCGGGAGTGGTTGGCAAAGGTAGCACTGGCGCTATAGGAAGCAACCATTTAACAACTTCTTCACCGCTTGATTTTGGCAGGTAAGATTGTACTTTTGCAGATGCGCTGCTGTGTCGTGTTAGCTTGTTCATCAGTGAGGTTCTAACGAGCAGTGTTTGTGTGTCGATCCATGTTTTTCCACCCGACCAGCCTTTTACCGTGGGCGGGTCAAATAAATCTTGCCCGAGAAGCTGTGAGATATGTACTAACTCACCTGCGGGTAATTTTGGGAACGGTAGCGATCTGAGTGTTCCAACCAGTAAATCAATTGGTGATTTAGTCAAAGTGCCTTTATGCTTATCTGACCAAAATGATTCACTATTGAGCACTTCTGTAAGTAATGTTTTTATATTGTAATTTGATTTGCGAAAAACGGCTCCCCAGTTTCTGATGATTCTTGGATCAGGGTGTGAGTCACTGACAAATTCTTTCCAGAATTTCTCAGCTATATGCTCAGCAACTCTTGGTTTTTCCAAAATAATGTCAATAATCTGATCGCCAGAAAATGTGCCCGTCCTACCCATAAAGGTAACACGTTTGGAATCATGTTTTTCGTTATCAAAAACGTAACTACCACGATTTCGATCCGTTCCCCAACCAGTGAAAGCAACCGCTGCAGCTTTAATGTCTGCCTCAGTATAATGTCCTCTGCCTAGAGTAAATAACTCAAGTAGTTCGCGTGCAAAGTTTTCATTGGGACTTCCTTTGACATTTTCATTACCATCAAGATAAACCAGCATTGCTGGATCTTTGGCAATGGCATGTAATAAAATACGGTAGTTACCAATTGCGTTTTTACGCAGCAATTGGTTTTGCAAATACATTAAGCGCGGCTGTTCAACTTTTTCAAGTGAAGAGGTGAAATGATTAGCCCAAAATAATGTCATATGTTCATTGATGGGGGTGTCTGTATAAAGCAGGTGTTTCATCCACCATCTTTTCAAACGTTCGCCTTCAACTTTCATCATCTTGCGTGCGCGTTTTCTCCCCAAACCACTTTGTTGACTCATGCGATTAACTTTAGCCCATGGTGTGAGTGCGGGTAATGGTGGTGTTTTTAAAGGTGCTGGTTTCAGTAATATCTGAACAGCCTCTCCCCTGGACTTTCCTTCCAATGCTTTGACACCATTCCATTCCTGCCCTAAAGCAGTTCGCGCAACTAGGTGCCGTGTATCTGAGAAACTTAGCCGTCCCATTCTATCATCCTACCTAAAATCCCCGGCGATATTTATAAGTATAAATACCTGCTCGTTTTATTATTTTTAATATGAGCTAATTTACGCCTGTTTGTATTAAGAGACTCTGAACGAGATAAAAACTATTCGGGATATCCTGACAGGCGGTACTATTTGGCCGATAGTATACAGCGTTTCACATTGGAATCAAATAATGAAGATTGATGTAGATATAAATGAAATTGAAGAGCTTGAAAAGCAGCTAAACAAGTTTAAGTATGATTGGCAATGCATCCAGAGTCAAAAAGCTTCAACATGGCGAGTTCATTTTGTAATTAGCTTCACTATCGCCCTTTTCCTATCTGTACTTGCATCTGGATTTTGGTGGTTAGGAATTATAGTTGTTGGATATTTTGCGGGCTCGTTGTTTTCAATGTTACGTTTAAATGCAAAAACAAATCATCAAATTAACGAACATAAGAAACAACTGAAACTAGTTCGACTCCTCAGAAATTTTGAGGCTTCACCTTATTCGAAATAAGCAATATACCAAAATTTACAAGGCATCACATGAAGCCTTGTAAATTTCTGGAATTAAATTAAGTTATTTATAGCAAACCGCACTTATGAGCGCTTTGAACTGCAGCAGTACGGTTATTGACATTTAACAGCCTGAATATTTCATGCAAATGTGCTTTCACGGTATTGGTTGAAATACTTAGTTCGCTGGCAATTTGTTTATTCAGTAATCCTTGCGATAATAAATGTAATATTTCATGTTGACGGGAAGTCACTCTGCTGACATCTTCATCTGAGTATTTGTTATTACTCGCGTGCACACTAGGCAAATAGGTATCGCCATTAAGAACGGTTTTGATAGCTTCAATCAATACTTGACTATCGCTCGCTTTGGAAACAAAACCAGAGGCACCATTAGCCAGTGCAATATCTGCCATTGAAGATGAATTGGTAGCAGAGACAACTAGCACTGGAGTCCAGATGTTTAATTCTTGTAACTGTTCCATTAGACAGAATCCATTAGCACCCGATAGGTTGATATCCAACAATATTAGATCAGGGGAACCCCCATCAAGAATTAATTGAAGTCCATCCTGTGTATTCTCGGCATAGAGTGTTTCCAGATGTTCATCAATCGTGCCCAAAAGGAACTTCATACCTTCTGCAAATAATATATGATCATCTATTATTAAAATTTTCATGCTTTCTCCTTGGCAAAACATACCTTAAACCTAATAAATTAGTCATTTAATTGTGACGAAATGTGACTATAGATATTTAATAACACTGAGTTTCTCGCATGAACCCAGCGTTGATAAATGTAAGGAATGAATATAATAATATATATAGACTATTTCTGTGAAATATGTCACAAAACCAGATTTTTACTGCATGATTCCAGATTAACGGCCGCATTCTGAAGAAAGTTATATTAGCATTTTCAAATATAGTGATTAATAAAGGTATGAATTATGTAGAGCGCCTTGTATAATCCGCGCGCGCTATGGTAGCTCTCAAAAATAACTGGAATTAATCAGAGGTATCTTAAGCACTCCAAATAAAGTAACGAGTATAAAATTGTGATTGAGAATTTAAGAAATATTGCCATCATTGCCCACGTTGACCATGGTAAAACAACACTGGTTGATAAACTACTAGAGCAGTCTGGCACTTTAGGCGATCGCGCCAATGTATCAGAGCGCATGATGGACTCTAACGAGATCGAGCAAGAGCGTGGCATCACGATTTTAGCAAAAAACACCGCAATCACCTGGGGTGATTACCGCATCAATATCGTAGACACACCGGGTCACGCCGATTTTGGTGGAGAAGTAGAGCGTGTACTCTCAATGGTTGACTCAGTGCTTCTTCTTGTCGATGCCGTTGACGGCCCAATGCCTCAAACCCGCTTCGTTACCTCAAAAGCATTCGCGATGGGCTTTAGACCTATTGTTGTTATCAACAAGATTGACCGTCCTGGTGCACGCCCTGATTGGGCGCTTGATCAAACATTTGAATTGTTTGATAAGCTCGGCGCAACCGATGAGCAGCTAGATTTTCCAGTTGTTTATGCATCAGCCATTAATGGTTATGCAGGGCTAGAAAGTGATGTTAGTGATGGTGATATGATACCTTTATTACAAACTATAGTTGATAGCGTAAACCACCCTGATGTTGATCCTGATGCACCCTTCCAGATGCAGGTTAGCCAACTGGATTACAATTCTTACACTGGCTTGATCGGTATTGGTCGTATCAAACAGGGTAAAATCAAAAAGAATTCTGTAGTAAAAGTCATTGATACCGAAGGTAATATACGCAATGGTCGCATTTTGCAACCAATGGGTTTTCATGGCCTTGATCGCGTTGACGTTGATATAGCACAGGCTGGTGACATTATTGCATTTACCGGTATGGATAAGCTTCATATCTCAGACACACTTTGTGATCCTGATAATGTTGTAGCGCTTCCCGCGATGACAGTTGATGAGCCTACTGTTAGTATGACATTTCAGGTAAATAGTTCTCCGTTTGCAGGTAAAGAAGGTAAGTACGTGACTTCTCGCAATATTCAGGAACGTCTTGATGAAGAGCTGCTTCACAACGTAGCATTGCGCGTTGAGCAGGGCGATGACGTTGATAAATTTAGAGTGTCTGGTCGAGGTGAATTACATCTTGGGATTTTGATTGAAAACATGCGCCGCGAAGGTTTTGAAGTTGCTGTTTCCCGTCCTGAAGTTGTTATTCGTGGTGAGGGTGATAAGCGTGAAGAGCCATATGAAAACATGACCATTGATGTTGAAGAAATACATCAGGGTAGCATCATGGAGAAAATGGGTGAGCGCAAAGGCCAGCTGCAAAATATGGAACCAGACGGAAAAGGTCGTGTACGTCTTGAGTATGTCATTCCATCACGAGGATTAATTGGTTTCCAGACTGAATTTATGACCATGACTTCTGGTACTGGTTTGATTTACCATGCTTTTGATCACTACGGTCCATTATTAAAAGAAGAAATTGGACAACGTAATAGTGGCGTCCTAATTGCCAATGCAACGGGTAAAGCACTCGCCTTTTCTATCTTCAATCTCCAAGAGCGCGGTAAGATGTTTATCGACCACGCACAAGAAATATACGAAGGTCAGGTTGTCGGCATCCATAGTCGCGATAATGATTTGGTGGTTAACCCACTTAAAGGCAAGCAGTTAAATAATATTCGTGCAGCGGGAACCGATGAGAACCTAATTCTCACCAAGCCAATCAAATTTACACTTGAGCAAGCACTTGAGTTTATCGATGATGATGAGCTGGTAGAAATCACCCCTGAAAATATTCGTATTCGCAAAAAGGTGCTTGCGGAAAGCGCACGTAAAACTGCGTCACGGCAAAAAACTAGCTAAATTAATTTCTGGTATGACTTTATAATATATGCCTAAATAAGCCCTTTGCACATTCTCAAATTGCAAAGGGCTTACAAGGGCATATTATGAAAAATTTTATATTTTTATGGTTCATCACTGCAGCATCGTTATTACTCAATGCTTGCGGTGGTGGCTCATCCTCATCTACCGATTCCGGGTCCGTTCAACGCGGCTCTCTGGTAAGTTCCACTTATATAACATCCAGCAAATCCTTTTTATTACCTTATAAGGTCGATGCCTATAAAATAGTTTACTACACCATTAATGCCAACAATAAGGCTATTAAAGCCTCAGGCTTATTAAGTATTCCGGCAAAAGCTAAGAGTGAAAAAAGCCCGATGCTCAGCTACCAACACGGCACTATTTTTTTGGATGTGCAAACACCTTCTAGAAGCGCAAGCTCTATTCAAGGCATCAATACACTAGCGGGAACGGGTTTTATTGTCAGCGCGGCTGATTATATTGGCTATGGCGAATCCTCAAATACAATTCACCCCTATCACCACGCCAATAGCCTTGCCAGTGCTGCGATTGACATGCTTAAAGCCAGCAAGATTTTTCTTGCCAACAAAGACATTAAAACAAACTCGCAATTATTTCTGGCGGGTTATTCAGAAGGCGGTTATGCAACATTGGCAATGCAAAAAGCAATCCAGATAGATTCATCAGGAGAATTCACAACCACTGCATCAGCGGCTGGTGCAGGTGCTTTTGATTTAACTGAAACGGCTAGGACACTGGCGAATAAAATTACTAACGAAGATCCTTCCTATATGAGCTTTTTGATAAAGGCCTACGATTCAGTGTATACCTTAAATAAAGTGACAGAGGTATATCAATTAGCCTATCGGAAAACCATAAATACACACTTTGATGGCAAGCATTCGGGCAGCCAGATAGACAATAAATTGAGCCATACCACTAGTGAGCTTTTTCAGCCTGAATTTCTGGCAATTCTGCGAGGCGATGGCGACCATGTGATTAAAGACAAGCTTGCATTAAATGATATATATGATTGGAAGCCAGACGCGCCGACACGCTTTTATCACAGTCCAAATGATGAAGTTGTCCCTTATCATAATGCTGTAAAAGTTCTACAAACCATGCGTAATAACGGGACAAAAAATGTCAGCCTAGGAGACTGCGGGGTAGGCTCCCATGTAGCTTGCGCGATACCCTATGTATTTGATGCTTTAAATTTCTTCTTAGGGTTTGCTGAAGACCTGTAACTAAGTATTACAACAAAGAAGGCATTTGATTTTCTAGGGTGGATAAGCGCAACACATCCATCTTTGAGACCTGTGTAAAGCATCGCAGATGCTCTCTTCATGGATACGCTATCACTTATCCACCTACGGTTTTGTGATGCTTGTGGAAATCGGCTGATGCTAAAAACCCAGGGGGTGCCATACGAAAAATCCAGCCCTGATTGTGGCTGTTTTTAAAATGGCACCCCCCCAGGGCTAACGCATTAAAATTCTCCAAATAGAACTTTCTGGCGGAAGTCATCATTCCATGCGGTATTAAGCCGCTTCTGCTTAATACTCAGTTTTGAGGGTTCTG
>Ga0209633_10004500_pt1 | contig 12508 bp, 14 predicted proteins | sample Cruoilmetagenom1_FD_187290 | JGI IMG/M metagenome (GOLD analysis project Ga0209633, IMG submission 187290) | Oil polluted marine microbial communities from Coal Oil Point, Santa Barbara, California, USA - Sample 1 (SPAdes) (version 2) | ecosystem: Environmental > Aquatic > Marine > Oil seeps ... | reverse complement strand
TCGCCGAGATGGTCCATACACGCAATATCCGTGTCACCCGCATTGCCCATGGTGTACCCCTAGGGGGCGAACTGGAATATGTCAATGTGACCACACTTTCACATGCCTTCAGTGGCCGCAAAGACTTTTAACGGGTAGGGGGACCTAAAGTGGCTGCCTTTGTTCCCTTTTGCTTCAATCTTGAGTTGTAACGAGTGAGTTATGTCTCTGACACCAGTCCCCTTCTACAACGAAGGCAATTGCTTGAGATCGTGCAAGGAGCGAAGCTGATAAAAGAATATACTCAATAATGTTTGCAACTTTAGATGGACAGACTTAGTTTTTAAAACTTAGATGTTTAACCCGTTCCAGTGATTTGGCAAACTGCATACACACGGTTTTGAAATACTGGTAGCTGTGTATATCCAGCACACAATCCAGGGTATGGCGATCGGCATAGATCAGGCCAACCGCCTTTTTGTTGACGAAGATCGACATGGCGAGGAAAGAATTTAGCATGATCATGCGTTGAAACTCTTTCGGCACCAGCGGCCAGAATTTTTCCCGATTTTGATCATTGATCCAGACGCCCTGCATTTTCTCCATGAGATGGTAAAAGAGGTGCGGTTGTTTCAGTGAAAGGTGAAAACGGTTAAAACTGGGGTCATTCTCAGTGCCCGCCACTGCATGTGCGATCAGGCTGTGACGTTCTGTGTCGATGACCGCGAAGACAACGCGGTTGAGACCAATGCCATCGTGCAAGGCATCGATAGCAGTAGAAATAATTTCATTTTGTTCGATAAGTGTTGCATCCGTAAGGTGTCGCAATTGTTTCTTTAACAATTGCAGTTGTGGACTCAAGCAGATCCCGGCCGCTTCGGTTTGTGGTGAAATTTTTGCGGTGGAGAGGGTCTCTTTATTAAGGACAGGTGTTACCTGCACGAATTGCAGGGCCGCAGGTTTTACGCCGTAGTAGGCAGAGCCTCGCGCGGCCTCGGCCGCGGTGCTATGACAATTGGCAATAATCCTGTCGATGTTTTCTTCTTTCAGCCACTCTGTGGCGTTAGACATTAATTGCATTGTCTTCGGGTCAGTCCAGCTGGTCGTGGCATAGCGTGCAAGTTGCACCGCCAGCATGACGCCATAAGCACGGGGAAAGCGGGCGTTTTCCGGATGGAGCGCCTCACTGACCAGGTTGGGTAGATGCCAGCGTTTCGCTATCTCCAGTGATAATTGATCCAGGGTAAAGCCGAGAATGATGTACTGAGCCTCTTCCGAGGCGACGTGTTCTTCGGTGCGCATGACGTAAATTTCATATAATTTTTCAGGGGCAAACATTGACAGAATAATTTCGCCCAGAAAATGCAGTTGCGCACTGGCAAAGACTTCATCGGGCGTCATGTCGCGCCGCTGAAGGGCCCAGTTAAAGGCCTGCATACCCGCATAGTATGCGCGGGTGAAGGTAAACAATACCTGGGTGCGCGCCTTCTCCGGCAGGTCTTTTTCTACCGAGGGCAGAGAATTGGCGATATTACTGACAGTTTTTGTTCCCAGCATCATCAGCGCCTGCTGGACAGAATTCACATCACTTTGCAAACTGCCATGCGCCTTCTGGCTACAGGTGCGCAAAAGTTGAACAGTTAACCCCGGGTCACGCTCCACAATGGCAACGATTTCATTTGTCGTTGTGCTATCAGAGTTGCAAGCGTTTGCTAACTCTTTGATAGTATTGGTAAGAATCGGTATTGGTTTTTCACCGAGTTTCTTCAGCCATTGATCGATTTTTTTGCTCATGAGCACCCGAAAACATTTTAGTATCGCAAATGCAATTCCTGTCTGAGCTATCGGATGATTTTGGCAAAGGCTTTAATTTTCGGCTTAAGTTTCTATGACTTGCAGACGATAACCATCTTGTTCAAACAGATTTTAGAGTAAACGCATGAAGGTCTACCGCACCATATGAAATTTGCAATCGGGTTGATTCTTACCGCTGGCTGTATTTTTGGTGGTTACGTGCTATCGCACGGTATTCTGCTCGCGCTCTGGCAGCCCTTTGAGCTGATGATTATTGGCGGCGGTGCCTTGGGTGCCTTTATCATTGCCAATCCAAAGACCGTTATTATGGGTGTCTTTAAAGGTGTGCTCGGTCTATTTAAGCCCACGCCATATAACAAAAGCATGTATATGGAATTATTGACCCTGATGTTTCGCCTCTTCAGTAAGGCCCGTAAAGAGGGGTTGATGGCACTGGAGGCCGATATTGATGAACCTGCCGAGAGTGAAATCTTTTTGGCCTTCCCCAAGATCATTAAAAACCACCATGTCTCGGAATTTATCAGTGACTATTTGCGCCTGATGGTTGGTGGCAACATGAATGCCTTTGAGCTGGAGAATCTGATGGATGTGGAGCTGGATACCCACCACCATGAATCACATGAATCCAGTGCAGCGCTGCAAAGCGTGGCGGATGCCTTGCCCGGCTTTGGTATTGTCGCCGCGGTCATGGGTGTGGTCATTACTATGGGTTATATTACCGAGCCGCCGGAGGTTTTAGGTGGCCATATTGCCGCAGCCCTGGTCGGTACTTTTCTCGGCATTCTTCTCGCCTATGGCTTTGCCGGCCCCATGGCCAAGGCGCTTGAATACAAGGCAGTGGATGAGTCCAAGTTTCTGGAGTGCGCCAAGGTCTGCATTATGGCGACACTCAACGGCTATACGCCACAGGTCGCGGTTGAATTTGGCCGCAAGGCAATTTATGGGCATCTCCGGCCGAATTTTTTCGAACTGGAAGACCACATCAAGGCCTCAAAATAAAAAGGGCATAAAGGGCGCTCCTGGTGGCAGGCAACGATAAAAAACAACCAATCGTCATTAAGAAGATCAAGGGCGGCGGCCATGGACATCATGGTGGTGCCTGGAAGGTGGCCTATGCCGATTTTGTAACAGCGATGATGGCCTTTTTTCTATTGATGTGGCTATTGGGCTCGACCAATGATGGTCAGAAGGCGGGTATCTCTGAGTGGTTTAAGAATCCGGCCGGGGTGCAAGGCCCCGGTGGTGCCAGTACCAGTATGATTAAGCTGGGTGGTATTCTTGAAATGCCAAAAGGCAAGGACAGCGAAAAGAAAACATCTAAGGAAAATGTACCCGCCTCGGAAGCGGATAAAAAAGAAACTAAAGCAGCCGAGATATCTAAAGAGGTAGAGAGACGAAGTCTCGATTCCCTGTTGCAGACATTGAAAGAGGCTATTGAAAAAAGCCAGGCATTGAAACCCTTTAAGGACCAGTTGCTTCTGGATATTACCCCGGAGGGCCTGCGTATACAGATTGTCGACAAGGAAAATCGCCCCATGTTCGGTCTGGCGAGCGCCAAACTTAAACCTTATATGCGAAAAATTCTGCGTGCGATTACCAAGATCATCAGTAAGGTTCCCAATCGCATTTCGATTTCGGGACATACCGATGTGACCAACTTTGTCGAGGGTTACCATCGAGAGTATGAAGACATACAAGAGCGTATACGTTATACCAACTGGGAGCTATCAGCGGACCGTGCCAATGCGGCGCGCCGAGAGATGGTAAAGGATGGTCTGGGCGAGGATAAAGTTGGTCAGGTCATTGGTCTGGCCTCATCGGTCCTGTTTGACAAAAAGAACCCCAAGAGTCCCATTAATCGACGTATCAGCATTATTGTGATGAATAAGGCGACAGAAAAGAGTATTGGCCTGGGTCCTCGTGGCACGGCGACGGTTTCGGATGTGAAGCAACTCATTAAAATCAAAAAAAACAAGCCCGCGACAGTCGAAGATCTCAAGAAGATGTTGCCCGGGGGGCAAATCAAAGTCCGTTAAGGTGTTAGTTCTGCGGCAATGCTGTGGTAACTTCGCCAGCGCCTTTCCGTGATTTCGCCTTTTTCCACGGCACGACGAAGCGCACAGCCAGGCTCCAGATTATGCTGGCAGTCACGGAACTGGCATAAACCCAGGTAAGGGTGGAACTCGCGGAAACCTTGCATGAGTTCCTCGGCGCTGAAGTGTGGTATATAAAACTCCCGAATACCGGGTGAGTCGATAATGTTGCCCCCGATTGTTAGATGATAAAATCTCGCCGTGGTCGTGGTGTGTGTGCCCTGTTCATGAGCAACAGAAATATCGCCGATACGAAGTTGCTCGTCGGGCAGCAGGGCCTGTATCAGGGAGGATTTGCCGACGCCTGATTCCCCCATGACAATACTGGTTTCGTTCTGTAGTGCGACTAACAGGCTATCGAGCCCAAGCGACTGTTTTACACTGGTCTCAATAATCGGATAACCCAGTTGTTGATAGATGTGTAGACGCTGCCGATAGGTGAGGTGCTGTGCCTCGCTAAGCAGATCAATTTTGTTAAAGACAATAATGGCATTGATTGCATGGTTCTCCAGCGCGACCAGGTAGCGGTCAATGAGCCCCTCATGTATTTCAGGTTTGGCCGAGACCATGATTAGGGCCTGTGTAATATTGGCAGCCACCACTTTATATTCACCGCGCCGGGTAGAACGCCCCCATTCGTTTCGGCGGGTCTGTAAGGCGATAATGATTCCGGTTTCGCTATTATCATCTAATTGCCAGATGACACGATCACCACAGACCGGTTTTTCGATGTGTGTCCGTATATAGCAGGAAATTAATTCACCCTTCTCATTTTCAACCTGAATGCGTTTGCCCTGGTGAGAAATGACGGTGCCGCTGAAGGTCTCGCCATCATCCGCAATTGTTACCGATTGTGTGTTATTCAGATGTTGCTGTTGGCGTTCCAGGATACGACGATTTTGTTGTTTTGTGATTTTACGTTTGGCCATGGGGTGTTTGTTTCAGCAAACAGCAGAGGCAGAGATACAGGCACGAGAGGGTTTCTGAGCTAAGGTAGAGAAAACGGTATTATTCATTTTTGAAGTGATAAAAGGTTTTATTGAGATAGGCGATGAGATCATCCGTCTGGTCTTCCGGCCAGGGCAAGCCGAGACTGTTTTTACAGCGCTTTACCTGTTTTATCAGCGCGGACATGGAGTCAATGCGACGGTCTTCGCGCACATAAATGCTCGTACCATCACCACCATACATGGAGGCGTGACACTGAATACAATTTTCATTGTGCAGAATACGTCCACGCTTGATATCGGCCGCCTGGCTGTGACTGAAAACACTGTTCAGTAGTAGTGTGATCGTAATAACAGAATATTGCAGCATATTTATCTTCATTAGGTCGCCACGATTTTAGATGTCAAATGAGCAATGCGCACCGGCGCTGGCGGGTGAGAGTCATGAAAGGCGGAATAGAGGGGGTCGGGTGTGAGGGTATTGGCGTTTTCCTTATAGAGTTTAACCAGCGCCTTGATCAAATCACGGGCATCGGTTTGTTCGGCGGCAAAGCTGTCGGCTTCAAATTCGTGTTTACGGCTTACCCAGGAAAAAATGGGGTGTAAAAAAATACCCGCAACCGGCATGACCAGCATAAACAGGATTAGGGCCATGTGTTTTGATGGGGTGTCGACGCCAAGGCCGTGATAGAAAAGGGGGTGTTCAATCAGCCAGCCAAGCAGGGCCAGTCCTGCCAAACTCATAGCGGCCGTACTGAGAAGACGTTTTTGGATGTGTTTGCGTCTAAAGTGGCCCAGTTCATGGGCCAAAACGGCTTCGACTTCCTGCGCATCAAGGGACTCGATCAGGGTGTCAAAAAAGACAATCCGTTTATTCTGCCCCAGCCCTGTGAAATAGGCATTGCCATGGGCGCTACGACGCGAGCCATCCATGACAAAAATGCCATTACTGGTAAAGCCGCAACGCTGCATGAGTTGTTCGATGCGCTGGCGCAAGTCGCCGTCTTGCAAGGCCTGGAACTTGTTAAACAGCGGGGCAATAAATGCCGGGTAGGCCCAGAACATCAATAGGCTAAATCCCAGCCACACGGCCCATACCTGTAGCCACCATAGTGTTGCCGCATGATACATTAACCAGAGAATAAGCCAGAGTAGGGGGACGCCAATCGCCAGCGTGAGTATAAGTTGTTTTGCCAGATCCAGAATAAACAGTGCCGCTGTCATGCGGTTAAAGCCAAAGCGCTGTTCAATGGCAAAGGTACTATAGACAGCAAAGGGCAGGCTGAGTAATTCACCGATTACCAGCAGGCTGCTCATAACCATCACCCCTGTCCACAGCGGTGACCAGCCAAGGTTGCGCCAGGCATCATCCAGCCATTGCAAGCCGCCACCCAGTGTCCAGGCCAGCAACAGGACACTTGTATAGATGAGTTCAATGCGACCGAAGCGTGCCTTGGTAACCGTATAATCAGCCGCCTTTTGGTGTTCCGTGAGGTCAATTCTGGAGACGAAGGCCTCCGGCACGGCGCTACGGTAACGAAGGACGTGTGCGATTTGGCGCTGGACCAGCCACAATTGCAGTAAGCTGGCAGCGATCACAGCGGCGATAAAGACCTGGCTAACCCAATCCATAAATAAAAGTATTCTTCCTCAATTATCAATTTTTGTGCCCGTGGGCATGGCAGGTTAGCCTTTGCTACAATGCTTGGCAAGCGAGATAATAAGGAAACCCCATGACCCCAAATAGCAATAACCTCATCTGGATTGACCTGGAAATGACCGGTCTGGATACGCAGAGGGATACGATCATCGAAATTGCCACTGCTGTGACCGATGCCGAGCTGAATATTCTCGAAGAAGGCCCGGTCCTGGCGATTCACACCAGCGATGAGGTCCTCAATGGCATGGACGCGTGGAATACCCGTCAGCACGGTGGCTCTGGCCTTATTGAGCGCGTGCGTCAAAGTACAACAAGCCTTGATGAGGCGCAGAGGCAGACCATTGACTTCCTGCAACAGTATGTCCCAGCCAGGACATCCCCTATGTCGGGTAACAGTATTTGTCAGGACCGTCGTTTTATGGCGCGTCAAATGCCGGAGCTGGAGGCCTTTTTCCACTATCGAAATCTGGACGTGAGCACTCTCAAGGAACTGGCCAAGCGCTGGGCACCTGCCGTCAGCCAGAGTTTTAACAAGCAGTCCAGCCACCTGGCGCTGGATGATATCCGTGACTCGATTGCCGAGCTTCGTCATTACCGCGAGCATTTTATCCGTCTGCCGCAATAGGGTCGGATTTCCGGCAATGCGGCCTCTAAAATATCGTCAATAGTTTGTCACTGCTATCAATTGCATACCCCATGCGTTTGTAACCTGTTGTTTATATAAAACATTATTTTATTGCTGTGACTGGTATATGTTTTGCATTCGCTAAATCAGGATTTTCCCAAATAACGATAAACCAGAATCGATATGGCAAAAGAAGACAAAGACGACAAAGATGACGCAATTGAGCTGGACGCCAGCATCAAAAAAGGGGGTATGGGTAAGCTTATCCTGATCATCGTGCTCGCCATTCTGCTAATGGGTGGTACGACGGTGGGTATCCTTTACTATACCGGTGCTATTGGCGGTAAAGGCGATAGTAGCAAGGATGTGGCTGGCGAGACAAAGGAAGAGGCAGTGGGTCCGGCAATCTACTATGAACTGAAGCCGGAGTTTATTGTGAACTTTGAAGGCAATCAAAAAGCCAATTACCTGCAGGTTAATATGCAGCTCATGACGCGTACTCCCGGTGTGGTAAATATCCTGGAGGAAAATGACCCCCTGATTCGTAACAACATCTTATTACTGTTTAGCGGCCAGAAGTACGACGAGCTGAGTACCCTTGCGGGTAAGGAAAAATTGCGCGCCGAAGTCCTCAAGACGGTGCAACAGATAGTGAAGACCGAGTTGGGCAAGCCCGCCATAGAAGCCGTGTATTTCACCAGCTTCATCATGCAATAAGAGTGAATTGATGTGAGTGACTTATTATCACAAGACGAAATTGATGCGCTACTGCATGGAGTCGACAGTGGTAACGTCGATACCGACGATGATGCTGAATTTGACGGTGTCGCCCGTCAATTCGACTTTGCCAGCCAGGACCGCATCGTCCGTGGCCGGATGCCGACACTGGAAATGATCAATGATCGCTTTGCCCGTTATTTTCGAATAACTATGTTTAATATGATGCGTCGTTCAGCCGAAATTTCGGTTGCGGGCGTGCAGATGCTCAAATTCTCGGAATATATTCATAGCCTGTTTGTCCCTACCAGTTTAAATATTTGCAAAATACGTCCACTGCGCGGCACCGCCTTATGTGTCTTCGACCCGAAGCTGGTCTTTGTTACTGTGGACAATTATTTTGGTGGCACCGGACGCCACGCCAAGATTGAAGGTCGTGAATTCACCCCGACAGAACAACGGGTGGTTAGCATGATGTTGAATGATGCCTTTCATGACCTCAAAGAGGCCTGGGCACCGGTATTACCCGTGGACTTTGAATTCCTGGCTATGGAAGTTAACCCCCAGTTTGCCAATATTGTCAGTCCGACCGAAGTCGTGGTGGTCAGCACCTTTCATGTGGAATTGGATGGTGGTGGCGGAAACTTTCAGATTGTCATGCCATATTCCATGCTTGAGCCGATTCGTGAACTGCTCGATGCGGGTGTGCAGAGTGATCGCTCCGACCATGATGAACGCTGGGTGGTCTCCCTCCGTGAAGAGGTTAAGACAGCGGAGGTGAGCCTGTCTGCCACCCTGGCCAAGGTGCAGGTCAAATTAAGAGATGTGCTGGCGATGGAAAAAGGTGATGTGATTTCAATCGATTTCCCCGAGAAGATTTTTCTCAAAGCCGGAGGCGTCCCCATCTTTGAGGGCACTTTTGGTGAGTCTCGAGGTAATCTGGCCATCAAAATTGACAAACCCATGAGACGAACAAAGTTACCTAACGATGCAGCGACACAGGCATTGAGTACAAAAACAGGAGCTGGTAATGACTGATACAGACACGGATACAGAAAAAGATGCGGATGTGATGGATGATTGGGCCGCAGCAATGGCTGAAGCGGCGCCCACTGAAGCGGCGTCCACTGAAGCGGTGTCCACTGAAGCGGTGTCCACTGAAGATGCCGAGCCGGAAGTCAGTCATGCCGGTCTGCAAAACTTGAAGACAGATGTGCCGACATATTCTGTCGGTAATGAAGAGCTCAATCTTGATGTTATTCTGGATATTCCAGTCATGGTCTCCATGGAAATTGGCCAGACTAAATTGAATATCCGCAATTTATTACAACTCAATCAGGGTTCGGTGATCGAACTGGACCGGCTCGCAGGTGAGCCACTGGATGTGCTGGTCAACGGTACGCTGATTGCCCATGGTGAAGTGGTAGTGGTGAATGAAAAATTCGGTATACGTCTAACTGACGTCATTAGTCCCGCAGAACGGGTCAAAAAACTCGGGTAATACACATGAAACACTATTTACACTGGAGCTTATGGCTCTGGCTGGGGATCGTTTGTCCTGCGTTTTCTAAAGGGGTCACGGCGCAACCTGGCCCCCTGGTCACAGAGACGGTTTCGGCAGGCCAATACCTGCAAATGGGCCTGGGCCTGTTACTTGTGCTTGGCGTTATTTTTGGCCTTGCCTGGTTAGTTCGTCGCATGGGTCAGTTTACGGCCCCCGCCAATGCCCAGGTAAAAGTGCTTGGAGGTGTTAGTGTTGGGCAGCGAGAAAGGGTGCTGATTATACAAATTGCTGATGCGCAACTGGTGATAGGGGTTGCACCAGGCCGTGTGAATACGCTGCATGTCTTTGATAAACCCGTACTGATGAATGAGGCTAAATCTGTCGCCGGAAGTTTTGCAGCACGTTTGCAATCCGCACTAAAGGGACAGACAAAATCATGAAGTGGTGGCGCATCATTCCTGGCATATTGGCGGCCATAGGTGTTTTTGCGCTATCGTCTGGGTTGGCGACGGCGGCGCAGGGTCTGCCTGCGATATCGGTGACGACGGCGCCGGGCGGCGGCCAGACCTACACGCTAAGCATTCAGGTGTTGGCATTAATGACCATGCTGACACTCTTGCCAGCAGCCTTGATGATGATGACCTCATTTACCCGCATTATTATTGTTCTGTCGATCCTGCGTCAGGCCGTAGGTCTGGTGCAGGCACCTTCATCACAAACCCTGATTGGTCTGGCATTGTTTCTGACATTCTTTGTCATGGCCCCGGTCTTTGATCGTATTAATAAGGATGCCTTACAGCCTTACCTGGCGAATAAAATAGAATTACAGACAGCGGTGGAGAAGGCCAGTGAACCCTTGAAGAAATTCATGCTGGGTCAGACACGTGAGACCGACATCAGCATGTTTGCAAAGATTGCCGGCCATAAAGCCTTCGACTCACCGCAACAGGTGCCGCTGACCATACTGGTGCCCGCCTTTGTGACCAGTGAATTAAAGACGGCCTTTCAGATCGGTTTTCTGCTGTTTATCCCCTTTCTTATTATTGACCTGGTGGTTGCCAGTGTCCTTATGTCTATGGGGATGATGATGTTATCGCCCATGATAATTTCTTTGCCTTTCAAGATAATGCTATTCGTGCTGGTGGATGGCTGGAATATCGTCATAGGCACCCTGGCATCAAGTTTTTACATGTAAAGGAGGATCGACGTGACACCTGATCAAATTCTGAGTGTCTTTCAACATGCGCTCGAAGTTGTCCTGATGCTATTGATGGTGACCCTGATCCCGGCACTGGTTGTCGGCCTGTTGGTGAGTATGTTTCAGGCCGCAACACAAATTAATGAAATGACACTGAGTTTTATCCCGAAGCTGATTGTGACAATTGCAACGTTAATGCTGGCTGGCCCCTGGATGCTACGTCTCATAATGGACTATACCCAGGAACTCATTAAGAATATTCCCTACCTGATTGGTTGAACATGAACTTCACTGGCGCAGAAATCACGGCATGGGTAGGCAGCTTTCTGTGGCCACTGTTTCGTATTGCCGGTATGGTCATGGCGGCGCCGGTCTTTGGCGCCCGCACAATACCCGTTCGCATCCGCACTGCATTTGCTGTTTTACTTGCCATGGTGATTGCGCCGTCGCTGCCTTCTGTTCCCGTTATCGATATCTTCAATCCCCTGTCATTGCTGATAGTTGCCCAGCAAATTCTCATCGGGGTGGTGATGGGCTTTACCCTGCAGCTTGTTATGAGTGCGGTGATTACCGGTGGTCAGGCGGTGGCTTTGCAAATGGGTTTGGGTTTTTCACTAATGGTTGACCCACAGAATGGCGTCCAGGTACCGGTCCTGAGTCAGTTTTATATTCTGATGGTCCTGCTGGTCTACCTGTCTCTCAATGGTCACCTGATACTGATCGAGGTCATGGTAGACAGCTTTACCATTCTGCCAATAGGGCACAGCCTGATGCCGGAAAGCCTGTGGCAACTGGTAAACTGGGCAGGTCTAATCTTCTCGGGGGCGGTGGCGATTGCCTTGCCTGCCATTGCATCACTTTTAATTATTAATATTGCCTTTGGCGTGATGACCCGCGCTGCACCGCAGTTAAATATATTTGCCATTGGCTTTCCCATTACCCTGACCCTGGGGTTTGCTCTCGTCTTGTTTACCCTGCCCAGTGTCATACCGCATGCCACCAATATGTTTAACTCGGCATACCAAATGCTCAAACAATTACTTGTAGGCATTCCGTAGTGGCAGAAGAAAGTGGCCAGGAACGCACCGAGGACGCGACCCCGCGCCGCAAACAGCAGGCGCGGGAAAAAGGTCAGATTGCCAGTTCGCGTGAACTGAACACGGTCTTAATGTTGATGATCTCAGGGGCTGCCTTATTTATTCTTGGTCCCTATACCGTCAATGAAATGCAAATACTTTTCAGGGAACATTTGCATATTGATCGACAGACAATTTTTACGCCTATGGCGATGCCCGGATTGTTGGAGGCGGCGATCGTGCAAGCCGTGGATGCACTGGTGCCATTTTTTATTATTGTGGTCATTACTGCACTAGCGGGTCCCATTGCCATGGGTGGCTTTAATTTTAGCAGTGAGGCGCTGTCCTTTAAATGGGAAAAACTGGATCCGGTCAAAGGTCTGCAGCGAATTTTTGCAATCCGTGGTCTGGTGGAACTGCTAAAGGCTTTGGCAAAATTTATTGTCATTGCCAGTGTGGCGATTGCGTATTTGTATAATCACATTGGCGAATACCTTGGCCTTGGCAGTGAACCCCTTCACCAGGCTATTGCCCATGCCGGTCGGCTATTGATCTGGGGCTTTATCGCAATGGGCTCGACCATGATTCTGATTGCCCTTGCCGATGTGCCCTTCCAATTATGGGATCACCATAAACAATTGCGCATGACCTTCCAGGAAGTCAAAGACGAAAATAAGGACACCGAAGGTAACCCGGAGGTCCGTGGGCGTGTTCGTCAGATGCAACGTAATGTTGCCCAGCAACGGATGATGCAAGAGATCCCCACGGCCGATGTTATTATCACCAACCCGGAACACTATTCGGTGGCGCTACGCTATGAAGGCAACAAGATGGGAGCGCCGATACTGGTGGCCAAAGGTCTTGACCTCATTGCCTTCCAGAATCGGCGCTCCC
>Ga0209633_10004499_pt1 | contig 12509 bp, 13 predicted proteins | sample Cruoilmetagenom1_FD_187290 | JGI IMG/M metagenome (GOLD analysis project Ga0209633, IMG submission 187290) | Oil polluted marine microbial communities from Coal Oil Point, Santa Barbara, California, USA - Sample 1 (SPAdes) (version 2) | ecosystem: Environmental > Aquatic > Marine > Oil seeps ... | reverse complement strand
GCCCCATCGCCGACGCCGCCGCCTTCCTGATTGCCGTGACCGCGTTCGGCGGCACGGTCTTCTCGATCTATCTGACGTTCCTTGAGCCGTTCGTGATCGGAGCCACCTGCATGTGGTGTCTGACCTCAGCTCTCGCCATTGTCGGGTTGCTCTGGTTCTCAGCAGCTCCCGGGTGGGACGCCTTCGAGCGACTTCGCGAGGCGAACGCGTCCGAAACGTAACGGACCCTTCGGATTCCAGAGGATTGGGTCAGAACCGGGGAGACAACAGGCAGTGGTACGTCACCCGTACTACGTACTTCCGTCCCCTACCCACTCGTCGATCCACGCGAATGCCTGATCCTCCGAGTATGGGCCGTCCTCCACCCTCCGATCGTAGAGCATCTTCATGATCTCCCCCACTCGGCGGCCCGGCTCGAGACCCAGGTGCTCCATCACCTGGTTCCCGTCGATCGGCGGACGGAGGGCATCGAGCTCCTCCTTCTCGCGAAGCTCGGCGATTCGCTCTTCGAGTTCGTCGATTCTTCGCGAGATCGTGCGCTCGCGACGCTTGTTCCGCGTTGTGACGTCGCAGCGAACGAGTTCGTTGAGGTCCTCGAGTTGATCCCCTGCGTCGCGAACGTAGCGGCGAACCGCCGAGTCGGTCCACCCCATCTTGAAGGTGTGGGGTCTCATGTGGAGGAACACCAGCCTGGACACGTCTTCGGTGGTCTTCTTCGAGTAGCGAAGCGCCTTCATGCGCCGTCTCGTCATACGAGCCCCCACGACCTCGTGGTGGTGGAAGGAGACCCCGCCCGGCCCGAACTCCCGCGTGTCGGGCTTCCCGACATCATGGAAGAGCGCTGCCAATCGAAGTTCCAGACGCGGCGACGTCTTCTCCACGACGGCGATCGAGTGGGCAAGGACGTCCTTGTGGTGATGGACAGGATCAACCTGGAGTGCCAGCGCCGGGAGTTCAGGGATGAATTCCTCAGCGAGGCCAGTCTCGACGAGGCCCCAGAGCGCAGGTCCGACGTGGTCCCCGATCAGTAGCAGATCGAGTTCGCTCTTGATCCTCTCCGCCGAGACGATCTCAAGACGACCATGCATCTCACTCACCGCGTTCAGGGCCTTCTTGTCGGGTTCGAAACCGAGGCGCGACACGAATCTGAACAGGCGGAGCATCCTCAGCGGATCATCTCCAAACGAGATCTCGGGATCGAGTGGTGTGCGGAGTAGGCGGGAGTGAAGATCGACCAGACCACCGTGGGGATCCATCATCTCCGGGGCATCATCATCCGACGTGGGAATGCGAATCGCCATCGCATTCACGGTGAAATCTCTCCGAGAAAGGTCTTCCTCGATGTCGTCCGAGTAGGTCACGTCGGGTTTCCGACTTTCGTCCCGGTAGATCTCCGAACGGAACGTTGTGATCTCGTGGACCCGTCCGTTCTTGATCGCTCCGATCGTCCCGTACGTCTTGCCTGCCAGATACAGGTCGGCTGCCCATGGACCCACGATCTCTTCGATCTCGTCGGGTCGGGCCCCTGTGGTGAAGTCGAGGTCAGCGTTCGGACGATCCAGCAAGGCATCGCGCACGCTCCCCCCAACAAGGTAGAGACCGTGTCCGGCATCGGCAAAGCGTTCGGCAAGCTCTCGCGAAGGAGTACCGGTCGCCAGAAGACTCTGGAGTCGCGGGGGAATCATGGAAGGGTCCCTTCTTCGAAGGGACGGCAGACAGCCGACAGCCGACAGCCGACAGCCAGGAGCAACAAGGCCTCGCCCGGTGTTGGCTGTTCCCTGTTGGCTGTTCGCTGTTCGCTCACTCTTCTCTCCAGCGGTTCGCAAGGCCGTCCGCGTACTCGTTCCACGTGTAGCCCACGTGGGCCTTGATCCATCGGAGCTTGAGTTCCGGACGTTTCCGGAATGCCGTGTACGCCCGGCGAACGAGGTCGAGGTTCTCCACAGGACCGGTCTTACGCTTCCAACCGCGTGCCTCCCAACCGGCCGCCCACTCGTTGATCGTGCGTACTGCGAGATTCGAATCTGAGTAGACCGTGACCGACGTGCCCTCGGGGATCATCTTCGCTCCCTCGATCAGGGCCATGAGTTCCATCCGATTGTTCGTCGTATCCGGATCGTGCCCGTGGCGCTCGGAGACGATCGACCCGTCGATCACGTGAACCGCTCCCCATCCGCCTGGACCGGGATTCGGAACACACCCGCCGTCTGTGAACACGCCCGTCTGTGGGTCCTCAGCCAGAGGTGGGGCTGAGGAGTTCGCCTTCTTCGCCGGTTTGCAGTCGCGACACTGTTTCGGTACCCACCCCGGATAGCGATCAAGGACGCTTTGTGGCAGGGAGAACTCAGAAGAGCACGTCTGGCAAGTGAAGCTCGGCATGGCGGGCAGGAGAGTACCGGCCCGGGAGGCAGAAGCTGCGCTCCCAGACAGCGGACAGCCGACAGCTCACAGCAGACAGCCAGAAAGAGCGACTCCTTCCGCCAACTCCAAGGGCGGGTCTGTTGGCTGTCAGTTGGTGTTGGTTTCCCTACGCACTCATCGCTCCGCTGGTTTGCGCTGCGACCTTGAAATCCGTTGTCGACGTGGCGTGGGATAGGGCGTCCTCAAACGACACATCTCCTGCCGTGTACAGGGCAAGGATGGCCTGGTCATACGTACGCATACCGAAGAACTCCCCCTCTGCGACGTCGACCACGATCGACGGAGTGCTCTCCTCTTCCTTGAGCTTCTCGGCAACGCGTTCCGTGTTGACGAGCACTTCAACAGCAGCCGCCCGGCCGTTGCCGTCTGCTCGGGGAATCAGTTGCTGGCTGATGACACCCTTCAGGGTTGTCGACAAGATCTGCCTCACCTGTTGCCTCTGGTAGGGCTCGAAGGACTCGACGATTCGGTTGATCGTCTCGAGTCCGTCGAACGTCGGCAAGATCGCCACCACGAGATGGCCGGTCTCCGAAGCACGCAGCGCCGCAGCAACCGTGTCGCGATTGGGGAGTTCCCCCACGAAGATCACGTCGGTATCGTTGCGCATCGCCGCCTGGAGGCCGGTCTCGAACGAAGCAGTGTCGAGCCCGACTTCGCGTTGCGACACCAGCGACTGGTTATCGGGGAACAGGTTCTCGATCGGATCCTCGATCGTCACGATGCTGCCCTTGCGCGTCGCGTTGACATACTCGACCACGGAGGCTGCCGTTGTCGTTCGGCCGGAACCCGACGGACCCGTGATGAGCAGCAATCCTGGCCTGCTGTCCGCCAGGCGTTCGATGGCTGTAGGGAGGCCGAGGGCTTCGAATCCGCCATTGACCGTACCGACGGTACGAAGCACCAGGGTCAAAGATCCGCGCTGACGGAAGACGCTGACGCGGAAGCGCCCGAGACCGGAGCGACCTATCGCGAAGTCCGCCTCGCCAGTCGATTCAAGAGCCGTCCGCGCTCTGTCGGTGGCAATCTCGTCGAGATAGCGCTCGGTGTCGGTAGGTGTAACCGACGGGAGGTCGGATCGGTGGACAGTGCCGTCTATACGGAATGCCGGCGGTGATCCAACCTTGAGGTGCAGATCGGATCCGCCGATCTTGGTCAACTTCTCAAGCAATCCGTCGAAAGACGGCAACAGTTCATTCATTTCGCTTCCCCGATCCGGTGGCGGCTATGGCATATATCGGCGCGCCGGGAGTGCCTCTTGACCAGCAGTTCGAGAAGGAGAGTGGTCGGTTGGTCCAGGGGAAATGGCAGACGGGAGGAGTACGTACGAGGCATTGCTGCCCTTTGCCTCTCAATTGTGCCCGACCCCAACGGTCTCCCAGAAGGGACCTACTCGAGGTCCCAGAAGAGCGAGAACACCTCAACGGCACTGTCGATCGCCGCATCGCTGGATTGTGGAGGATCAAGCGGAGGGGATCCGGACGCGAACCCGTCGAGAGTCGACGTCACCGATTCCCGAATCGCTCCCAGGTCGTATCCCCCTTCGAGATAGAACACCGTTCTCGTGCGGTCCATCACGTCACCCAGCGCCGCCGCCATTGCCCCGTAGTCGTCGGCATTCAGAGCCATCCCGCCAAGGGGATCGGCCGTGTGACCGTCATATCCGGCGCTGACGAGCAACCAGTCCGGTCCGAACTGATCGAGAATGGGTAGAACGACTCGCGAGAACGCTTCGCGATACACAGCCCCGTCCGACCCTCCCCACACCGGGATATTCACCGTAGCTCCGATTCCCAATCCCTTCCCCACCTCCTGGACACGACCCGTCCCCGGGTAGAACGGGGAATGGTGCAACGAGAGGTAGAGCACATCGGGCGATCGGAAGAAGATCTCCTGAGTTCCATTCCCGTGGTGGACATCCCAGTCGACGATGGCCACTCTCTGTCCGCGTCGGACGAGGGCCGCCGCCGAGACCGCGATGTTGTTGATCAGGCAGAACCCCATTGTGCGATCACTCTCGGCGTGATGACCCGGCGGGCGTACGACCGCGAACCCGACCTCGGCATCGCCGCGATCGATCGCTTCGATCACTGTGAGACCGGCGCCGGCGGCGAAACGCGCTGCGTCCCACGATCTCTCAACGGTATAGGTGTCGGCATCGATCGATCCACCGCCGTCGGCGCAGAACCCCTGCAATTGATCGAGGAAGGCCGCTTCGTGCACAGCAAGCAACTCTTCTCGCGTCGCCGCCCGCGCGTCGAAGCGGACGGTCTCGACGTGACTCGCAAGAGCACCTTCGATCGCGGCAGCGAGCCTCTCCGGCCGCTCGGGATGTTCGCGAGGGGAGACGTGCTCCAGACTTGACGGATGTGTGACGAGTGCGGACCTCATCTCCACATGGTTGCACGATTGGCCCCTCGAAGGCACATCGCGCGGAGTCGCCATTGCTACAGGGGGCCCGGCGGGGTGGTCCTTCTTCCACGGTACGCTGACGAACCAGGAGGAGCGCGCGATGGTGTCATGCCAATAAACGAGCATCCGATACCGGTTCTGCAACGCGGCTCCTGGCCGCAGCCGATCCGTCTGAGGAGAGGCTGGGCGCGGGCCGAGGCCCGTACGTGGAACGATCGCGTACCCGATGCCGCTCTACGTCTCGTACGCGGTGGGTCAGTCTTCCTGGAGTTGTGCTCCAAGCGATTGAACGAACTCGGAGCGCCCTACATCCTCTCTCCGCCACTCCCTCAGAGCAGTCGCCGACCCTGGGAGGCGGCCGGATTTGTCGAGTTCGTTCCTCTGGCATTCATGCGTCACGATCTCTCCGGGGGACTCCCTTCACCGGACCATCTCGTCATCACACCCCCCGACCACTCGATCGCAGACTTGCTGCGTGTCGATCACGCGGCCTTCGACGATTTCTGGCGGTTCGATCGATTCGGGATGGCCGAGGCCATCGCAGCAACCACAAAGACGAGGTCCCTGCTCATTCGCGGGCCTGACGGCGTTCCCGTTGCTTTCGCCATCGTCGGCTTCGGCCATGCCATGTCATATCTGCAACGACTCGCCGTGCATCCTGACTGGCAAGGTCAGCAGATGGGGCGGTCGTTGATCCGGGCAGCCGCTCGAACCGCGCAGTCGGCGGGGAGCCGCGCGATGATGCTCAACACACAAACCGACAACGACGCTGCCATCTCGTTGTACGTGTCCGAAGGCTTCGTCACGCTCCCCGAACCGCTCGCCGTACTCCGTCGAGGTTGAGCGATGCCTCCCCGCATTCCTGATCGTTATCGAATGAACGTTCGTCTCGGTGCCGACGGTGACATCGAAGAGTGGCTGGCTACCGATGAGCACCTCGAGCGCCCGGTCTTGATCCGATTCCCCGGCCCCGATGCTGACGCCGGTCGAATCGTCGCGTTCCTCGCTCCTGTTCGTGCAGCGGCGGCGACCACGCACCCTCATGTTCAGATGATCTACGCGGCCGGCGAAGTGGATGAATCCGCATTCGCCGTAGCGGAGTGGGACGGTGCGGTAACCATCGCCGATCGCCTCAAGGCCGGTGAGACGCTCCCTATCGCGGAGTACCTCACCAACGCAGCCGGGCTGGCTTCCGGTCTAGCCGCGTTCCACGCGAACGGTGGCATCCACGGAGCCATCGACCCGCGCGCCATTCACTTCTCGGCTGCTCACCCAGCACGTCTCGCCAGCTTCGGACGGGTTCCGACCACGTCAACCGCGGCCGAGGACACCGCTGCACTCGCTGCATCTCTACGCACGGCGATCACGGGAAGCGACAACCCTGCCGTTCTCCCCTCTCATGTCGCCGAGGGGATTCCGTCGTCTGTCGACGTTGCCCTCGCCGAGGCGGAGATCGGGATACTCGATGCAACGGGACTCGCTGATGCTCTGAGTTCGTCCTCTCTTCACCCTCAACCCGATGTCGATCGTCCGTGGTCTCTCAGACCCCTCGTCCTGTTCGCATTCGTCGTTGCCGCCGTTCTCTTGCTCTCCGTCGTTGGCCTTTCGATCGACGTCGATCCTGACTCTCCTTTCCTCTATCCGGCTGCGCCGGCCGAACAGGATCACGCTCCCCCAACCAGTACGGTCCAGGCGCTCGACACACCAACAGAGAACGCCATACCGACAGTGGTCAGCGTCTACGACCCATTCGGCGACGGCATCGAGAATGACGAAGCGCTCGCCGCCGTCGTTGACGGGAAGCGAGCGACCAAGTGGGAGACCGAACCGTACCCGTCACCGCTCGACGAAACGAAGGAAGGCTTGGGAGTCATACTCGAGTCCCCTATCCCTATCGGTGCGATCGAGATCACGGGAACGTCCGACACCCAGTTCACGGTGGCGTGGAATGTGACACTCCCTGACGTCCCCGGAGACTGGGAACGAATCGGAGCCGGGCAGATCCTCGCGGGTACGACACGTCTCGATGTTGCGCACAGGGAACAGGGCTTCTGGCTCGTATGGATCACGTCACTTCCGCAGCGAGCCGACGGCTCATTCGGTACGTCCATCGCAGAGATCCGGCTCCTCCCTTGATGGATTGCTTCACCTCCGTTCTTCGACCTGACCAGAATCAGGGTCGATGACCGCACGTTCCGCAGAAGATCGCGAACTGATCCGCCGCTACCTCGAAGGCGACGTGTCGGCATTCGACGAACTCATGCAAGCCCATGAAGACCGTGTCTTCGCGATCTGCCTTCGCATGATGCGCGATCGGGACTCTGCCCTTGACGCAACACAGGACGTCTTTCTCACCGTCTTTCGCAAAGCCGATCGCTACAAGGAACAGGCGGCTTTCAGCACGTGGCTCTATCGCGTCGCTGTGAACACGTGCTACGACCACCTGCGCCGCCAGAAGCGCAAACGCACCACCTCTATGCCCGATCATCTCGACCCCTCGGACCCACGCAGCGGTGACGAGTTCCACGCCGTCGAACTCCGACCCGATATTGAAACGGCGCTGGCCGGTCTCACTCCAGAGTTCCGTGCAGCCGTGGTGCTCGTCGACCTTGACGGCATGTCGCTAGAGGGAGCTGCAGATACCCTCGAGATACCCGTTGGGACGGTGAAGAGTCGCGTGTTCCGTGCGAGGAAACAGCTTGCCAAAGATCTCGGGAACCTCACGCCGGGCTCGGAGCATCCAAGTGACGAACCATGAGCAAACGTAACCAAGAACTCATCATCGATCTGCTCGGCGGCCGCCTGTCCCCCGACGAGGAACGAAGGGCTCTCTCCCGAATCGAGAACGACCCGGCCCTTCGTGCAGAGTACGAAGCACAGATATCCGCTCTCTCCATCCTCAGCGCTTCTGAGATGCCGTTGATGACGGCGAGCGAACGGACAACACTGCGCGCATCGCTCCGCCATCAACTCCACCTCGACAATGCCCCTGTCGCTGTTGTGGCAGCCCCGTCCCGATGGCAGCGTTGGTGGGCGCCTATGGGTGGTCTCGCCGTCGCAGCCGCCGTGGTTTTCGGCGCCGTCGTCGTGCTCCCTGGCGCTCTCTCGGGGGATGATTCGATCGGGACCTTCGAGACTGCTTCCGCCCCGATCACCACGATGGCAGCGAGCGAATCGCTCGCCGAGGACTCCTCCCTCATGACCGAGGACGAAGTCACCGGCGACAACAGTGCAGGAGCCTCAGCACCCGAAGCGACCGGGAGTGGTTCAGGGGACGCTGAGACCCAGGCCGCAGAAACGTACGATGCGGCCGTCGTTGGCGCCGCTCTTCCATATCTGACGGACCTCGACCTCGACATGCTCGAGAACGATCTCGCTTCCGACCCGGACTCCTTGAGGAACGCCGCTCCGCCGCCTCCGGCGAAGTCTGCCGGACTCGATGCTGGACAAGTCGACACATGCCTCGAGTCGCTACGGGCCGACAACCCGGCCTCGGAGGTCTCCCCCATCGCTCTCGCCACCTATGAGGACACCGAATCCGTCGTGGTATCTGTCACCCCGTCCGGAGCGGAAGCCTTCCTAGCCGTCTATGGCGTCGCTCTGTGCCAGGAGTTGGCCAGCACCGAGGGATAACCGCTCCGTCATTCGGCTATCCTCAATCACCATGACCGACCGACCGCGCAACGACTACCCGGCCAAGATCGCCGACTTCCTCGAGCAGCTTGCCACTCGCATCCGCTCACTCACGGTGGATCGTGCATCCCTGGCCGTCACATGGACGGCGATCGGCCTCGTAATTGCCACGGTTGCGGTCCTTGCTGTGATCTGGTTGCTCGTCGGTTTCTTCCGAGCTCTCGGTACCCTGGTTGGACAGGAACTCGCATACGCCATCGTCGGGGGCATATTGCTCATCGCCGGGGTGTTCATCTGGACGAAGAGATTTCCAGAAGACGAGTCGACACCACCACAGGAGTGACCATGACCGAGAAGGTCTTGATCATCGGGTCTGGCCCAGCCGGACTCACCGCCGCTATCTACGCAGCCCGCGCAGACCTCGAGCCACTGATGATCGAAGGTATGGAACGTGGTGGGCAACTGATGCTCACCACCGAAGTTGAGAACTATCCCGGTTTCCCCGAGGGAATCATGGGTCCAGAACTCATGGACGGAATGCGGAGGCAGGCAGAGCGCTTCGGCACTCGCATCATTTCGTCCGACGTGACGAAGGTCGACCTCTCAGAGCGTCCGTTCAAGGTCTGGGTCGGTGAGGATCTCTACGAGTCTGAGGCGCTCATCATCTCAACCGGTGCCTCCGCCCGGTGGCTCGGGATTCCCGGAGAGAGTCGCCTCCGTGGATACGGCGTCTCGGCTTGCGCAACGTGTGATGGCTTCTTCTTCCGAGATCGCGAGATCGCGATCGTCGGCGGTGGCGACTCAGCCATGGAAGAAGCGATCTTCCTCACGAAGTTCGCTTCAAAGGTCACGATCCTCCACCGGCGTGACGAGTTCAGGGCATCGAAGATCATGGCTCAACGGGCGATCGATCATCCCAAGATCGAAGTCCTGTGGAATACAACGATTGAGGAGGTCCTCGGGGACGATCTCGTTACGGGCCTCCGGGTGAGGAACGTTCTCACCGAAGAGGAGTCCGTGTTGTCGGTAGAAGGGTTCTTCCTCGCGATCGGCCACGACCCGAATACCAAGATTTTCCAGGAGTATCTCGACTTGGACCCCAACGGGTATGTCTCCACTGAGCCGGGCTCGACGGAAACATCCGTTGAGGGCGTCTTCGCTGCAGGAGACGTTGTCGACCACTACTACCAGCAAGCCGTGACGGCCGCCGGCATGGGTTGCCGGGCCGCTATCGACGTCGAGCACTGGCTCGATCGACCCGAGGCCTAACTACAACAGGGTCCGCCGACTGGTCGGCGGACCATTGACCATGAGGGAGTCAAGATGGGACAGAACACCGTCAAAGGAACCGACGCCACATTCGTCGAACTGATCGGGTCGTCGCTACCGACCCTCGTCGACTTCTGGGCAGAGTGGTGCGGGCCGTGCAAGATGATGGACGGACCTCTTGAGGAGATCGCCGGTGATCGGGCCGGGACGCTGCAGATCGTCAAACTCAACGTCGACGAGAATCCGTCAACGGCGATGCAGTTTGGCGTGATGAGCATTCCGACGATGATCATCTTCCAGGGCGGAGAAGAGAAGAAGCGCCTCGTCGGTGCCAGGAGCAAGGCTCAGTTGGAAGCCGAGATCGCCTCCTTCGTCTCCTGAGCTTCTCCTACCCGGTAGCGGGACTGTGAGGCTCTATCACTCCGGGGACCGCGGAGAGCCGGTTCGGGACATCCAACGGCGCCTGACCGGCCTCGGTGTTCAGACCGTCGTCGACGGTGCCTACGGATCTCAGACATTCGCGTCTGTCCAGTCTTTTCAAGAGGCGCGGGGGCTGCCCGCTGACGGGATCGTAGGCCCCGAAACGTGGAGAACGCTTGTAGACGCAGGGTTTCGACTCGGTGACCGCATGCTCTACCGGCGATCCCCGATGATGCGCGGCGATGACGTCTCCCGCCTCCAACAGAGCCTCGGCTCACTCGGATTCGACGCAGGCAAGGTTGACGGGCTCTTCGGCCCGGACACGCTCCGGGCTGTACTTGACTTCCAGCACAACCGGGGAATGGCCGAAGATGGATTCGCCGGCCGCGAAGTCGTTGACGAGTTGCTCCTGATGTCCAGAGCGACCGAGAAGCCAAGCAGAGAGGCTGTTCGTGAGCACGAATGGATCGAGTCTCTCCCCCAGCCGATCACCGGCGAACGAATCTACGTCGACCCGAACAGGGGAGAGGCCTCGACGCGAGACACCACATGGGCGGCAGGCGGGCGCCTGACCGCTGAACTCAGGCGTTCAGGCGCCCGGGTGTTGCTGTCCCGCAGCATTGATACGTCACCGAACGAACGTTTCCGGGCACAGCGCGCCAACCGCCTCGACGTGCAGATCGTCGTCTCCATCACCGTTCCTCACGACGATATTGAAGGTGTCTTCTACTTCGGAACGCCGCTGAGCACGAGCGATGCAGGAAAGGCGATTGCCCACCACGTCGCTGCCAGACTCGGCATCCCTGCCCTTCCCAGGGCCGTCCCGATACTGAAAGAGACCCGATCTCCGGCCATCGTCATTGCAGTTGTGGCGCCGTCAGCAGAGACGGGATCCGTCGTAGCAAAGGCGATTGCCGATCTCTACGCCTTTGGACCCGACGATGAACACCGGAAACTCGCTACTTGATGGTTCCGATACGTAATGCGTAATACGTAGTACGTGATGCGTAGTACGTACTACGTAAACAGCTGCCTGTAGATGCGTTCCAGGTCTTCCAATGACCCATACCGGATCACCATTCGTCCACCGTCTCCACGTGGCGTGATCTTCACCCTTGTGGCCAGCTTCTCAGAGAGCCGCTCTTCGAGCTCGATGATGGCTGCCGGGCGCATCGCCGGTAGCTTCCTCGGTGGCATCTCTTCATCAACGGATCGGCTTTTCACCGCTTCTTCGACCATCCTGACCGACCAACCCTCTCCGGTCACGCGCTCCGCGATGTGGACGGCGTATGCCTCATCGTCGAGAGAGAGAAGGGCCCGAGCGTGGCCAGCCGAGAGTTCCTCACGTTCGAGCATCCCCTGGATCGGTGCAGGCAGTTGGAGCAAACGGATGCTGTTCGTCACCGAACTCCGACTCTTCCCGACGCTGGATGCCACCGCTTCATGGGTCATACCAAAATCTTCCAGTAAGTTCCGGTATGCTGCGGCCTCCTCGAGCGGGGAGAGGTCCTTTCGCTGCACGTTCTCGATCAGGGCCTCGGTGAGGTAGCGCTCGTCGCTCTCTGCAGACCGAATGACTGCAGGAATCGTTGCCAGCCCAGCCATTCCAGCCGCCCGGAGACGGCGCTCGCCGGCTATGAGGAGATAGGATCCGTCCCTGTCCCCCGAGCGGACGACAACGGGTTGGAGGACACCAACTTCCCGGATCGACGCAGCCAGCCCCTCAAGAGCGTCATCATCGAACCTTGCTCTCGGCTGCTGGGGGTTCGGCGAAATCTCGTCAAGTTCGAGCTCCGCGAAACCAACCGAGGGGTGATCGACGGGAATCAGAGCGTCAAGCCCCCGTCCGAGTCCACTCTTACGTGCGGCCATGTCTCCTCCGGAATTCTCGTGCTAGTTCCCGATAGGCAATGGCACCACGGGACATCGGATCGTATGACTCGATGGGTTCTCCATACGAAGGGGCCTCTGACAACCTGACCGTACGCGGAATCACCGTTCGGTAGGTCGTGTCCCCGAAATGCTCCCTCACCTGGGCAACGACATCCGCAGCGAGCGTGGTGCGCCCGTCATACATCGTCAGGAGGACTCCTTCGATATCGAGTTGAGGGTTGAGGCTCCTCTGGACCAGTTGGATGTTCTTCATCAACTGGCTCACCCCCTCCAATGCGTAGTACTCGCATTGGATCGGGATCAGCACCTCGTCGGCAGCCGCCAAGCCGTTCACGGTCAGCAATCCGAGGGACGGAGGACAATCCACCAGAATGAAGTCATAGTCCTCGGCAATCGGTTCAAGGCCTTTGCCGAGCCGGGCCTCTCGTGAGAACATCGATACCAACTCGATCTCGGCCCCGGCA
>Ga0209633_10004498_pt1 | contig 12511 bp, 9 predicted proteins | sample Cruoilmetagenom1_FD_187290 | JGI IMG/M metagenome (GOLD analysis project Ga0209633, IMG submission 187290) | Oil polluted marine microbial communities from Coal Oil Point, Santa Barbara, California, USA - Sample 1 (SPAdes) (version 2) | ecosystem: Environmental > Aquatic > Marine > Oil seeps ... | reverse complement strand
TGGTTTGTACGGACCGGACGGTTCCAGCTCCTGGCCGGATAATGCCCGGCGTTACGCCTTACTCTCCGCATCATCCTTCCAGCTCTGCCGGAGCCTGAAATGGATCCCCGATATACTTCATCTCCAAGATTGGCAGGCTGCCCCTGCCGCGATCATGCTTGAAGCACGGGAGAGAATCCCCGATTTCAACCGGATGGCTTCCGTTATTACAGTTCACAACCTTGGCTATCAGGGGGTTTTTCCGCAGGATCAGCTGGGAGTTTTACCTCAGGGGCTACCGAGGGAACGGCTGCTCCACGAAGAGAATCTAAACTTCCTTGCTGCCGGTATTGATACAGCCGATGAGATTACCACAGTTTCTCCAACTTACGCCCATGAGATACTCCAACCCGAATACTCCGAAGGCCTGGGCGGGATACTCTCATACCGCAAGGATAGAATCACCGGGATACTCAACGGAATGGACTACCGGGAGTGGAATCCTTTAAAAGATCCGGCGTTGAAACCTGATAATTACAGTTCCCGCAGAATGACAGGCAAGGCAAAACTGAAGGAGCGCCTGCAGAAGGAAATGGGGATAGCTGTAAACCCCGATATTCCCCTCTTCGGTATAATCACCCGGCTCACAGGACAGAAGGGTGTCGACCTTCTGACGGACCCTGAAGGGCCGGCGATGGAAGCCTTCCGCAACCGGCGTGCTCAACTGGTAATGCTGGGAACCGGAGAACTCCGATTTGAAGAGGCCTTTAAAGCCATCGGCCGCAGATTCCCTCAGAACTGCGGAATAAAAGTCGCCTTCAGCGGCCCGCTTTCCAGACTTATCGAAGCGGGTTCTGATTTTTTTCTGATGCCCAGCCGGTATGAACCCTGCGGTTTAAATCAGATGTACTCTCTGCGTTACGGTACTCTCCCTGTCGTAAGAAGAACCGGAGGACTGGCGGATACAGTTATCGATATTAACGCCGATGGCGAAAATGGAAACGGTTTTGTTTTCAATAATCCTTCGGAATACGAGTTATCGGATGCTGTGAAAAGAGCCATAGACTTCTACAATCAGAAAAAACCCATGGCTATGGCGGTAAAAAGAGCCATGAAACTCCGCTTTGACTGGAAATCATCAGGAAAGAAGTACCTGGGAGTTTACAAAAAAGCTTTGAGCAGAAGACGTTCAGGATAATCGGGCTGATTTCCGTTCCAGTCGCCGTCGGCGATGAGACAGTTCCCCAAGATAACGGGTATTCGGGGGCAGAGTCTCCAATCCGCTTAAAACTTCAAGAGCCATTTCGTAATTTTTAAGCTGGTGTTCATAATATTTGGCCAGCTCAACGGCAGAATAATATTTCACGCCGTTTTCGTTCAGCTTTTTCCAGATAGCTGCGGCAGATTGAAAATCTTCTTCTCTTTTATATCTGAGAGCCAATTCCCGCCCGCAGAGGGGTTCCCCGGACGCCCAGCCGGCCTCAAGCCACTCCCGCTCCATGGAAGGATTTCCCATGGACCACTGCCGTGCCATTCCCCGTGAGGATGGAGGAACCCCCGGCGGCGTACTTCCCTGACGTTCATCCCTTCCGGGATTTACATCACCCCAGGCTTCCAGATGAACAAGAAGCCGGCCTAAAGTAACAATATCATCGGCATTATGCTGAAAAACCCCGGCGATACGCTTCTTATCCCCTTTCAGCCATTCAAACCAGGCATCCGGGGCCTCTCTCCCGGGAAGATCATCCTCCCGAAAGAAACCCAGCACTTCCCTCTCCAGAGTTCCCAGGGACAGATTCGGCAGAACTCCTTTCCACAAACGCCGGGAGGGGTGGAGAAGATCGATCTGAGGCGGAAGGAGAGGAGACATACGATTCAGGAGAAACCGGGTTTTGAGCACCTGGGAGTCAAAAGAGCGGCCATTATAGGACACTTGAGGCAGATTTCTTCCGATGAGTTCGGTGTAACGCTCCAGTAAAGCCGGTTCACCCGGATAATCGCCCAGAAAAAGCTGAATAACGGCAAATCCATCCGACTGACTGAAACCCAGACCGATGAGAAATGCGACATTTCCAGCGCCTCCTGAAAGGCCGGTGGTTTCCAGATCGTAGAAAACCATTGCTTCACGGGAAAGTACTCCGGGAAGAACAAAAGGGTTTTCAAACTTCCCGGGCAGCAGCCGGGGGTAGAGAATGCTCCGCTCCCAGACTCCCTCGGCGACGATTTTCCAACCGCTGCCCGGCGGTTCAGATGAACTCACCTCGGAAAATGACGCCCGCCGGGAATGATTCGTCCGGGATAAACGGCCTCCATCCTTCCGCAGCCGGGCCAGACGCTGGGAGAGACTGCTCATGAACCTTTTATCCAGGCCTCCAGGAATAACCGGGTGGCATCCTTGGGATTACCCGACAGGAGGTCACGTTCATCCTTAGCACCCACACAGGAAGGACAACCCTCTTCACAGGGGCAGGCTTCAATCAGATCCAGTGCGGCCTTGAGCAGATTGTGAAGACGATCTGAGAGAGACTCGGCCAGTCCGATACCCCCGGGATAATTATCGTAGGCGTATATACCGCTCACACCGTGATGGGGATCTTTTATGCGCCCGGCCACCCGCAAATCTCCGGGTTTACTCAACAGGAACACAGGTGCCACCACACGTATCAGGGTGGCTGTCCGGCTTACCACCGGAGCTTTCATTTCCTCTGCTGTTCCGTCAAGGGCCGCTGCCGATGGAGAACCTGGAACAAAGGCCAGAAAAACACCCCGGGTATGCATCTCATCCTCGGGAAGAAAAATATCACCATAGCCGATATTCTCGTGGGTTCCGAATCGAATTTTCTTGTACTTGGCCACCTCACTTCGCACCAGAAGATCGCCCAGATGCTCCTCAATTCCCGCAGCAATCCGCTTACGGTCTTCATCCAGCACCTTGATATCACTTTTCACCAGGGCATCGGTGTAGTAATTCACCTCAGAACTCTCCACATAGGCATGGTGATTTTCCAGATCAAGTTTTTTCACCTGATACTGTTCACCCCGGTGAAGATAGATGGCCTCATTATGAAGCATCTCCCGGGCCGAGTGGCTGTCCATTTCACCGATAACGATGTTGCGTCCCTTCGTCTGATCGACGATAACAACGTTCTCCTCTCCCCCCCCTCTCATGGAAACTCTCTCCGAGGGGTAAGACCTGTCGGACCAGAACCAGCGGCCGGAAGCATGCCTGAGCACGCCCTCCTCTTCCAGATATGCCAGCATATCTTCGGGGTTGCCCCCGAAATCCTCACCATCCTCAAAAGGAAGCTCGAAGGCGGCGCATTTGAGATGATCTGACAGGATGTAGAGGTTTGAAGGATCGATAAAAGCAGATTCGGGAGACCGGGAAAGAAAATAATCAGGATGCCGCACCAGGTACTGATCGGTGGGACTGGCAGAGCCTACCATCACAGCTACCGAGACATCCCCCGAGCGCCCGGCCCTCCCCGCTCTCTGCCAGGCCGAAGCCACAGAAGATGGAAGCCCTGCGAGAACCGCGGCATCCAGCCCGCCGATATCAATTCCCAGCTCCAGGGCGTTGGTGGAAACAACCCCTTGAATGAAGCCTTCACGAAGACCTTTTTCCACCACCCGGCGTTCGTTGGGGAGATAACCGCCCCGGTAGGATTCTACGCGTATTCTGTGATTCTCGTTAAAGACATTGGCCAGACTTTCGTTGATATACCCGGAAACGAGCTCAGCATGGATGCGGCTTCGGGTGAATACAATGGTTTTCACCCCGGCTTTCAGCAATCTGAGGGCCAGCCGCCGGGATTCTAAAACCACACCCCGGCGTATTCCCTGAACCCGGTCCACCAGGGGCGGGTTGTAGAGAATAAGATGTTTTTCGCCGGAAGGAGCTCCGTTCTCATCCACCAGTTCAAAATGCCGGCCGGCCAGCATTTCTGCCAGCTCTCCCGGATTCCCGATGGTGGCACTGGCGGCAATAATGAGAGGGTCTGCACCGTAAAACCTGCAGATTCTAACCAGGCGCCGCATAAGATTGGCCATGTGAGAACCGAACACACCGGTATAGGTGTGCAGTTCATCCAGAACGATGTACTTCAGGTTTGCAAAGAATTCAATCCACTTGGTGTGGTTGGGAAGAACCCCGGTGTGGAGCATATCGGGGTTGGTAATGATGATACGCCCCCCCTGCCGCGCGGACATGCGGATGGAGGACGGTGTATCCCCGTCAAAAGTAAAAATCGGAATCTTAAGTCCTGCATCCAGGGTAATATTATTCAAAGCGGCCTGTTGATCCTGACTGAGGGCCTTGGTGGGGAAGAGATAAAGGGCTCGGGATGAGGGTTCTTCCAGAAGGGTCTGCAGAACCGGCAGGTTGTAACAGAGGGTTTTCCCCGATGCGGTGGGGGTTACCACCACGGTATCCCTCCCGGAACGGATATTCCGCCAGCTTAAGGCCTGATGAGAATAGAGCTTTTTAATACCCTTTTCCCCAAGAGCGGCCTTTAATACCGGGGATATATCAACAGGCAGTTTTTCGAACTTTCCAACCCGGGGGGGGATAACGAGCCACTCGGTAACGTTTTCATTGAACGAGATATCATTTTTTAATTCATCCAGGATTTCACGCAAAGCCATAACTCATTATGTAAGGTGAATTGGGGGTGGCGCAATCGCTTCTGTAACTTTAGGATTAAAAGAAGGAGAGCTGAACATGAAAGATGTACTTACAATTATTCTCGGCGGCGGCAAAGGAACACGGCTTTACCCTCTTACAAAAGACCGGGCCAAACCCGCATGCCCCTTCGGCGGCAAATACAGACTGGTGGATATCCCGATCAGCAACAGTATCAATTCCGGTTTCCGACGAATTTATGTACTCACCCAGTTCAATTCAGCCAGCCTTCATCTGCATATTGGCCGAACATATAATTTTGACCCCTTCAGCCAGGATTTTTGTGAGATTCTTGCTGCGGAACAAACCTTCCACCACGATGACTGGTACGGTGGAACTGCCGACGCGGTAAGAAAGAATCTGGAGCATTTCCGGGTTCAAAAACCCAGTCATTATATTATTCTGTCGGGGGATCAGCTTTACAGGATGGATATCAAGGCCTATATGCAGCAGCATCTGGATTCAGGAGCCCAGGTTACCATTGCCGCTACCCCTGTTACCCGTGCGGATGCTGATGAACTTGGAATACTCAAAACCGATGATGAAAACAACATTGATGCTTTTCTGGAAAAACCGGGACCTGATAAAAATATTGATGAGTATAAAATCCCCGATAAAAACCTCACAGACAAAGACCGCAAAGCCGGTCGGGAATACCTTGCATCTATGGGAATCTATATATTTGATGCAGCTGTTATGGAAAAAGCACTGGAGAGCGGCAGCAAAGACTTCGGTAAGGAAATTATCCCCCAGGCAATTGGTAAGATGAGAGTTCTGTCTTACTTCTACCGCGGTTACTGGGAGGATATCGGGACCATACGCAGTTTTTATGAAGCGAATCTCAATCTTGGAGCCCCCATCCCGAAATTCAATCTCTACGACCAGTCCAATCCCCTTTTCACCCATCGCCGGGATCTTCCACCAACAAAGATTAATTCAAGTACCTTGAAAAACAGTATTGCTTCGGAAGGTTCTATTCTCACAGATGCTTATATTTCCCGCAGTCTCATCGGAATCAGAACCATAATCGAATCAGGGGCTACACTGGAAGAGGTGTACACCATGGGTGCAGACTTCTATGAGACGGAAAGCCAGAAAAAAGACAATATAAAAAATCATATTCCCAACTATGGTATCGGTGAAGGTTCCATGATAAAAGGCGCCATTATCGATAAAAATGCCAGAATAGGTAAAGGTTGCAGAATCGGTGTGGATAAAAAAGACCGGAATGACGGTGATTTTGAGGGATATATGATTCGCGAAGGTATCATCATCATTCTCAAAGGCGCCATAATTCCTGACGGAACATCCATTTAGGTTTTTTTCAATGCAGGACTACTGGGATATCCATCAGGAAATTCGTGAAGAAGAAATTAATTTCACCATCAGATGGTCGCCCTGGGGTTCCATGGACCGCTGGGTAATTAACCGTCTGGTTCCCTCGGAAGCCGGTTTATTTCAACTCTGGACAATGGAGGGCCGGGGACTGATTCTAACAACAACGGAACAGACCTACTACGGCGGACTTCGGAACACACTCAGGGAAACTATTGACGAAATGGCACCTTCAGGACAGAAATTAAGAAATCTTATCCAGGGGCGGGAGTGCTGGTTCCGTTTCAGCACCTCCCCGAACAGGAAACTGCTGCAGAGTCTGAAAAGGTGGTTTGATGAGGGTGACGGAGCCCTTGATGATGAGAAACGAGAAATGTTTGTTCAGGAAATTGAAGAATTCAAGCGTTTCCCGCCGCCGCCGCCGGATGTGAAGTTTATCAGCCGGGGAAGAATGAAGGATTCAGATTTCGGGCCGCCTATGCCGACTCCCGGGAAATAACATCCGCAACGATTCGATCCGAATCGACAAGAGACAGTTTGGATAGAGTTTCAACATTAACCCACTGAAAGGCATCATGCTCCCGGAGTTCCGGATCAGAGTCGGCTGAAGGCAGTTCCACATTAAAAGCGATCAGGGTGATAGGTTCTCCATTATGGTGAAATCCGCCTCTGGCAATCTCATCCCCAACATCTATTTCCAGACCGGTTTCTTCCATCCATTCACGGATGAGGGCTTCCCCGGGCCTCTCTCCTCTCTCAGCTTTACCTCCGGGAAATTCCCAGAGCCCGCCAACACTTCCGCCGGGAAGGCGACGCATCACCAGAATATCATTCCCCCTTCGGGCAACACCGGCAACCGAGATTCGGCTGCTCATTAAAGAAGGGGTAAACGGGGAATGATGGCGTGAAGGATTCCGATAATAATGGAAGAGATTCCTACAATAGTGAGGTATGGACCGGAAAATTTCTCCACTTTTTCAGCAATATCCACAGTTTTGCTTTCCTCTTCAGTCCTGCGTGAACTGAAGTACTCCGCGATTAGCAGGATACCCGTTACGATACCGGTCAGGCTGGGAATAAGATCTCCTAAAACGGCAATATCACCAGTGTATGAAGGAAAAAGATTGATGATACCAACCAGCACACTTACTCCCCCGAGAATAATACGATAAACGGGATTCCCCATGAAGTCGGTATATTCGGAGAATCGCTCAAATCGGTTACTCAGAAAGCCTGTGGCAAGTGCCAGTCCTGAAAGAACTGTTGTAAGCACGGTTAACAAGTACAATTGAAACACAGCTTTCCTCCTCTTTTACTAAAGTTAACTTACCGTTCATTCATCGTCAACTCAGGCTCTGATTATTCATCGGGAATCTGAATTTCCAGGATTTCACTGCCTGCAATAATTTCACATATATAACGGGCATCCGGCTTAAGCCGATAGATAAACTCCCGGGAACTGCCGGGAAGGGGCGGAAGATCGGATTCCCGATGAATTATCAGTCCTTCACCATCCCGTATCCTCCAACCGACAATGCTTTCATCATCTACAGCATCAGATCCCCTTGGAAGAGTAACTTTCATTGTGAGTACAAGGGAATCCTGCCGCAGGTGCTTATCCAGACGAACCTTGTAGGGCCCTGCTTCAATACGGCTGTCCATCTGCAAAACCCATGGGATGAGTACGCCCATCATCACAAGCAGTAAAAGCAGATCGATCAGGGTTAAACGCCGGATCCGCTTGAGAGAAGCAGCTCCTTTTGAGGCAGTATTATGCCGAGACGACCACCACGTGGCTCTTTTGCGTTCTTCTCTGTTGTAATCATGAGGATTAACGTTCATTACCTGCCAGTTTATCCACCCGCCACCATGCAACAGAAGCCTCTTCCGGACCGAAGAAGATACCTGTAAGCAGCCCGTCATTCTGCATTCGGAAATGACGGTAAATCGTTGCAGTTCCATCCACTTTAAGCCGACGGTTCTGAACAATACGGCCTTTAGGATCTATCAGTGTCATTCGGTACAAATCAGGTCCTTCGGGATAAATCATCATATGATTCCCGATGTTTGTGGTTCCAATATACACCGGAGGAACAGGAAGAATCCCGGTAGATGAATTATCGCCATTAAAGTTCAGCAGGATAGGATCGCTGTATTCAAGAGATGAAAGACTCAGATCGTACAACCGTGGTTGGGGAAGGTTTGAACCTGCAGGATATGCATCAAGACGGATATGCAGCATCATCTCAACAGGATCGGGACGAACAGCATAAACTGTAACATTTCCTCCATCCTCCAAACCCGGAAGCTGACTTTCGAGAATACGAACAGTGGCAAGAGGATGGCCATCACTACTGTACCAGTAGCTCATCCATGCTCCGGGAACCCGGCTGCTTACCACAATATCGCCATTTTCCCTGACGTCTATCGATGTGATATACGGAAAGGGAGAGCCTCCGAAACCCTCCCGGCCCAGATGCCCCAGATATTCACCCTCACGGCTGAATCTCAATACAACCCGATCAAAAATAGCGCCGGAATCGCTATCCAATACCTGCCTTTCCTGTTCCACACCGTCATCCACCAGAAATCCGCCGTCGTAGGCGGCAATGGCATTAGGATTGCGAAACGGCCAGCTTGTTACAGTAATGTTTGAATCCCCGTTTTCATTGAGCGCCGGGGCGGGATTTTTTACAGGATCGTACACATAGGTGAGAAGATCGCCGTAGGAATTGAATACCATAACTTTTCCGGCTCCACCGCCGGAAATAAATACAAGACCGTCCCGGGTTTGAATATCCGCCGTTCCGGCCATCCGGAACCCATCCCGATAAAACCAATCCAGCTCTCCGGGAAGGGTACCCAGAGGCAGAGTGAATAAATCATGCCGCTTTAATCCGCTTCCACCACTTGGTAAACACGAGCTGAAGCTTAGAGATAAAGCCAGGCTGATTAAAAGACCGGCTGCTGTTAGGAACCGCTGTCGTCCAGTCAAAGTAAGAATCCTTATAAGGAATTGTAATCTGGATTCGATCCTACCGGTGTGTTGCACCCACTGTCAACTTGACGGTTTATCCGGCCCGGCAGTATCTTGGCAACCATGAGTAAAGGTTTCCTTTCCGCTATATTCGGAACAAAACACGAACGCGATCTCAAGGGCTTGATGCCCATATTACATGCTGTTAATGCCCGGGAAGAATGGGCGTTGTCTTTATCCGACGAGGAGTTCCCCCGACAGACCGAGTTATTGAAGAAAAGATTATCCGAAGGAGAAACTCTGGACAATATTCTCCCTGATGCCTTTGCTCTCTCCCGGGAAGCTGCCAGGCGGACCCTGGGGGAAAGACCCTATGATGTCCAGATTCTCGGTGCCGTTGTTCTGCATCAGGGTAAAATCACCGAAATGAAAACCGGTGAAGGTAAAACACTTGCCAGTATATCAGCAGCTTATCTAAACAGTCTGGAAGGCCTCGGAGTTCATATTGTTACGGTGAATGACTATCTGGCTGAACGGGACGCAAACTGGATGAAACCCGTCTATAAGCTGCTGGGAGTGAGTGTCGGATCGATTCTTTCCAACATGGATCCGGAACAGCGCCGTGTGGAATACGCCAGAGATATCACTTACGGAACAAACAATGAGTTTGGCTTCGACTACCTCCGGGACAACATGAAGTGGGAGAACGCCCGAAAAGCTCAAAAACATCACCACTATGCCATCATCGATGAAATTGACTCTATTCTCGTCGATGAGGCCAGAACCCCGCTCATCATATCCGGACCGGTTGATGAAGATGTTACCAAATACATACTCTCTGACAAACTGGTAAGAAAACTCAAAGAATGCGAAAAAGATCCAGAGACCGGAGACTACCCTCCCGACGATCCCCTATCGGGCACCCAGGCTGTGGGCGACTATAAAATCGAAGAAAAAAGTAAACGGGTTATGTTCACCAACGAGGGGATGAACAGCATTGAAAAGATTCTTCAGAAGGAAGGCATCATCAGGGAAGGAAGTCTCTTTGATGAAGAAAACTTTGAATATATCCATTACTTTACCCAGGCGCTGAAGGCCCGGCGGCTTTTCGGCCGGGACAAAGACTACGTGGTGCAGGAGGGACAGGTACAGATTGTCGATGAGTTTACCGGTCGCATCCTCCATGGCAGACGCTATTCCGATGGTTTACATCAGGCTATAGAGGCCAAAGAAAACATGAAGCCGGCCCGTAAAAGCCGGACTCTGGCGACAATCACCTTCCAGAATTATTTCCGTATGTACGACAAACTCTCCGGAATGACGGGAACTGCCGACACAGAGGCCCGGGAGTTCGGGAAAATCTACAATCTGGACGTAGTTGTTATCCCGACAAACAGGCCTGTGAACCGTGTGGATGATGATGACATCATCTTTCTGAACGAAGACTATAAGTTCAACGCCATCTGCGATGAAATAGCCGAGGTTCACAAAAAGGGACAACCGGTACTGGTTGGTACCGTCAGTGTCGAAAAATCTGAGATACTCGCAAAATACCTGACAAAACGGGGAATCAGATACGAAATACTCAATGCCAAAAACCACCACAGGGAAGCCCTTATCATCGCAGAGGCTGGTGCTAAAGGCTCAATAACCATTGCAACTAACATGGCCGGACGGGGTACCGACATCAAACTGGGTGGAAATCCGGATTTTAGAGCACGCAGACGCTGTTCAGAGGATACCGGAGAAGAAGAATCCAAGGCTATTTTCGCCGAAGAGTATGAAAAATGGCTGAAACAGAATGAAGAGGTGATACAAGCCGGCGGACTCTTTGTTCTGGGTACTGAGAGACACGAGTCCCGGCGTATTGACAACCAGCTCCGGGGGCGCTCAGGACGTCAGGGAGATCCTGGATATTCACGTTTTTACATATCTCTGGAAGACGATCTGATGCGCCTGTTCGGTGGGGATAAATTCCGGTCCACCATGTCCCGTCTGGGAATGGCTGGAGGGGAACCTCTCTATCATCCGCTGATTAATAAATCTCTGGAACGGGCACAGAAGAAGGTAGAGGAACGCAACTACGATATCAGGAAACACCTTCTTGAATACGATGATGTGGTGAGTAAGCAGAGAACAGCCATCTATACCATCAGGAATGAGGTTCTCGCCGGTGAAGATTTAAGCCTGAAAGTAATTGAAACGGGAAAACAGATTGTAGATGTACTGCTGGATGACTACAACAGTGAAAGAAGAACCGAGCCTGAATCCGCACTCAAACGTTTTGGCGAACGCCTGCTGCAGAATTTCAACTATAAGGGCTCGCCGGACAGTGGATTTTCCATTGAAACAACCCCTGAAGAGGCAAGAATCATACTGGAAAAATATCTTCTCTCCGATCTGGAGGAAAAAATATCCCTGGCCGGAAAAGATCAGATGGAAATGTTCATCCGGTATGAATACCTCAGGCAGGTGGATCAGCGCTGGCAGGAACACCTGGAAGAGCTTACCGCATTGGGAGAAGCCGTCCGTCTGCGTAGCTATGCCCAGAAAAATCCCCTTGTTGAATATAAAAATGAAGGCTTTGAATTATTTGAGGGAATGCTGGAAGACCTGCGTATTGATATCGCCAGGAAGGTATTCAAGGTGCGTATACGCCGCAGAGACGAGAGAGCTCCCGGAGAATCATCGGCAATCAACGCCTCTCATTCCTCCATGCCTTCACTTTCCAGAGCCGGGGCAGGAGAACGTAAAGAAGCCAGTCCCGATAAGATTCAGATAAAACGGACTACACCAAAAGTCGGGAGAAACGATCCCTGTCCCTGCGGTAGCGGGAAAAAATATAAAAACTGCTGCGGTTCCTGATTTTCTCAGTAGAGGTAGTCCAGAGGGTCTACCGATTCTCCATTATGAATTAATGCAAAATACAATCTTGGACTGCGGGCCGTTCCCGAACGGCCTGCAAGCCCCAGGGACATACCGCTCTCCAGCTTATCACCGGGGGCTACATCAACACGGCTCAAATGCCCGTAGAAGCTCTTCCAGCCCCCTGAATGGGACATGATAACGTAGAGACCGTATGAAGAGTGGTTTCCCGTGAGTATCACCGTACCGTCTTTCGATGCATGTACAGGAGTTCCTTCCTCCGCAGATAGATCCAAACCTTCAGATTCATATCCAATTCCGGTAAGGGTATCAACAGTCTCACCATAGGCTGTGAGTATGCGACCGCTTACCGGATAGAGGAACACATCTTTGCTGAATGAGGCCGGAGTACTACTCGTTGAGTAATCACCTGAAATAAAATAATCGCCGTTTCCGGGAATAAGCTGAACCATTTCGGCCTCGGTACCGAATCGAACTGCCGCATCGGCGGGACTTTCTCCTGGTAAAGGTGTAACTCTGATGCCATCAATATACGGGACAACCAGAATTTTCCCACTTTTTACATCCTCCGGATTTTCCAGGGAATTAACACTGATTAAAGTTGATGGTGAGAGACCGTATTTGTAGGAAATACGGGAAAGAGTTTCTCCCCT
>Ga0209633_10004497_pt1 | contig 12511 bp, 9 predicted proteins | sample Cruoilmetagenom1_FD_187290 | JGI IMG/M metagenome (GOLD analysis project Ga0209633, IMG submission 187290) | Oil polluted marine microbial communities from Coal Oil Point, Santa Barbara, California, USA - Sample 1 (SPAdes) (version 2) | ecosystem: Environmental > Aquatic > Marine > Oil seeps ... | reverse complement strand
TTACCCCGAAACTTATTCCCCGGTTCGGCTACTGTGAATTCAACTGCACTCTATGCGGCCAGGTTTGTCCCACCGGGGCCATTCGCAAGCTGAGCCAACCGGAAAAGAACACCTTTGTCATCGGAATTGCACTTATTGACGAGCAACGCTGCCTCCCCTTTGCTGACCTGAGTCCCTGCATAGTCTGCGAAGAACACTGCCCAACCCATGACAAGGCCATCAAGTTTAAGAAAGTTGCCGCGATAAACCGCAATGGCGAATCTATTGAGCTAAAACAACCCTATGTTATCACAGAACTCTGCATAGGCTGCGGCATCTGCGAAAATAAATGCCCTCTTTCCGGACATTCCGCCATCCGGGTACTCAACAACACCATGTCAGCTGAAGAGGATCTGTCTGAATATGGATCATACAATGAAAGTGATACAAAAATTTAAAAATACCAAAAACCCTTATAGCACAATGCAGTTAAATCCTGAAAACGATTGACAGAAGGGTTGTTTCTCTGTAATTCCTATATATAATGTGCAGTAACAGATGGGCGGCAGATTTCTGCCGCCTTTTTTTTAGCCGAGACATGGCAGCGTTTTTTAACTTTTTTTAATGAGTATCTATCATGAGTCAAGATAATCAAACCCTCATACAGCGTCGAGAAAAAGCGGAATCCCTTGAAGAACTTGGAGTGAATCTCTACAGCAACAGTTTTACACCGGCTCATGCTATCGAGGAGCTTCTCCCCAAGGGTGATTCTTTAAAGCCGCAAGAGACAGAACCTGGTGAAAACAGCTATTCAATTGCCGGGCGTATCATGGCTATGAGAAAATTCGGTAAAGCCGCTTTCTGCCATATCACCGATAAAACCGGTCGGATCCAGATTTACCTGAAAAAAGATAAGTTAGGTGATGAAACTTTCACTGCATTCAAAAAATGGGATATTGGTGATATTGTAGGTATCAACGGCACACTGTTTAAAACAAAAGTTGATGAACTTTCAGTGGCTGCTGCGGATATAACCATGATCTCCAAGTCCCTCAGACCTCTGCCTGAAAAGTGGCATGGTTTGACAGATGTTGAAACCAGATATCGCCAGCGCTATGTTGATCTCATTGTTACCCCAGAGAGCCGTGAAACTTTTAAAAAGCGGGTAGAGATCATAAAACTCATCCGTGAATATCTGGATGGCAGGGATTTTATGGAAGTTGAAACTCCAATGATGCAGCCTGTACCCGGCGGCGCAACAGCCAAACCTTTCATGACCCATCATAATGCTCTGGATATGGATCTTTACCTCAGAATCGCCCCGGAGCTCTACCTTAAACGACTTCTGGTTGGTGGTTTTGAAAGGGTCTTTGAGATTAACCGCAATTTTAGAAATGAAGGCTTATCCACCCGGCATAACCCGGAATTCACCATGCTGGAATTCTATCAGGCCTATGCGACCTATGAAGATATGATGGATCTTACTGAAGAGATGATTTCTTCAATATGTCAAAAGATCCATGGCACTATGCAGATAAGTTACCAGGGAACCGAGGTCAATCTGAGCCCCCCCTGGCAACGACTGACTATGGATGAAGCTTTGATTCAGATGGCAGGGGTTGATGAAGCCATACTCCTTGATAATAAAAAAGTCATCGCTCTGGCAAAAGAAAAAGGTATTCAACTGGATGAACAGGCAGGCGCAGGCAAGGCAAAAACTGAGCTTTTTGAACTGCTGGTTGAAGAGAAACTTATAGATCCAACATTTATAACCTCATACCCGACTGAGGTTTCACCCCTTGCCAGAGGAAATGAAGATGACCCGACAGTGACAGACCGATTTGAGCTTTTTATCACTGGACGGGAACTGGCTAACGCCTTCAGCGAGCTCAATGACCCAAGGGATCAACTGCAGCGATTTGAGCAGCAGATAGCTGACCGGGGTGATGATGAGGAAATCCACCCTGAGCTGGACAGTGACTATATCAGAGCACTCGAATATGGTATGCCCTCTGCTGCGGGGGAAGGCATTGGCATTGACAGGCTTGTCATGCTGCTTACCGACGCCCCTTCGATTCGGGACGTAATTCTCTTTCCTCATTTAAAGCCTGAAACAGTTTCTAAATAATAACAAAGGTTAATATGTTTGAATGGTTTGTCGGTCTCCGGTACCTGCGGGCAAAACATAAACAGGGCTTCATCTCGCTGATATCCATGATCTCTGTTGCCGGCATAACGGTAGGAGTCATTGCTCTAATTGTTGTGCTTGCCGTCTACTCCGGCTTTACAAACGGTCTGCGGGATCAGATTCTTGGAGTCAATTCACATATCATTGTCCAGCAGGTTGGCGGAACAATTAACAACTATCAACTGGTTCGGGATCGCATCATGACAGTAAAGGATGTAACCGGCGCAAGTCCCTATCTCTATACCCAGACTCTTCTCAGCAGTGGTTCAGGCGGCAATGGTGTGGTTCTAAGAGGAATGGATCCAGCCACAGCTGAAAATGTTGTCGGTCTTTCCCGCCAGATGCTTGAAGGATCGATTCATGACCTTACTGAGAATGAAAATCCACAGGTGCCCAGTATTATTCTTGGCAAAAACCTTGCCGCCGACCTGAGAGTGCGTGTTGGAGGTAAAGTTCGTCTCATCTCCCCGTCAGGTCCTCTAACGCCAATGGGGGTTATACCCAAGATCAAAACGTGTCAGGTATCCGGTATTTTTGAAACAGGAATGTTTGAATACGATTCCACCCTTGCCTATATGTCCCTTGCCAGCGTGCAGCAATTCCTTGGCCTCGGCGATCTTGTCCACGGCATTGAAGTAACAGTCAAGAAGAAGGAACTGAACCGAGCTGATCAGGTTGGCAAACGTATTGTTAAAAAAATAGGGCCGGGGTTTATCGCCAAGGACTGGATGATGATGAACCGCAACCTCTTTGCCGCCTTCAAACTTGAAAAAATAGGCATGTTTATCTGCGTGGCCCTGATCATTTTGGTGGCAGCACTCAACATTATCAGTGCACTTGTGATGGTAGTGATGGAAAAAAGTAAGGATATTGCCATTCTTAAATCTATGGGAGCTACATCGGGTTCGATCATGAAGATCTTCTTCATCCAGGGAGCGGTAATAGCCCTGACCGGGACAACGCTTGGGGTTGCCGGGGGACTGGGATTGTGTGAACTGCTTTCCCGTTATCAGTTTATAGAACTGCCCTCAAATGTCTACCCGATGACCACCCTGCCAATCAAGGTGCTGCCAATGGATGTGACAATTATCGCTGTCAGCTCTATTGTAATAACTCTCCTGGCAACACTCTACCCCTCGTGGAAGGCCTCCACAGTCCATCCCGCCGAGGTTCTTTCATAATGACTCTGTTCTCTGCTGAAAATATCACAAAAACCTTTGATACCGGCAGTACCGAAATCACCATCCTGCAAAATCTCTCACTTACGATTGAAGCAGGGGAAATGACAGCCGTTATAGGCGCCTCCGGTTCCGGCAAAACAACCCTTCTACAGATCCTCGGCACCCTGGCTGAACCTACAGAAGGAGAGCTCTACTTCAGGGGAGAATCACTTAACGAAAAATCGCCGTTGGAACTTGCTGAATTCCGCAATAAATCACTCGGTTTTATTTTTCAGTTCCATCATCTTCTTCCCGATTTCACCGCTCTTGAGAACGTGATGATGCCGGCACTTATCGCTGGACAAAAACGAAAAGATATGAGTCTTCCAGCTAAAAAACTACTCGAGCGGATGGAACTTGAACATCGGCTGGAACACAAAGTTTCCGAACTGTCGGGTGGAGAACAACAGAGAACTGCCCTGGCCAGGGCTCTTATAATGAGCCCCGCCCTGCTCCTCGCCGACGAACCAACCGGCAACCTTGACTCACGGGCAGGTGATCTGGTCTTTGATCTCCTTCATGCCCTTTGCCGTGAGCGTGGTCTGGCAACCATCATGGTGACCCATAACAACAAACTTGCCGACAGGTTGGATCACTGTTACACCCTTAAAGACGGGGTACTGAAGTAAGACTGACAAGGTACCGATCTATCACTCAGTTTCCATACTAACTTCCATAAAGTTAAACCAGTGGCCGCTTTTTGAGGCATAATCGAGCTCAATCTGAACAACCTCCACATGGCGATCTTCAATCTCGACAAATTTTTCTAAGATCTCCTTTATTTTTCCCTCAGTTTTTTCACTGGCATCTTTATAGTATGCACTGGTCTCTATTTCCATCTGCAGGGCACTGTTAAGAACTCTCTTGACATCACCAAGCATTTTCTCAGGGATCTTTGCTTTCATTGTTTCAACCTGGGAACGAATTTGTTCCTGCGGTGGTATCGGTGTTTCAAGCCTCGTCACTTCAATTATCCCATCTGCCTTTAATGTATCAAGACTGTAGTTGAGAAAATCGATATGTGACTGCTCGTCATCGGCAAGAGCCTTGAATAGCGTTTTCCCCCTCTCATCGTCCACTATATTCACGGCAGAAAGATAAAGATCTCTGACTTTCTCTTCATATTTGAGTGCTGTTATAAATATTTCTGTAGAATCCATAATATCTCCTAAGCAGTGACTACAATTGCAAGAAACTCCCCTCCCGTAGGGGAGCAATTTGAATTTTTCCGGTTCCCTTCCTGAACTTCTTTTTCGTTTTTATTTTACGAATATTTTCAGGCTGCAGACCAAAACGCTGTACAACAACTGCAGGGTCAACAAGTGATTTCCCCACAAGATTTTTGAGATCTTCGCCAACGGGAGTTGGGAGTTTTTCGTCTACCAGCCGATTTATATCAATTTTTCCGGAATGCTCCTCCAATCCAACTCCGGTTACTCCCTTAATTTCAGATTTAAACCTCACGTCAGAGAAAGTTCCCGTAACTGCCAGCGGTAATGAATATGCTTCCACGCTGCCCTGTTCCATTAACAGAATTTTTCTATCTGCTGTTACCTTCAGATCAAGTTTTTCGTTTACAAGATCAGTAAATCCTGCAACCATCATCCAGATAACAGGGGATTTTATTTCAGTCTGTCGACTCTCTATGATCCCATCTTTTACAGTTATGGGAATTGTTAATTCTGTGAAGTCAATCCGCGGCCTTGTCTTTATTGTCCTCTGACCCGCTATTACATTGTGTCCATCTCCGGCAACTCCAACAATATCATAACCCACCAATGCACCATCATGCAACCGCACCAACCCTTCCCCTTTTAAGCTTTCCTTTATCGCTGATATTGAATCACCGAATGCTGAGACTTTGATATCTACTTTTGCCCTGCCCTGCAGGAAATCAGTATTAAAGAAATCATCCAGCATTGTGCCGACATTCACATCTTCTGCCTTGAGTGCCAGGGAGCTTACCGGTCTATTCTGCCGGATATCAAGAATTATCTCTGACTCAATTTGTCCCTGATAGAAAGAAAAGGAAAGAGGGTCGGCTGTGAACAATCCATCCTTGCCTTTAAGCTGAATCATTACATCTGAGAACGTTCCACCATGACTTTGTATTTCATCTGCCAATATCGTACCTGCAACCCCAAACCGATGCAGCCCAGAATATTTTCCTCCTGTCTCATCAGTTGTCCGGCTGACCACTCCAGCTTCAAAAAACTTTTCTTCACCCTGCCTGAAGTAGACGGTAAGATCGATGCTGTCAACTTTTACTGCGAATTTAATATCAGGTTCAGTAAAACCATTTATGAAGCAGGAAAAGTCAAGGTGCGAATCGTCGAGATCGGCCACACCATCTTCAAAAACAATCGAGTCCTTCGTTCCCCTCACCTCAGTGTTAATGGCCAGGGTGTTCAGCGCCTGAGGATATGCCGTCATGATAGAAACATCCCCACCAATGTCTGCCAGAACAACTTTTGGAGAAAAAGGCAAGATATCGAGGCCGAAAGTATAGCTGAATTCCTGTCCGCTATCTTCAAACTGCCCTTTTACAAGGGCAGTCAGATTGTCAAAAAACATGAATTTAAAATCAATCATGAGAATACCCTGTTCAAAATATTGAACAAGCGATCCGATACTACCTTTAAAGCTTACCGGCTTCCCATCAACATCCCCACTGAAATCGGCAACAAATGGGTCTCCCAGAGATACATCATTCAGCTTCAACACCACATCGGTGATCTCATGGCTGTTCTGACGACTGAAATCATTCCAGATAATATGACCATTGGTCACAGTGATTATTGGAACTGCAAGCTGTTTCATTAATGATCCGGCAAATCCCCATGACGACCCACTGATTGACTCCTGTCCAGCTCCATCCCATTCGTCAAAATGGTAATTCCCTCTGCCGTTTTCTCTTTTCTCAATATTAATTTCAAGCCCATCAATGATAAATCGGCTGATCTGAATCTGTCTTTTCAGAAGAGGAATTATTTTAAGCCGAGCTTCAAAGGATTCAATCTCTAAAAACTCTCCCCCTTCAAAGCCTGGAGGATTTCCCAGTCGCAGGTTAGAGCAGGATAAACCTATCCAGGGAAAAACCGAGATACTCAGATCCCGTCCAATGGAAAATTGGCGACCTGTTGTTTGGGATATTTTATTTTCAATTTCAGGGAGATACTGCTGAACATTAATCAGTAACGGCAGGAGAATTACAGTTAACGTTAGAAGAGACAATAAAGTCGCTATTGATATAGCACCATATTTTATATATCTTCTCATTTCTTGAAAACTCTGATAGATCACCAGACATTCATACTACCTGTCCGGCAATGACTGTTGGTGTAAGTTCAGGCTGCATCACTCAGCTTTAATTAACCTCAATCATTGCTTGACGGTACTCATAGAATACCTGGCGAGAGGCTATATAGGGATCAAGGGAAAATCGCTTCAAATCTTCGTAAAGATCTGGATTGAGTGACAGGGTATTTAGCTTATTTGAGGTGTAATAAGCCAGGTCAAGAGCTATGCTTTCGTGAAAATAGGGGATAGGATGAGTGTAGGCATCCACGACCAGTCCAATTGTTTCCCGTACATTTGACGGCCCGAAAAGCGGCCAGCAGAAATAGATCCCCTCCCCGACCCCCCACTTGCCCAGAGTCTGACCAAAATCAGCTTTTTTGGGTTGCAGACCAAACTCAAGTGCAGCTACATCGACCAGTCCATAAACTCCTGCTGTTGAATTAATGGCAAAACGACTCAAAACCGTCCCGGCATCTTTAAAATTTGCCTGCAGCAACGAGTTCAACAAACGGACAGGCATGGCGAGATTAAAATAAAAGTTGCCAAAGTTAACCCGCAACTCCCTTGGAACAAGCCAGATATACCCGTCAGTGACAGGTTTCAATACCCACTCATATAATTTATCATTAAATTCGAAAAAAAACCGGTTCATCGGTTCCAGTGGATCCCTTATTATAAATGCATTCCCGTTGGTAAATTCATCAAACTCCTCATCTTCCAAAAATTCATCGGCCAGCAAATCAGGAAAACCGGCCTCCGGTGCCTGGTCGCCTGCCAGCACAAAAGTAGTACAAAAAAAGAAAGTAATAAATGCAACCACAAATCTTAAAGTGCTCATCAACACCACAATGTAAGAATTAAATAATCGATTATATCCTTATCCTCTAATACTATATGTGACTCTTCAGATGAATGCAAAACTTTATACTTTTCTCGGACTGTACATAGCCTGGCTATAGCCGGTAGTAAACCCTGATGTGATTCTTTTGAAATTAATTGTATCTATCCAAATACAGGTACAATAACATCAAGAAGATTGATACAGGATGTCCACGTGATGGGCATTAAATATTGGAATTAACCAGAAGAAAAACGAAGATGAATTTTCCCGGGCATCAGACAACGTTCAGTGGTTGCCTTATTCTGTGACAAATAACACCTGTTGTTGCGGAATAACCAACTGTACCCGTTCCCTTTCTTTGTAAATTGGTTTTCCCCGTTGATGATCCTCTTCGGCGAGAACAGTGATTTCACCAACCTTTACCCCATACCGAACCGTGGATCCCAGAAACTCCAGTGATTGAACAGTTCCATCTAACTTCAAGTTAGAATTATGTTCCATTGTCGGGTTAACATGAACACTTTGAGGCCTGAAGACGATGGCACCGTGTCGGGCTTCGGCAGCAATATCAAGGGGTAGTTTGAGACCACCCTGGGTTTGAAGTACTGCAGCTCCATCAACTGAAACCACATCTCCTTCAATCATATTCGTGGTACCGAGAAAGTGTGCGACAAAACGATTCACAGGATAATCATACAACTCCATGGGAGTGCCGATCTGTTGAATGATTCCTTTATCGAGAACAGCCATTCTGTCAGAAATGGTATTCGCCTCTTCCTGATCATGGGTAACAAAAATAGTTGTTAGGCCGAGTTTACGCTGGAGTTTCAGAATATCTGTGCGCATTTGAACTCGAAGATTCGCATCAAGATTTGACAAAGGCTCATCGAGTAAAAGCAGTCTGGGTCGAATAACAATTGTGCGGGCGAGTGCTACTCTCTGTTGCTGCCCTCCGGAGAGCTGTGAAGGATGACGATCAGCAAGGTCTGCGAGCCCCACCATACCTAAAGCCTCTTCAACCCGTGTGGAGATCTCAGCTTTTGCAACCTTTCGTTCTTCAAGTCCGAAAGCAACGTTTTTCTGCACGGTCAAATGTGGCCAGAGAGCATAATTTTGAAAAACCATGCCCACTTCCCGCTTCCATGGCGACAATGAAACAATATCTTCACTATCAATTAATATCCGCCCCTGAGGTCTTGGGCCAAAACCAGCTATTGCACGCAGCAAAGTCGACTTTCCTGAACCGGAGGGCCCAAGAAAAGCAAAGAATTCTCCCGGTTCTATGTCGAGATTAATCCCCTGCAGCACCTTGGTCGAACCAAAGGAAATATGTACATCTTCAATTTGCAGTCGAACCGGTTGGACCCGGGTAGCTAAACTCATAATATTATCCTGTTAATGTAGCCTGCATGCGTTTGTTACGGTCTATAAAATGATGGGCCAAATAGCTGCCAAATGCGACAACAACAACAGCAATCAAACCAAGGGCTGCCCCAGGGCCTCGACCGGCAGCGCTTTGCATAAATACATATATCCCATAAGCGAGTGGTGCATCGGATTCAGCTGTAACCAGCATTAGGGTAGCAGACAACTCGACGGCAGCAGTTGCAAAACTGGTAACAAACCCGGCTACAATCCCACCGGCCATCAGGGGCACCACAATTTTCCGCACAGTTGCTGTCTTTCCTGCGCCAAGATTTTCAGCAGCCTCTTCAAGTGAAACAGAGACCTGGTGCAAAGCAGCAGTGCAGGCCCGCAGTGCATAGGGAAGCCGTCTGATCGCCAGTGCAACTACGATAATAACCCACCAACTGGCCAGAGGCTTATCTATGATTGGCACATTAAAATCATTAAAAGTCCGAAGGTAACCGATGCCCAGTACAACACCGGGGATCGCCAAAGCACCTGTGGCGATATAATCAAGCCACTGCCTGCCGATAACTTTGGTACGCAAGACCACATAAGCAACAGCCACACTGAAGACGACATCAAAGGATGCGGCGAGACCGGCATACAGCAGAGTGTTGGTTATATATTTTCTGGTGGTGCCGAACACCTCGACATAATGTGCCATGGTAAATGCGTCAGGCAACACGCTATACGACCAGATAGTGCCGAAGGAGAGCAGCACAAGACTGATATGGGGAGAAAGAACCAGAAGTAAAAGAAAAATAATCAGACAATAGGCACCGACTTTCTGCCAGCCCCGCATATCGCGCTTAAGCAAACCACTGACCCCTTTGCCGCCACCACTGTAATCCTTACCTCTGGATGCAAGCATCGATACCCACAGAGCGAAGAGAGAGAACACAACAAGGATCACTGAAATAACATACCCCATGGGATCAGAGATACCGATAGATGATATTCGCAGGTACGCCTGTGGAGCCAGCATATTGTTTACATTTAATAAAAGAGGTGTCCCCAGATCATCAAAAGCTTTCAAAAATACCAGTGCCGCTCCGGCAAGATAACCCGGCATCGCCAGAGGAAATACGATTCTGCGAAAGAGCCGCAAGCCGCTGGAACCAAGATTCTGGGCTGCTTCTTCCATGGAGCGATCAATATTATTCAATGCTGCCGAGAGGTTTATCAGGATAAAAGGAAAGTAGTGAATAGACTCGACTAAAATAACGCCATTTAACCCTTTCATAAAAGGAATGTTTATACCGAACCACTGATCCAGAAGAAGATTGATAGAACCATTACTGCCAAAGAAAAGCTGCATGGCAACAGCACCGACGAAGGGTGGCATAATAAGAGGTATAATGCCTAGGGTCTGGATAAGAATGGATCCGCCGAAATTAAAGCGGGTTGTAAAGTAAGCCAGTGGCAAGGCTATGAGACTGGCTATCAGCACTGACATCCCGGCCACATAGAGTGAGTTGAAAAATGACTCCCGAAAAAGAGAAGTTTTGAAAAAATCTACAAAGTTAACAAGGGTCAGTGCACCGGTAGAGCTGTCCTGAAAAGCAACATAAATAACCTTGCCTACGGGAACAACAAGAAAGATAAGCAAAAAGAACGCCAGAAAAGAGGCAACAAGATAGGACGTGCGAAAACGCAGCATAATATGGTGCACCCGGCAAAGATCAAACTGAAAGAGTACAGCCCTGGAAACTAAGTGCCTGTCCGAGAATGCCTGTTCTCGGATAAACTCCTAGGAGCCTGTCCGAAAATAAGCATTTTGTTCAAAATCGAGGTTTTATAAAAAATAAGCACAGCCATATACTTGATATTGCGAGCATTATTTTTTCGAAAACAACGAAGAGTTTGGGCAAAATGCATTCTCGGGCAGGCTCCTAGGTGGTGCCAGGGCTGTGTTGCGTCAATTTTTACAGCAGGGCTTTGGCTTTCTTTGCAAGCTTAATGGCCTCAGCGTAGTTATTCTTCACCATGGTGTCCCATTGCTGTTCAACCTCTGCCTGACGACCGGTAACCTTATCTGTAGCTTTCTTCCTTTTCTTTTTAAAGATTGCAGAAAAGTCCTGATCCAAAGATTTGCCTTCATCGATGGGTATAGCAGCAATAAGTGCCCTGGCTTCGGCAACAAGTTTTTCCGCTTCAGCATTACCTTTGCCGGCCATCGCCTTCTCTGCGTCCTGTACGGCCTTGGTTGCTTCCCGCAGATCATCCAGACGATAGGTGATCATAACATCAAACATTGAATTAACCAGGTTATATCGATCTTTTGATTTCACTACGTCGAATTTAACTTTGGCTCCGATGGATTTGTCGGTAAAGGGGTTTGGAAAGTCCTTTGGAGCCTTGGCATAAGTCTCAGGTCGGACCGGTAAGCGGCGGATTTTCGGATTAAGCAGCAGTTCCTGGCCTGCCTCAGAAAGGAGGTATTCGATAAATGCTGCAGCAGCTTCGGGATGAGGACTATTTTTAACAATGGCTATATTTGCCGGCACAAGTGTTGTCACTGTAGGATAGACAAAATCAACAGGAAAACCGGATGCCATGGATGAAAGTCCGAAAAAATCAATAACTATACCAACACCAAACTGGCCTGAATTGACCCCGTCAGGGACACCGAAACTACGTTCGGTTACGGTGTGAAAGTTACCACCAAGTTCTTTCAACAGTTTCCAGCCATTTTCCCAGCCTTCTCCCTGCAGGATTGTTTCAACGGTGAGATGAGTGGTACCGGAGCGTGAAGGTGCGGACATACCGGTATGACCATGATAGACGGCTTTTGCCAGATCATTCCACTCTTTAGGGGCAGGTATCTTTTTAGCCTTCAGGTATCTGGTATTCCACATCATACCGTATCCGGATCCGGCAAAACCTTTATAATATCCATCAGGGTCATTAATGGGATATGAACCAATGAGATCGGGAATCCCGACAGCCTTCACCGTATATTTTGCCAGCAGGCCATCTCCCTTCAAAACTTCAAAAGCATCAGGAGCAGAGGCCCAGAAAAGATCGGAGCTGTTATTTGAGGCTGTTTCCTGGATATATTTTACCCCGGCGGTTGTCTTCTTTTTCAGCATCTCTACCTTTACGCCTGGATGCTGTTTTTCAAAAGCCTGTTTAAATGCGGTGGTAAGATCTTTTGGATACGAGGTCACAACAGTCAAATCTTTTTCCAGCGCCTGGGCAGGTAAGGCCAGACATGTCAGGATGCCTGCAGACAAGGCAAAGCGTCCAATCATTTTGCGATAATTCTTTTGAAGTAGCATAGATTCTCCCTTATAAAGTATTGATGGAGGCGCCTGGAAAGTACGCAGGCAATTGAAACGATAGCAGTACTGTAACCATTGAAATTATAAAAACGAATTATTTTGTCAATACAGATGTTTGCTATATATGCAGATGATCTTCAATTATCTCTGCCAGTAACGGTGCCACAGAATAGACATCCATTATATCGTTACCCTCTCTCCCCGGATAAGTGTCAGACCCTATCACTTTTGAGACAGGACTTTTTCTAAATTTTTCCCGGGAGTCACCGGCCATGACAAGATGAGTGGC
>Ga0209633_10004496_pt1 | contig 12512 bp, 8 predicted proteins | sample Cruoilmetagenom1_FD_187290 | JGI IMG/M metagenome (GOLD analysis project Ga0209633, IMG submission 187290) | Oil polluted marine microbial communities from Coal Oil Point, Santa Barbara, California, USA - Sample 1 (SPAdes) (version 2) | ecosystem: Environmental > Aquatic > Marine > Oil seeps ... | reverse complement strand
ATGGAACAACTAGGTGCTCCTGTTGAAACAGCAGGAATCATGCAAGGTAACATTTCGACAACGAATAATAGCGGTGAGGTAGATATCAAAATACCCTTAAAAGGACCAAAAGGTAGAGGATCTGTAACTATTAAAGGTCAAAAAATTGATGGGGAATGGTTTTATGAAGAGTTTTATGTTATTATAAAAGAAACCAATGAAAAGATCAATTTATTAGATAAAACCTTAGAAGGAATTTAAACCGCTTCTATAGATTTATTTTTATTCTTAGATTCGAAAAGAAACTTCAAATGCACAAAACATATAGCTAAAGTTACTCCCAAATAGGCAAAAAATAATAACCACATTACAGAAATAGAAAACCATTGAGATAGTATTTTAGGAAAAACGAGTATGGCTTCAGAGAAAAGCACCATACTACCATAAAAAATCCATAATAACGAACTCATCTTTCGCGTAAAAGTCATCCAAATAAAAGGAATATACATTCCTAAAAATAAAAGGTGCAACCAAGCAATCAATATAAATCTACTTTCTATAACCATATTTGCAATACTCGGAATACTCCCTGCTATATTGATCACTCCTACAAAAAGGATTATATAATAAATGTATGTATACTGCTTTTGTGATTGTATAATAATATTTTTAAAATTCAACAATACTACTAAAAGTAATACGGAGCCTAAACCACCAAAAACCTGAATTAACCAATGATCAAAGTTATAATCCAAAGAATGTGCAAATAGTAATACCAAGCTTAGTGCAATGACGCCAATATGTTTTTTAGTAACGAGTACTTCTGCCTTTTGTAATAAAACTGCCAACATCCAGACGAAAAATAGACCAAAATATTGAAAATGCAAATAAAAGAAGATTGCCTGTTGATACCATGGTGATTGCTGCATTTCCATAACCATTAGAGGGCCTAACATATATGGACCTAGAGAAGATATAAAATGAAATATAATTCCGAGTTTAACAAGTTGATTTACTACCTTATTTCCCGTAAGTCGTTTCCATAGTCTGATAAGTAATATATAACTTATCCATAAATGTAATGTTGAAAATAGTATGGAATAGAATGCATATCCTTGCAGGATAAATGCCACTAACATAACAGCTACACATATTTGTAAAGCTATATAATAATTATAAGAAACCTTATCAAAACCTTTGGTAAAATTAGTCCATACCAAAATTAGCAATGCATTAAATATAAAGCCCAATAAAAGTACATGTGAATGTGAATGTAAAACATTTTTAAAAGGAAAACCGGCAACTGCACCTGTAAATGCATAGCGCAAAACTAGACCTATTAATACGCCTAAAATCCCAAATAATAATGGGTATTGCCAAAGTTTTTTGGGAATCATTTATCAAAAGTAAATAAAAACGCCGAACAAATGTTCGGCGTCTATATAATTTATGCTTGACCTGTCGGTCCGAAATTCATCGGAATTGGAGGTTGTTCATAATCTTTAATCTCACCATGTGCTTTTTCAAATCTACTCACATTTTCGGCCAAGGCTTTCATAAAGCGTTTAGCGTGTTGTGGTGTTAAAATTATTCTAGATTTTACTTTAGCCTTTGGTGTACCAGGCATAACGTTTACAAAATCAACAACAAATTCAGAAATCGAATGATTTATAATGGCCAAATTTGCATAAGTACCATCAGCTACACTTTCGTCTAACTCAATATTTAATTGATTCTGCTTTGCTTTTTCTTCTGCCATAATTAACTATAATTAATTAGTTTCCATTTCTTCAGCTGAACCTACGATCATATGATCATAAATTCTCATACCTGTACCTGCTGGTATTTTCTTACCAACAATCACATTTTCTTTCAACCCTTCTAAGGTATCAACTTTACCGCTTACTGCAGCTTCATTTAATACTTTAGTTGTTTCTTGGAATGAAGCAGCAGAAATAAACGATTTAGTTTGTAATGATGCTCTGGTAATACCTTGTAATATTGGCTCTGCTGTTGCAGGTACCGCATCTCTAGCTTCTACTAAATTTTTATCTGATCTACGTAAAATAGAGTTTTCATCTCTTAAATCACGAGAAGAAACCATTTGTCCGGCTTTTAAGTTCTCAGAATCGCCTTCATTTTCAACAACTTTCATTCCGTAAATACCATCATTTTCTTCAATAAAGTCCTTTTTATGGATCAATTGGTTTTCTAAGAAAATAGTATCCCCAGAGTCAATGATTCTAACCTTACGCATCATTTGTCTTACAACAACTTCGAAATGCTTATCATTAATTTTCACTCCTTGAAGTCTATATACTTCTTGAATTTCATTTACCAAATACATTTGAACAGCTGATGGACCTTTGATCTTTAGAATATCTGAAGGTGTTACTGCTCCATCTGATAATGGCATACCTGCTTTGATATAATCGTTTTCTTGAGCTAAGATTTGATTTGAAAGTTTTACTAAATACTTTCTAATCTCGCCAGATTTAGATTCAACAATTATTTCACGATTACCACGCTTGATTTTTCCAAAAGAAACAACACCATCAACTTCAGAAACAACTGCAGGATTTGATGGGTCACGAGCTTCAAATAGTTCGGTAACTCTAGGTAAACCACCTGTAATATCACCCGCTTTACCAGATTTTCTAGGTATTTTAACCAATATTTTACCAGCTTCAATTTTCTCGCCTTCTTCTACAATTAGGTGAGCTCCAACTGGTAAACTATACGAACGTAATATTTCACCTTTAGCTCCTTCAATAAGTAAGGTCGGTACAATTTTCTTGTTCTTAGACTCAGAAATTACCATCTCCTGGAAACCAGTTTGCTCATCGATTTCAACTTGGTAGTTAACTCCCTGTTCTATATCTTCAAATACAATTTTACCTTTAAATTCTGATACAATTACACCATTATATGGATCCCATTGACAAATAACATCTCCTTTTTTAATAGATTTTTTATCCTTAATTAAAAGATGAGAACCATAAGGTAAATTATTTGTACTTAAGGTAATACCTGTATTTTTATCAACAATTTTAACTTCAGAGGTTCTAGAAATAACAATATTTACTTTTTCTCCGTCATTATCAACGCCTTCAACAGTATTTAATTCTTCAATTTCTATTTTACCGTCAAATTTCGCAATTAGTTTATTGTCTTCAGAAATGTTTCCTGCAATACCACCAACGTGGAATGTACGTAATGTTAACTGAGTACCAGGTTCACCAATAGATTGTGCTGCAATTACACCAACGGCTTCACCAATCTGAACCATTTTTTTAGTTGATAAACTATGTCCGTAACAGTTAGCACAAATACCTCTTTTAGATTCACATGTCAAAGCAGAACGTGCTTCTACACTCGCTATAGGAGAATCTTCAATTCTAGCAACAATATCTTCATCAATCTCTTCTCCTGATTTTACTAAAATTTCATCTGTTAATGGATGATGAACATCATTTAATGAAACTCTTCCTAAAATTCTTTCTCCTAAAGTCTCAACAATTTCTTCATTTTTCTTTAATGGATGAATATCTAGCCCTCTTAACGTACCACAATCTTTTTCATTAATGATAACATCTTGAGATACATCAACCAATCGACGTGTTAAGTAACCTGCATCGGCAGTTTTTAAAGCTGTATCAGCAAGACCTTTACGAGCACCGTGCGTAGATATAAAGTATTCAAGAATTGATAATCCTTCCTTAAAGTTAGATAAAATCGGGTTTTCAATAATTTCACCACCACCAGCTGTAGATTTTTTAGGCTTCGCCATCAATCCACGCATACCAGTTAACTGACGAATTTGCTCCTTAGAACCCCTTGCACCAGAATCAAGCATCATATATACTGAATTGAATCCTTGTTGGTCTTCTCTAAGACGTTTCATAGATAATTCAGTCAATCTATTATTGGTAGAACCCCAAATATCAATTACTTGATTATAACGTTCTTTGTTAGTTAACATACCCATGTTATAACTAGCAGTAATTGTATCTACTTGTTCATTCGCAGCTGCTATCATAGCAGTTTTTTCTTGAGGAATAATAATATCACCCAAACTAAATGATAATCCACCACGGAAGGCAAACATGTATCCCATGCCTTTAATAGCATCTAAGAATTCGCCTGTAGTAGGTACATCAGTAACTTTTAATATATTACCAATAATATCACGTAAAGATTTTTTAGTTAAAACCTCATTGATATAACCCGCTTTTTCAGGAACAACTTCATTAATTAAAACTCTACCAACTGTAGTTTCAATAATTTGGTTAACTAATTCACCTTCTTCATTAAAATCTTTTGTTCTTACTTTAATACTTGCATTGAGGTCAACTTTTTTCTCGTTATAAGCAATTGTTACCTCTTCAGGTGAGTAAAAAGTAGTTCCTTCTCCTTTAACTTTATAATCTTTAGTAGATTTACGTTCTTTGGTCATATAGTATAAACCAAGAACCATATCTTGAGATGGTACTGTAATTGGAGATCCGTTAGCCGGATTCAAAATACTATGCGATGCCAACATTAATAACTGACATTCTAAAATTGCTTCAGGACCTAATGGTAAATGAACTGCCATTTGGTCACCATCAAAATCGGCATTAAATGCAGTACACACTAATGGATGTAACTGTATTGCTTTACCTTCAATCATTTTAGGTTGAAACGCTTGAATACCTAAACGGTGTAATGTTGGAGCACGATTTAATAGTACAGGATGTCCTTTCAGTACATTTTCTAAAATATCCCAAACTACCGGTTCTCTTTTATCTATGATCTTTTTAGCAGATTTTACTGTTTTTACAATTCCTCTTTCTATTAATTTTCTAATAACGAAAGGTTTGTATAGTTCAGCTGCCATATCCTTTGGCAATCCACATTCAAATAATTTTAATTCAGGACCAACAACAATTACTGAACGTGCAGAATAATCAACACGCTTACCTAATAAGTTTTGACGGAAACGACCTTGTTTACCTTTTAATGAATCGGATAATGATTTTAAAGGTCTGTTAGATTCAGTTTTTACGGCTGAAGATTTACGAGTGTTATCAAATAATGAATCTACAGATTCTTGTAACATACGTTTTTCATTACGCAAAATAACTTCAGGAGCTTTAATTTCTACCAATCTTTTTAAACGATTGTTACGAATTATAACTCTTCTGTATAGATCATTTAAATCTGAGGTAGCAAATCTACCACCATCTAATGGCACTAATGGACGTAATTCTGGTGGAATAACCGGAACTACTTTCATGATCATCCACTCAGGTTTATTTTCTCTATTTTTATTAGCATCTCTTAAAGCCTCAACTACATTTAAGCGTTTTAAGGCTTCCATTTTACGTTGCTTAGAAGTTTCAGTATTTGCTTTATGTCTTAATTCATACGATAATTCGTCTAAATCAATTCTTGCCAGTAGCTCAATTAAACATTCAGCACCCATTTTAGCAATAAACTTTTCAGGGTCAGTATCGTCTAAATATTGATTTTCTTGTGGAAGAGATTCTAAAATATCTAAATATTCTTCTTCCGTTAAGAAATCCATTTTTTGTAATGGTTCTCCTTCAATATTTTTAGCACCACCCGGTTGAATTACTACATAACGTTCGTAGTAAATAATCATATCTAGTTTCTTAGATGGTAATCCTAAAAGGTATCCCATTTTATTTGGTAATGATCTAAAATACCAAATATGCGCCACAGGTACTACTAAATTTATATGACCTACTCTATCTCTACGTACTTTTTTCTCAGTTACCTCTACCCCACAACGATCACAAATAATACCTTTATATCGTATTCTTTTGTACTTACCACAAGCACATTCAAAATCTTTTATTGGGCCAAAAATACGTTCACAAAATAACCCATCTCTTTCTGGTTTATGTGTACGATAATTTATAGTTTCCGGTTTTAAAACTTCACCTCTAGATTTCTCTAAAATTGATTCTGGCGAAGCCAAACCAATTGAAATTTTATTGAATTTTTTTACAGTGTATTTTTCTCTTTGTTTTGCCATGATGTCTTTATGCAATCAATTAAAATGTAAAAATATATTGTTTTAACTGTCCGTTATAACTAAACAGTTCCCCACTTTCGTGGGGATAAAATTATTCCTCTAATCTAACGTCTAATCCAAGTCCTTTCAACTCGTGCATTAATACGTTAAACGATTCTGGTAAACCTGGTTCAGGCATTGGTTCTCCTTTTACGATTGACTCGTAAGTTTTGGCTCTACCCAATACGTCATCAGATTTTACAGTTAAGATTTCTCTTAATGTACTAGATGCACCATAAGCTTCAAGTGCCCAAACTTCCATTTCACCAAAACGCTGACCACCAAATTGTGCTTTACCACCTAATGGTTGTTGTGTAATTAATGAATAAGGACCAATTGAACGAGCGTGCATTTTATCTTCAATCATATGACCTAACTTAATCATATAAATAACACCAACTGTTGCAGCTTGATCAAAACGCTCACCGGTACCACCATCATATAAATAAGTATGTCCGAATTCTGGTACACCAGCTTTATTAGTAAGTTCAGTAATTTCATCAATAGTAGCTCCATCAAAAATTGGGGTAGCATATTTCTCTCCTAAATTTTGACCAGCCCAACCTAATACAGTTTCATATATCTGACCAATATTCATACGAGAAGGTACACCTAACGGATTCAACACAATATCGACTGGTGTTCCATCTTCTAAGAAAGGCATATCTTCTTGACGTACAATACGTGCGACAATACCTTTATTACCATGACGTCCTGCCATCTTATCACCAACTTTTAGTTTACGTTTTTTAGCAATATAAACTTTAGCTAGTTTTACAATACCTGCAGGTAACTCATCACCAACTGATATCGTAAATTTCTCTCTACGTAATGAACCTTGTAAATCATTAACTTTAATCTTATAGTTATGAATTAATTCATTAACTAATTTGTTAATTTTCTTGTCAGTTGTCCATGTTCCTTTTGTTAAATGCTCAAAATCACTGATAGCATTTAACATTTTTAAAGTGAATTTTTTACCTTTAGGAAAGACTACTTCTCCTAAGTCATTCTGAACACCTTGAGAAGTCTTACCGTTAATTAAAGTAAATAATTTTTCAACTAATCTTCCTCTTAAACTTTCAAACTTTACAGTAAAATCAGCTTCAAGTCTAGCAATATCCTCTTTGTCTTGGCTTCTTTTAGCTTTGTCTTTAATTGTTCTTTGGAATAACTTTTTATCAATTACAACTCCTTTTAAAGAAGGTGAGGCTTTTAATGATGCATCTTTAACATCACCAGCATTATCACCAAAAATTGCTCTTAACAGTTTTTCTTCTGGTGTAGGATCTGATTCCCCTTTCGGTGTAATTTTACCGATTAGAATATCTCCCGGTTTAATTTCAGCACCAATACGGATCATTCCGTTTTCATCTAGATCTTTAGTTGCTTCTTCACTTACATTTGGAATGTCATTCGTCAATTCTTCAGCACCCAATTTAGTATCTCTCACATCTAATGAATACTCATCAATATGAATAGAAGTAAATACATCTTCTCTTACAACCCTTTCAGAAATTACAATCGCATCCTCAAAGTTATACCCTTTCCAAGGCATAAAGGCAACTTTCATGTTTCTACCAAGTGCTAATTCTCCTTTTTCAGTGGCATATCCTTCACAAAGAACCTGTCCTTTAGTAACTTTATCACCTTTTTTAACAATTGGATGTAAGTTGATAGAGGTACCTTGATTCGTTTTTCTAAATTTAATTAAATTATAAGTTTTAGAATCTTCATCAAAACTAACTAATTTTTGCTCGTCATTTCGTTTATAAGTAATCGTAATTTTATCAGAATCAACATAATCTATAACCCCATCTCCCTCTGCATTGATCAAGATCCTTGAATCTGTTGCTACTCTTCTTTCTAAACCTGTTCCTACAATTGGAGACTCAGGTCTCATTAATGGAACAGCCTGACGCATCATATTAGATCCCATCAAGGCACGGTTTGCATCATCATGTTCTAAAAAAGGAATTAATGAAGCCGAAATAGAAGAAATTTGATTAGGAGATACATCCATATAATTAACTTCTTGAGGAGTCACCAAAGGAAAATCTCCTTCTTCACGGGCTACAACTTTTTCTAATACAATATTTCCTTTATCGTCTAAATCTAAATTAGATTGTGCAATTTTCTTTTCTTCTTCTTGTTCTGCACTTAAATAAATAGGTTCTTTAGCTACATCGACCTGACCATCGACAACTTCTCTATATGGAGTTTCAATAAATCCTAAATTATTCACTTTAGCATATACCGCTAATGAAGAAATCAAACCAATATTTGGTCCTTCTGGCGTTTCAATCGGACATAAACGTCCATAATGCGTATAGTGAACATCACGTACCTCAAATCCAGCTCTCTCTCTAGATAAACCTCCAGGTCCTAATGCAGATAATCTTCTTTTATGAGTAATCTCAGCCAACGGATTGGTTTGATCCATAAATTGAGATAACTGATTTGTTCCGAAAAAAGAATTGATAACTGATGATAAAGTCTTAGCATTGATCAGATCAATAGGTGTAAATACTTCGTTATCACGAACATTCATACGTTCACGAATGGTACGAGCCATACGAGAAAGCCCTACACCAAACTGACTAGCTAATTGCTCACCTACAGTACGTACACGACGGTTAGATAAGTGGTCAATATCATCTACTTCAGCTTTAGAGTTTACTAATTTTATCAAATTCTTGATAATAGTAATAATATCAATCTTTGTTAAAACTTTTTCATTGATATCAATATCAAGTTCTAACTTTTTATTCATTCTATAACGTCCAACTTCTCCAAGATTATAACGTTGTTCAGAAAAGAATAATTTATGAATAATACCTTTAGCCGTTTCATAATCAGGCGGTTCAGCATTACGTAATTGACGATAAATATGTTCAACAGCCTCTTTTTCAGAGTTTGTTGGATCTTTTTGAAGTGTATTATGGATAATTGCATAATCACCCATTTGATTGTCTTCTTTGTGTAATAAAATCGTTTTAGTTTCAGCTTCAAGAATCTCTTCAATATTATCTTTTTCAAGAATAGTATCTCTGTCTAATACAATTTCATTACGTTCAATAGAAACTACTTCACCTGTATCTTCATCAACAAAATCTTCATGCCAAGTTTTTAAAACTCTAGCTGCCAGTTTACGGCCTAATACTTTTTTAAGTCCGCTTTTTGAAACTTTTACTTCATCTGCAAGGTCAAAAATTTCAAGAATATCTTTATCACGTTCAAATCCGATAGCACGGAAAAGTGTCGTTACCGGTAATTTTTTCTTTCTATCAATATAAGCATACATTACTTGATTGATATCTGTAGCAAATTCTATCCAAGAGCCTTTAAAAGGAATTACTCTTGCAGAATATAATTTGGTACCATTTGCATGGAAAGATTGTCCGAAGAATACCCCCGGCGAACGGTGTAATTGAGAAACCACAACTCTTTCAGCACCATTGATAACAAAAGTACCACTATTAGTCATATAAGGAATTGTACCTAAATATACATCTTGTACGATCGTTTCAAAATCTTCATGTTCAGGATCGGTACAGTATAATTTTAGTCTAGCTTTTAAAGGAACACTATGCGTTAATCCTCTTTCTATACATTCTTGAATAGAATATCTAGGTGGGTCAACAAAGTAATCTATAAACTCTAAAACAAATTGGTTTCTAGTGTCTGTAATTGGGAAATTATCTGAGAAAGTTTTGTACAAACCTTCATCACCTCTTTCATCTGCTTTCGTTTCTAATTGGAAAAAATCTTGAAACGATTTTACCTGAATATCTAAAAAATCTGGATAATCAGTAATTAATTTTGCTGATGCGAAGTTTACTCTTTTGGTACTATTTAGTGTCGACAATGGAGAAAATTTTTAATTAAAAACCTAATAAATTTAATAAGAACGAATATATGCGCAAAATGGTCTAAGTCATTTGAACGCAATGTTCAAAGACCTAGACCTTAATTGTTTAATCCCAATCCTAAATATTCAGGATGGGGTAGAGCTTATTTAAGCTCAACTTCAGCTCCTGCTTCTTCTAAAGATTTTTTAAGACCTTCAGCTTCGTCTTTAGCTACACCTTCTTTAATTGGTGAAGGAGCATTATCAACTAAACCTTTAGCATCTTTAAGACCTAAACCAGTTAATTCTTTAACTAATTTTACAACTGCTAATTTAGAAGCACCTGCAGCTTTAAGAATTACATCAAATTCTGATTGTTCTTCTCCTGCAGCATCGCCTCCACCAGCAGCTGGTCCAGCTACAGCTACAGCTGCAGCAGCAGGTTCAATACCATATTCGTTTTTTAAAATATCTGCTAATTCGTTAACATCTTTTACTGATAAGTTAACTAATTGTTCTGCGAAATCTTTTAATTCTGCCATTTTAATTTGTTTTAATTTTTTATTATTTAGTTTATGTGTGTACTACTATTTTTCTGATAAAGTTTTAATAATTCCGGATAACTTATTACTACCTGATTGTAATGCTGAAATAACATTTTTAGCCGGTGATTGTAATAATGTAATGATATCTCCAATAAGTTCTTCTTTAGACTTAATATTTACAAGTGTATCTAATTGGTCATCGCCAACATAAATAGCTTCTTCAATATAAGCTCCTTTTAAAACAGGTCTATCAGATTTTTTACGAAATTCTTTAATTACTTTAGCTGGAGCATTACTTACTTCAGAAATCATTAAAGAAGTATTTCCTTTTAATGTTTCTGGTAATTCTCCAAAATCTTTATCAGACTTTTCCATTGCTTTTGTAAGCAATGTGTTTTTAACAACAGCCAATCTTACGCCAGCTTTAAAACAAGCTCTACGTAAATTTGATGTGTTTGATGCATCTAAGCCAGATATATCAGCAAGATATATAGTACTAGTATCAGTCAATTGGCTTGTTAAATCGTCTATTACTTGTGCTTTTTGTTCTCTAGTCATAATTTATAAACTTTTAAGCTCCAACTGATTTAGCATCTACTTCAACACTAGGACTCATCGTACTAGACATGTAAATACTTTTAATATATGTACCTTTTGCTGTTGTAGGTTTTAACTTAATAATTGTTTGTAACAATTCATCAGCATTACCTTCAATTTTATCTGCGTCAAAAGATGCTTTACCTATAGAGGCATGTATGATTCCTGTTTTATCAACTTTAAAATCAATTTTACCCCCTTTTACATCTTTAACAGCTTTTGCAACATCCATAGTTACAGTACCAGTTTTTGGGTTTGGCATTAAACCACGAGGCCCTAAAATTCTACCTAAAGGTCCTAATTTACCCATAACACTTGGCATTGTTACTATAACATCAACATCTGTCCATCCTTCTTTAATTTTTTGAAGGTATTCGTCTAATCCAACATAATCAGCACCTGCTTCTGTAGCATCTGCTTCTTTATCTGGAGTAACTAATGCTAAAACTTTTACATCTTTACCAGTTCCATGAGGTAGTGTTACTACGCCACGAACCATTTGATCTGCTTTTCTAGGATCAACTCCCAATCGAACTGCAACATCAATAGATGCATCAAATTTTACATTTGTCATTTCTTTCACTAAAGCAGAAGCATCTTTTAAAGGATATGCTTTAGTAGCGTCAACTTTAGCTACTGCTTCTTTTCGCTTTTTATTTAATTTTGCCATCTTGTATAAAATTATAAAGTTTAAGCAGGAGCGTTTCCTTTTACTTTTAATCCCATTGAACGTGCTGTTCCTGCGACCATTTTCATTGCTGATTCTACTTTAAATGCATTTAAATCTACCATTTTGTCTTCAGCAATAACTCTGATTTGATCCCAAGTTACAGTAGCTACTTTTTTACGGTTAGGTTCACCAGAACCTTTTTTAACCTTAGCAGCTTCTAATAATTGCACAGCTGCTGGAGGAGTTTTTACAACAAAATCAAATGATTTGTCTTTATATACTGTGATAGCTACAGGTAATACTTTACCCATTTTATCTTGAGTTCTAGCATTAAATTGCTTACAGAACTCCATTATATTTACTCCGGCAGCACCTAAAGCTGGTCCAACAGGTGGCGAAGGGTTTGCTGCACCTCCGCGAACTTGTAATTTTACAACCTTACTAACTTCTTTTGCCATTTTTTAAACTTTGATTAATATACTATACATGTGGAAGCATATATAATATCTTAAATATGTAACATTTATGAAATTTTTTCAACTTGCATATAGCTCAATTCTAATGGTGTTTTTCTACCAAAGATTTTAACCATAACTTCAAGCTTACGTTTTTCTTCATTTATTTTTTCAATGGTCCCATCGAAGCCATTAAAAGGTCCATCAACAACTTTAACTGTTTCACCTAATATATAAGGTATAACTACATTTTCATTTTGAACAGCTAACTCATCAACTTTTCCTAACATTCTATTTACTTCAGATTTTCTTAGCGGAACAGGATCTCCACCTT
>Ga0209633_10004494_pt1 | contig 12514 bp, 10 predicted proteins | sample Cruoilmetagenom1_FD_187290 | JGI IMG/M metagenome (GOLD analysis project Ga0209633, IMG submission 187290) | Oil polluted marine microbial communities from Coal Oil Point, Santa Barbara, California, USA - Sample 1 (SPAdes) (version 2) | ecosystem: Environmental > Aquatic > Marine > Oil seeps ... | reverse complement strand
TAGAGGTGTTGAGACTCAAAAATAAGGAAACAGACATGCGATATAAAAGTACAATATTTTCAAAATTAATCAAAGCAGTTCCAAGGATAGAATTTGAAAGAATAGTAAAAAAATACTCTGGAGATTATCGAGTAAGAAAAATGAATTGTTGGGATCAAATGCTTGGGATGGTTTATAATCAATTATCCCAGAAAACAAGTTTGCGAGATTTAGAACTAAGTTTTAATTCTCATTATAATAATTTTTATCACTTGGGTTGCAATAGACTAAAAAGATCAACACTTGCAGATGCAAACAAGAATCGGAGTTATAAAATATATGAAGATGTATTTCAGAAATTAGTTAGTAGAATAGAAAATCAAAAGAGGTCAAAAAGTAAAGAGGTAACAAGTTTACTCAAAGCAATAGACGCAACAGTCATTACATTAAATAAGACTCAATTTGGTTGGGCTAAAGGGTACAAAAACAAAATGGGTGTAAAAGTTCATACGGTATATGATATAAATGAAGAAGTACCGGTTCATTTTGAAATAACAACTGCAAATCTGAATGATATAACATATGCAAGTAAACTAGATCTTAGAGCTAATACAACCTATGTGTTTGATAAAGGCTATTACAAGTTTGCTTGGTGGTATGAAATAGATAGTAAACAAAGTTATTTTATAACACCAATAAAGAAAAATAGTCCAACAGAAATATTAAAAGAAAGAGAAATTAAGTCCAATAAAATTCTAAAAGATCAAGAAGTTGCTTTAAGTAAAAGATTATCGCATAGCAGAAAAAATCCTTATCAAAAACCGATAAGAAAAATAACTGTAAAAAGAGAAGAAGGGAAAGAGCCGATAATATTGTTAACAAATGATTTGGCAAGAACAGCAGAGGAGATTGCAGATTTATATAAAAAGCGATGGCAAATAGAGTTATTCTTCAAATGGATAAAACAGAACTTAAAAATAAAGAAGTTTTTAGGCCGATCTGAAAATGCTCTAAAGATACAAGTTATCACAGCCTTGATATCTTTTCTTTTAATCAAATATTTTCAGAATAATCTTCCATTTAAGAAATCGATGCAAACTTGTGCTAGACTAATACAATCAAATCTTATGCTTAAAAAAGATCTGATTGAATTGTTTAGTGAGCCACCGGATAAAAGTATTCAGAAAATTGATCTACAATTGAGGTTCGAATATGCTTAACCGGACAACAATAAATGTTGTTATCGGGAAACCATTTACTTTTTATTTTTTAGGTTCCCAGTCAAGCTGAAAATGACAGTAGTTAAACATACGGTGATAATAAATCTCAGATTCTCAAGAGCAATTTAAGTTTTTTTTGTCACTCAACTTTAACAACTCTACCAGAAAAATCATATTTGTTTTTGAATAAATCTAAAAATTTTTCAGCTTCTGTTTTTGTTGTAAAAGCTCCAACAGTTACCACGTGCAAAGTTATGTCTTCTTTAATCTTGGGTGCTATTTTTGCATGATAACCTGATTTAACTAATTCAGTTTTTAATCTTTCCGCATTTTTAAAATCACCAAAAGCTCCAGCTTGAATTGTAAATCTAGAATTTTGCGAGCTCTTTTCTTTATAAGGAGATGAATCAACTAAAATCATTTCGTCCACTTCAGGAAAGTTCCTATCGGTATTCTTTAAGTAAACTGATTTAGGATATTTTTCCTTTAGCATATTTTTAAGAGTTTCGGCACGCTTGTATATACCCAAAGAATAGAAGTAAGAAAAGCTACGGAACAAAGATGCATCAGCAAATTGACTATTAGGAAAATTAGAGTAAACAAGCTCGTATTTCTTTTGAGCTTTGTTGCCATCTTCAGTCAAAACAGCATCTAAAAAAATTACATTTGCATCGGTTGAATGTTGTTTCTTTACGTTTACAAATTCTTGCTTTACTTCCTCAATTTCCCCTTGTTCTATTTTTTTTAGAAATGGCACAATATTTACACTTTGTGAATAAATTACACTAAAAGTAAATAGAAAAAATAATACTGTTTTTAACTTTCGCATAAATATTAATCCTCAGATTATTGTTACGCAGATTTTTGAACTAAGCTTTTTTCAATATCAACTTTACTTAGCACATCACCAAAAAGTGTACCTGAAGTAGCATTGTTAATTTCAACTTTTACGTAATCACCTTTGCTAATATTTTCTTGGACTGGAACAATTACTGTTTTGTTTGTGTCTGTTCTACCAGCAAAAAAATCATCTGACTTTTTACTAAATCCCTCTATTAAAAGTTCCGCTTCTGTTCCAATCAAACTTTTGTTTATTTCATAGGAAATTTTTCGTTGCTCACTTATTATTTCAGAAAGACGTTTTGATTTTGAATCTTCCTCTACATCATCTTTCATTTTAAAAGCCTTTGTTCCTTCACGCGGAGAGTACTTAAACATATAGGCACCATCGTATCTTACTTTTCTAATAACTTCAATTGTTGCAAGATGGTCTTCATATGTTTCTGTTGGGAAACCTGAAATTATATCTGTTGAAAATGCAACACCCGGAATTATTTCTTTTGCTTTATCGAGTATATCTAAATAATGTTCAATGGTATAGGTTCTGTTCATCAATTCCAAAATTCTATTAGAACCGGATTGAAAAGGAAGATGAATATAATTGCACAAATTAGGGTGTTCAGCAATTGTATAAAGTAGCTTGTCCGAAAAATCTTGCGGATGAGATGTAGAATATCTGACGCGAATTCTTCTATCAACTTCTGCAACTGCAGCTAGTAAATCAGAAAAATCATTTCCTTCATCAATATATGAATTTACATTTTGGCCAAGTAGAGTTACCTCTTTATAACCTTGTTGGGAAAGTAATTTTACCTCTTCAACAATAGAGTTTAGGGTTCTACTTCTTTCTCTTCCACGAGTGAACGGAACAACGCAAAAAGTACAAAACTTATCACATCCTCGCATCACAGAAATCCAAGCTGAAAGGCCATCGTTTCTTTGAGGAATCAAATCATCATATGTCTCTGTTTTGGATAGCTTAACTCCAATTCCTTTTTCTCCGGCAAGAGCATTATCAATGAATTCCGGTAAACGTCTGTATTCATCAGGACCAACCACAAGATCTACAACTTTTTCTTTTTCAACTAAATCTTTTCTTAATCTTTCTGCCATGCAACCAAGAATTCCGATTACAGCATTTGGATTACCATATTTTTCAGTTTTAAAAATTCCTAATCTGCCATAAATTCTTTCTTCTGCATTTTCTCTAATACTGCAAGTGTTCAGAAGGACAACATCTGCACCGGAAAATTCATTTGTTAATTTATAACCTGCGTTACTTAAAATGCCTTGAACAATTTCTGTATCTGCTATGTTCATTTGACATCCGTAAGTTTCTATATATACTTTATTTGTACTCATTAATTCCTTTCATAAAAACAATTATTTGGGTTGCAAATTTACTGATATGATGTTTGAATCTCAAGAGAATGATTATTACCTTAAAAAGAGAAACGTAAAGACGTAGAGACGAAAAAAGCAAAAAGAATTTCCATGTGTCCAACAAAAATATTGTAATCTAGAAGACATGGTTTGATTGTCTTGGTATTGTTGATGGATGGAAAAGATCCTAAACTTCTGGATAATAATGGTAAAAGACAATCATTTAGAAAAGGCAAGTTATTTGATATAAAATATTTGTTTTAGCAAAGTTTATTGAAGTATATAAACTTGGGAAATCATAAAAGGACTAAAGGTATAAATATGAAATAATTTTACTATTGAATGTTAAATAACTATTCTTTAAGTTGCTAATATATTAACTACAAATAATTAGTAAGATCAAGACTTTTAATTGATAAAGTGGATATAATTATTTGACGACTACTCTTCCAAATACTACCTTAACGATTACACTAAAGCCCAAAATATTAATATATAATTCAGCATTACTATTTTTAAAAGGGTCTCATTTTATAAGTTTATGAAAATACTAAGTTGGTATTGGCAAAAAAGGTAGAAATAAAGTCGTCGTTTTCCAGTTCAGATAGTGGAGGACTGTACTACTTAACTAATAGTTATTTTGACAAAAGTAATTTTGGTCAAGTAAATTGTAATATCATAAAATCTCTATTTCAAATAACTCAAAGGTGTTGAATGAAAAAGTTAATTTTAGTCTCATTATTTTTTTTAGTATCAAATCTATTTGCTCAACAAGCTCTACTAACAAAATCTTATTCCATTGGTGGCAATATCAGTTTTTCAAGTTATTCTGAAGATAGTGACTCGGATAATATGAATTATTTTAATTTTGTACCAAGTGTTGGTTATTTCTTTGTTGATTATCTATACACTGGAGTGCGATTACAATATTCATATTATTCAAGTGGTGATAATTCAAGAAATACTTTTGGTTTTGCTCCAGAAGTAAGATATTATTTCCCACTTGATAAGCTAAATCCATTCTTGGGTTTTAGCTATGGTTATAGTATAAGCACAACTGAAGATGATGACGAAAATACTAATTCTGCACTTACTTTAAGTGGAGGTGCTGATTATTTTATTCATGATCATTTTGCGATAGAAGGAGCTATAAATTACAGTTTCCTTTCTCGTGGGTATTCTTCGAATGATTATAGTGTTGATTCAAATGGGACTAATTTTGAAATAGGATTTGGAGTAAAGTATTTTATTTTCTAGCAACAGAACTAGTTTCTAAAGCCGTTATGCACCACAAAAAAATTAGGTGATAATATGAATAATTGTTTTAATCATCCAGGTAAAAAAGCATTTTCAATTTGCCACGGTTGTGGAAAAGAATTTTGTGAATCTTGTTTAGATGAAGGAATAGAATACTATTATTGTAAAAATGCTGAATGTCAAAAAATATTTAGAATAGAATTACCACTCATCGAAGGTCCAGAAAATATTATTTGTCCAAATTGTGATTTTGAATTAGACCTATCAGATAATGAAAAAATAAAAGGCAAAACACATTGTCCGGAATGTAAATCAGTAATTGATTTTACTGTCAATCCACCTAAAATATTAGAAAGAGAAAATTATACAGAAATTCTTTCCTCATTAAATCAAGGAGACATTGCATTAATAAAATCAATCCTTGAAGATGGTAACATTGATTATTTTACTTTGGGTGAAAATTTCTTAGGTGTTCGTCCATTACTTGAACCAATGAAAATATTGGTAAACGACAATCAATTAAGTGAAGTAAAAGAACTGTTGAAAGATTTTGATTTAAAAATATTCGGAATATCAAATCGTCAATATTAATTAAAGGCATAACCAGGTGCTGTTGTCGGTGGACGGAACTGGTAAATTCAAGTTTAGAGTTCTTAAGTAAATTTGTCTAAAGTGTAGTTCAATAACTAATAGTTAATCGCAGTGTTTGCAAAACAAAATAAGTACAGCATAAATAAAACATTTGTTGTTAAATAAGTCTTTGCTGTTTGGTCAGTGGCTTATAGGCACAGCCATTATGCATAAAGGATGAGAATGTTAAGAAAGATCATTATTATATTCATTTTAATTCTAAGCAATTCAAGAATACAATCTGTAATTGGACAAAACGCCTTTGACTTTTATCCATTAAATAATGGGGACATCTTTCTCTACAATGTGAACGTTAAATCAATCTATGAAGATCCATTTTATTATATAGAAACAGTAAAAGTCATTAAAGATACTTTGTTAGAAAATGGTAATGTCTATAAGTATATAATAACTACTAATAATATTTCAACTGATGAGGTTGAAAAATTTGAAAGAATTGATTCGTCAAGTGGAATAATTTTTAGATATGCTAATAGCTATCATGAGTTAAAAATTGAAAATATATTTGCGGAAGTAAGCCAATATTACAATACATCAAGATTTTATCCATTTTCTTTTATAGATGAATTTAATACGATATTTCTATCTTTAGCTACAGATACAGTTTTAGGAATTCAAACATCGGTTAGAACTTTTGAAGATCTTACATGGACATCGGGCGATTATTCATTTCATTACTCTTTGGCAGAAGGGTTTGGACTTTACACAACATCATCAGTAACGATGGCGAAAAGCATCAAAACAAAATTAATTTATGCAAAAATAAATGATAAAGAATATGGGGAACAATTAACTAATGTTAACTCCTATTTAGAAAATATTCCAAATAGTCCAGTACTCATTCAAAATTATCCAAATCCTTTTAATCCTACAACTAAGATTTTTATTAAGAATCCCGAAAAGAATTACATAAATTTATCAATAATCAACACTTTAGGAGAAGTTATAAAGATAATCACGAATAAGACTTATTCTAAAGGCGAATATGTTTTTGAATTTAATGGCAATGGATTGAGTAGTGGAATATACTTTGCCAGATTGATAAATGGTAGAAATTTACAAATAATAAAGATGTCACTAATAAAATAAATGTTTAACTCATTAAATAAGTAGAAAGTCAAACGGGCAAAAAAATATAATTGTAAAAATATTTTTACAGACAGTTTATTAAAAAACAGAATACTTTAAGATTGCAAGGCAATGTCTCAATCACCAACTCAATTCTTCACTATAGAATCAAATCACCAAACAATTTTCAAATAAGGTGAACGTTGTTCAATTCAACTTAAGAATTGAGTTCAGTAAAAGTAAGTTTTGCACTATATAGGTGAAAAGGATTGTTTAGATATTTGTTATATGTATGTAATTAAACTTTTTCTTTTTGGAAAATAGATTGAAAGCCGGTAAGATTATAAAGTCATCTTTATAAATATTTGTCAATAACTCTTTACTATTATAAAGAGTTGCTAAATGGATAAATGAAATGAAAAGAAAAGTATACAGAATAAATAAAACCGGTTCAATTAAAAATTTAAAATTAATTGAAGAAGATTTAGCTGAACCACAATCAAATGAAGTTTGTGTTGAAATTAATTCAATAGGATTAAACTTTGCTGATCTTTTTGCAATTTGGGGGTTGTATAGTGCAACTCCAAAAGGGAGTTTTATTCCCGGTTTAGAATTCTCAGGTGTTGTAATTAAAAAGGGAGGTGATGTAAAAGATTTTAATATTGGCGATAAAATTATTGGATTAAAGCGTTTCGGAGCTTATGCTTCTCACTTAAATGTTGAGACTGATTATATATTTAATTTGCCGAATGATTGGAATTTTGAAGAGGGAACTTCTTTGTTAGTCAATTCATTAACTGCATATTATGCTCTTAAAGTTTTGGGAGATATTAAAAAGAACAAAACAATCTTAATTCATAGTGCTGCTGGTGGAGTTGGAATTTATGCAAACCGAATGGCTAAGAAATTTGACGCTTTTACAATTGGCACAATCGGAAGTAAAACAAAAATTGATCTTCTAAAAAAAGAAGGTTATGATGAAATAATTGTGAGAGGTAAAAACTTCAAAGAACAATTAATGGAAAGTCTTGGCCCACACACGCTTGATATTGTTTTAGAAAGCATTGGTGGAAAAATTTTTGAAGATAGCTATTCTTTGCTAGCTCCTGAAGGCAGACTTATTACGTATGGCTCTGCAAATTTTGCTTCTTCAGATTCAAGACCAAATCCAATTAAATTGATTCATAAATATTTAACCCGACCAAAAATTGATCCGATGAAAATGATTAATACAAACAAGGCGGTAATGGGTTTCAATTTAATCTGGCTATGGAGCAAGAAAGAGGAATTACAAAAATATTTTGATGAAATTCAAAAGTTAAATTTGAAAAAACCAATAATTGGAAAATCATTTTTGTTTGAAGATTTTCATAAGGCCATTAATTATTTACAATCCGGTAAATCTGTTGGGAAGGTTGTTGTAAATACTGAAAAAAATATAAATTAAATTGTTAGTATTACAATATGAAAAATCAATGGCTCATATTTAATTGACTGAATATCATATTCCCAAAATTAAACTTAAATATTATGACACAATCAGAAAAACTAAAAAAAGAAGCAGCAGAAAAAGCTGTAGAAGAAATTAAATCTGGAATGGTTGTTGGACTTGGAACAGGAAGCACAGTGTTTTATGCACTTCATAAAATTTCAGAACTATTAATAAACGGAAAGCTGACAAACATTGTTGGAATACCAAGTTCCAAGCTAACAGAGAAAATTGCTAACGAATTACAAATTCCTCTTGCAACTTTTGAAGATTACCAAACTATAGATGTTACCATAGATGGAGCTGACGAAGTTGACAAATATTTTAATCTTATTAAAGGCGGCGGCGGTGCACTTCTACGTGAAAAGATATTGGCACAAGCAAGTAAAAGACTAATTATAATTATAGATGAATCAAAGCTATCTCCTAAACTTGGTGATAGGTGGGCAGTTCCAATTGAGGTGATAAAGTTTTCATACAGACTTGAAGAAGAATTTATAAAAACAATTCCAGGGAAACCGATTTTAAGAAAGTTTGATAATGGAGAACCAGTAATTACAGATGAAGGTAATTATATTATAGATGCAAATTTTGGTAGATTACAAAACCCGTTTCAACTTGCCGAACAATTAGAAAATAGAGCGGGTATTGTTGAGCATGGTCTTTTCTTGCATCTTACAAATAAAATCATTGTTGCCGGAAAAGATGGAATTAGAGTTCTGGAAAAAAAATAAAATAAATATTTCAGTTGGTTGAAACAAAAGTAAATTCTCAATTGTAAAAATCATTTTAAAATAAAAACAATAACTTTGAAATTTAAATTATCAGTTGTTATTTTTGCTCTGTTCAAAAATTAAGGTTCTATAATATGAGTGTATCTGTAAAAAATCTTACTAAGAAATATCAATCGCAAAGAGCTGTTGATGATATTTCATTTGAAGTGAAAACTGGTGAAGTCCTCGGATTTCTAGGTCCAAACGGAGCTGGAAAAACTACAACAATGAAAATCATCACTGGATTTATGGCTCCCTCTGATGGAGATGCCAAAGTTAACGGAGTTTCCGTTCTTGAAAATCCTGAAGATGTTAAAAAAACTATTGGATATTTACCCGAAAGCAATCCTCTTTATTATGACATGCCTGTTTTAGAATATCTAGAGTTTGTAGCCGAACTTCAAAATGTACCAAAAGCAAAAATTCAAGATAGAATAGTTGAGATGGTTAGAGTCTGTGGATTGAATGTTGAGAAGCATAAAAAAATAAATGAACTCTCAAAGGGTTATAGACAACGTGTTGGACTTGCTCAAGCATTAATTCACGATCCTGAAATACTAATTCTAGATGAACCCACAACAGGTTTAGATCCAAATCAAATTGTAGAAATAAGAAACTTAATTAGAGAAATTGGCAAAGAGAAAACTGTAATCTTAAGCACTCACATTCTTCCAGAAGTAGAAGCGACTTGTGATAGAATATTGATAATAAATGAAGGTAAGATAGTAGCTGATGGTACTTCTGACTTTTTAAGAAAACAAGCTCAAGGTCAGGAAGTTGTTAAAATTACAATTGATGAAGCTGGTAATAGAGATGAAGTTATTGCTGCACTTCAGAGTTTGGAAACAGTTGGAATGGTTGATCCTTTACCTGAAAAGAATTCTAGCTTTATAATAAATAGTAAAGATAATGCAAGTTCGAAAAAAGATATTTTTAAGATGTGTGTTAAAAATAATTGGGTATTAAGTGAGTTAACTCCAATTGAAACAAAGCTTGAAGATATTTTTAGGGATTTAACAACAAGTTAAGAATTATAATTTTGATTTAACTAGTTGTTGTCATTTCGAAAATGTTTCTTGTGAGAAATCTTATAACAAAAAATAGATATCTCAATTGTTCCAAAAACGAACTCATTTCGATATGACAAATTATGAAATGATTGTCATTGCGAGGAGTGTTTTTTACGACGTGGCAATCTGTTGCAAGTGAACGAAATAATTAAAAAGATTGCCACACATCGATAAAAAGAATCGAAGTTCGCAATGACAGCAGTATTAAATATTTGTCATATTGGTAATACCTAAAAAATGAATTTGGATCCGCAATTGCAGATTTATTATTATAAGAAAAAATAAAACTTTAGGAAAATAATTTATGAAACCGATTTGGATTATTTCAAAAAGAGAATTCAAAACATTTTTTGATTCACTTGCTGCATACATTTTATTAGTTGTCTTTTTAGGACTAAGTGGATTCTTCACTTGGCTTTATGGTTCCGATGTGTTTTTTATTGGACAAGCAACACTTCAACCTTTTTTCTCGGTTGCTTATTGGACACTCTTCTTTTTCATCCCAGCATTAACAATGAAAATGTTAGCTGAAGAAAAACGAAGTGGAACGTTGGAATTACTTTTAACCAAACCAATAACTGATTGGCAAGTTATTGCCGGAAAATTTTTGGCTGTTCTTTTACTAATTAGTGTTGCTCTATTACTTACACTTCCTTACTACATTAGTATTGCAAATCTTGGTCCTATTGATCACGGTGCAGTTTGGACTGGTTATTTAGGAATGATACTTATGAGTATGGCTTTTATCAGCATTGGACTTTTTGCAAGTAGTATTACAACAAATCAAATTGTTGCGTTTTTATTAGCGTTATTCATTGGCATATTTTTTCTAATAATATTTAATGTTCTTGCAAGTAGTTTTTCGGGTTCATTAGCTTACTTTTTTAATTACCTTAGTTTATCTACACATTATGAATCAATATCTCGTGGAGTTATAGATTCTAAGGATCTAATTTATTTTCTATCAATAACAGTTGCCGGATTGGTTTTAGCTGATTCATTTTTATCAAAACGAAATATAGTTGAGTAATAAAAATTATGTTAACTAAAAGAAAAATACAAATTACTGTTTTTTTGACACTTGCAATTTTAGTGTTAATCAATATTCTATCAACCAGGTATTTCTTTAGGATAGATTTAACTGCAGATCAAAGATATTCTTTGAGTGAGGCAACTAAATCGATTTTGGAAAATTTAGATGAACCTGTTACGGTTACTTCATATTTCACAGAAGATTTACCTCCCAATGTTGAAAAGGTTCGTCAAGATTTTAAGGACTTGCTAATTGAATATGCAAATCGCTCAAACGGAGAACTTGTGTATGAGTTTGTTAATCCAAATGAGAACCAAGAAATGGAAATGCAAGCTCAACAAAATGGCATTCGTCCAATAATGATCAATGTTAGAGAGAAAGATCAGGTAAAACAACAAAAAGCATATCTTGGAGCAATTGTACAAAAGAGTGATCAGAAGGAACCAATTCCATTGATACAACCGGGTGCAGCAATGGAATATGCACTTACAACTGCAATTAAAAAAATATCAGTTAATGAGAAACCAATAATTGGATTGTTACAGGGGCACGGAGAACCAAGCTTATCATCGATGCAACAATTAAATATGCAGCTTAATGTTATGTACGATATTAAACCTTTAGAATTTTCAGATACATTAGGTGTTCCATTGGATTACAGAACTGTTGTGGTTATTGCTCCAACAGATTCTGTTATAGATAGAGATTTTTATTATCTTGAACAATTTATTGATAGAGGCGGAAGGTTACTTGTAGCAATAAATAATGTTAAAGGAAATTTTCAAACCGCTTCTGGAGAAAGTATCTCGACTGGGTTTTCAAATTGGCTAAATCAGTATGGTGTTACAATAGAAGAAAATTTTGTTCTTGACGCTAATTGTAGCAACGTTATGGTTCAGCAACAGCAAGGTATGTTTAGAATGAACACGCCAGTTAGTTTCCCTTACATCCCTATCATTTCCAATTTTGCTGAACATCCTATAACTAAAGGACTTGAAGCAGTTATGTTGCAGTTTGCAAGTTCAATATCTATTGCTACTCAGCAAGATACATCAATAAAAATTTTACCAATTGCTTTTACTTCCGAACGAGCATCATTAGAAAAATTACCTCTTCAATTTGATATATCAAAGGAATGGGGAAGAGCTGACTTTGGACTATCTTCAATTCCGGTAGCTTTTGCACTGGAAGGTAACATTGCAAACAATACCTATAACAAAATAGTTGTGTTTGGTGATGGAGATTTTGTTGTTAACGGGGAAGGACAACAAGCACAACAGTTGCAACCAGATAATGTTAATTTGATGACAAACGCAATTGACTGGCTTTCAGACGATACTGGCTTGATTGAATTAAGAACAAAAGGTGTAACCGCAAGACCACTTGATGCTGATTTAGAAGATGGTACTAAAACTTGGATTAAGTATCTAAACTTTCTTGTACCAATTATTTTGATAATATTATATGGATTTATTCGTTTACAATACAAAAAGAAAATTAGAAACATTATAAAAACTACGGATTACGTTTAATTCACAATTTGAAAAATTTGTTCAAGTAAATTGATACAGAAAGTCTGTCATTTCGAAATGAGCATGTTTTTATGCGATTGAGAAATCTTTATAAAATTTGAGTTATGAGATCTCTCTCATAAAACTTGTTCGAGATGACAATCTTAAGAATTCTGTGATATATTAAATTTTGAAATTTGCACCAAAGGAAGAATATGTTTAACACAAAATCTAATATAT
>Ga0209633_10004493_pt1 | contig 12514 bp, 11 predicted proteins | sample Cruoilmetagenom1_FD_187290 | JGI IMG/M metagenome (GOLD analysis project Ga0209633, IMG submission 187290) | Oil polluted marine microbial communities from Coal Oil Point, Santa Barbara, California, USA - Sample 1 (SPAdes) (version 2) | ecosystem: Environmental > Aquatic > Marine > Oil seeps ... | reverse complement strand
TCTCATCCCGGCATTCGTCAACTCTCGAGCCATGGATCGAATGGCTTAAGTACATGAGTGCGCAACGCTGCGCCGGGCGAACATTAGTGCCAAAAATTGCACCCGACGGCGCAAGCCTACATATCGGGAGTTAGCATAAAATGAGCGCTTCTCTCTGGCTTGATCGCATAAGAGCACTTCCTCTACCTGAGCGGGTGCGTGTCATGAATGTGTGTGGCGGCCATGAACGCACCATTTCCATGAGCGGTTTGCGAAGGGCGCTGCCGCAGCAGATTGAACTGATCCCCGGGCCGGGCTGCCCGGTTTGTGTTTGTCCTGAAGAGGACATCTATTCTGCAATTCAACTCGCAATGAATGACCGGGTTATTCTTGCCGCCTTCGGTGACATGCTCCGTGTTCCGGCAAATGTACCCAAAGGCGACCCCAGATCACTTGAACAAGCAAGGGCCGCTGGCGGCGACGTGCGACCAGTTTCCTCGCCAGAGGAAGTCGCTGAGATCGCACGATCTCACCCCGATCGCGAAGTTGTTTTTTTTGCGGCAGGTTTTGAGACAACGACTGCCCCGGTTGCAGGTTTGATCGCACAGGGACTCCCGGACAATCTCTCGATCTTGCTTTCGGGCCGTTTAACCTGGCCGGCAGTGGCCATGTTGCTGGAAAGCGAAGAGCCAGGCTTCGATGCCTTGATAGCCCCTGGTCACGTTTCGACAATTATGGGTCCGGCGGAGTGGGCTTTCGTCCCCGAGCAGCACAGTATTCCCGCTTCGGTTGCGGGTTTTAAACCCGAGAGTTTGCTGCCTGCGCTCTATTCGATACTACGACAACATATTACGGGTCGCGCCTTTCTGGATAATTGCTATCAACAGGTTGCCAAACCAGGTGGGAACCCGACTGCGATTTCAATTTTGAATGAAACCATGGAGGTGGGCGATGCAAATTGGAGAGGCATTGGGATAATCCCAAAATCTGGTTTCCACATGAGACCTGAGCTGGCCAAGCATGATGCTCGTGTCCGGTTTTCAATTTGTGATGATGAAAACCGGAAACGTGTCGGTCAAATGCCACCGGGCTGCGATTGCGCCCGCGTTGTTCTAGGGAAGATTCAACCCAATCAATGTGCACTCTTTGGCAAGGCCTGTTCGCCACGAAAACCAATCGGCCCCTGTATGGTTTCTGATGAAGGAGCTTGCCGTATTTGGTGGGCTTCCGGGATTCGGGAACCAGCACAGCTGGAAGCGCACCAGAAGGCTGGCTAAGAGTGGATCAGATTAGTCAAACAGCGCCAAAATTAAAAGCATCTTCCAACATTTCTGCCCGGCAGATTGTCATCTCGGGTCGGGTTCAGGGTGTCGGGTTTCGCCCATTCGTCTTTCGACTTGCCAACAAGTTGAACCTAACGGGATCAGTCTTCAATGGATCCGGCAAAGTCATGATACATGCGGAAGGGACGACGCAATCACTGGATCGGTTTGAGCAGTTCTTGATAAAATCTGCGCCGCCGCTTGCCAAACCCAGATTGGACACCACGAAAATCGTTGCATTTAAAGGAAGCAGCGATTTTATTATCCGCGCGAGCGAGTCGTCGTTGACCGCAGAGATTCACATTCCGCCTGATCTTTTCACGTGTGATGACTGTCTTGCTGAACTGCGAGGCCCTGATGAGCGGCGATTCCGTTATCCTTTTATCAACTGCACACAATGTGGACCACGCTACACTATCATAAACGGTATGCCCTATGATCGACCGAGCACGACCATGGAAAATTTTGTGCTCTGCGACGCCTGTTGTGAGGAGTATGAGTCACCCATCGACCGGCGTTTTCATGCCCAGCCATTGGCCTGCCCAGATTGCGGCCCTAGCCTGACATTTCGAGGTGTAGATACTCTGGTGGGCGACACACCCAAGGCGCTAGACGCTGCGGTTAACGCGCTCCTTCAAGGAGACATCCTGGCTGTAAAGGGTATAGGCGGATACCACTTGATGTGTGATGCCAGCAATGACGAGGCAGTGGGGCGACTGCGAGCTAGAAAACTTAGACCGGACAAGCCACTGGCTGTCATGTTTCCGATCACCGGTGAGGATGGACTTGACACAGCACGGTCCGAAGTCAGTCTGGACAGTGCGGAAGCATTGACGCTCACGGCCCCGGAACGGTCTATACTTATTGCCCGAAGGCGGACAGACAGTTCCCTATCACAGCTGCTTGCACCTGGACTTACTCAATTGGGTGTTTTCCTTCCCTATAGCCCCCTTCACCACCTGCTGCTCGATGACTTTGGCCGGGCCTTGGTTGCGACTTCTGGCAATCTCTCGGGCGAACCTGTCATCTCCGATAATGCTCAAGCCGAGGAACGACTCAACGCAGTAGCAGATGCATTTCTACACCATGATCGACCAATTGCGAGGCCCGCAGACGATAGCGTGGTACGCCACATCGCTGGGCAGCAACAGCCGATCCGTCTCGGACGCGGCATCGGCCCTCTGGAGTTTGAGCTGGCGCAGCCAATATCCGTGCCTACACTAGCGGTTGGTGGGCATCTAAAAAACAATATTGCACTGGCTTGGGGCGACCGTATCGTTGTTTCTCCACATATCGGTGATCTTGGCAGTCCTCACAGTATGCAGGTGTTTGAGAACACTATAACAGATTTGCAAAAACTATATCAAATTAGGGCCGAGCGACTAGTTTGCGATCTGCACCCTGATTACGCCAGCACGAAATGGGCCAACAACCAAAATCTGCAGGTAATTCATGTGCAGCATCATCATGCACACGCCTCGGCGCTCGCCGGTGAACATCAAGATATTCAAAACTGGTTGACTTTTGCATGGGACGGTATCGGCTACGGAAGTGACGGGGCGCTCTGGGGTGGAGAGGCAATGATCGGAGCACCGGGGTGCTGGCAAAGGGCAGCAAGTTTTCGGCAGCTCAGATTGATAGGCGGCGACAAAGCAGGCCGGGAACCATGGCGATCAGCAGCAGCCTTGATGTGGCCGGCAGATAAAACGTGGATGCCAGATGTAGAAGGCGCTGATCTTGCCCGCCAGGCATGGTTGAAAAGGGTCAACACTGTTGATTCTTCAGCGGTTGGCCGACTTTGTGATGCTGCCGCCTCGCTAGTTTTGGGACGACACGTTGCAAGCTTTGAAGGTCAAGGCCCCATGGAGCTTGAAGCTGTATTGGGAACGACGGATGGCATTAATCCCATTCGACTTCCTCTTTCATCTGATGCGCAGGGTATGATGCGGTCAGACTGGGGACCTCTTGTCAGCATGCTGACAGATCAAAGTCATTCAGTTCAGGCGCGAGCAGCATGCTTTCATAAAAGTTTGGCGGAGGCTTTGATTGATCAGGCTATGGCGATCAGAAAAACAACTGGTTTCGATGCAGTGGGCTTAACCGGAGGCGTTTTCCAAAATAAACTTTTGAGCGAGCTTGTGGTTGAAGGCCTTGCGAGGCACGGGATTGGCGTTCGCGTTCATCGCATGGTTCCCGCAAATGACGGGGGTTTGTCATTTGGCCAGCTTATCGAGGCGAGTGCTTCGTTCGTAACACAAGCAATCGAAACGGAGACAGATCGTTGATTGAAGACAAATATGTTATTCTTGCACACGGCAATGGCGGCCGGCTTATGCGCGAATTGATTAACGAGGTGTTCGCCAAAATTCTGGCTAATCCAGAGCTTGATGTTGGCCTAGATGCGGCTCCAATCAATCTTGACTCTGATAACGACGTGTTCATCGCCACCGATGGTTTCACTGTGCAACCATTGGAATTTCCTGGCGGTGACATCGGGTCGCTTGCCGTTCACGGAACTGTAAATGACCTAGCTGTTGCCGGTGCAACCCCGCAATATCTGTCCTTGAACGCAATCATTGAAGAGGGATTCGAGATTCGTCGCCTCACCCACATCGTACAAAATCTCGCTGCAGCAGCCAATGCAGCCGGTGTCAGGGTAGTCGCTGGGGATACCAAGGTGGTTCCCAAGGGACACGGCGGAGGGCTATATTTGGTCACCACAGGTATTGGCCAGCGGCGACGCAATCTAAAGCTGGGTATGCAGCATATACGCGAAGGTGATTCCATTCTCATTAGTGGGCCAATCGGCGATCATGGTATCGCCGTTTTACTTGCTCGAGAAGAGTTTGATATTGAAGGTGAGGTGCGCTCTGATTGTGCTTCGGTCCTTGAGCTCACCGCTCTCGCCTTGAAATTTGACGGGCTTCGTTTCATGCGCGACCCAACGCGAGGCGGTCTGGCAACTGTTGCCCATGAAATTGCAATGGACACAGGGTTTGAAGTTCGTATGCATGAAAATAACATACCAGTGCGCGATACCGTCGCCATGGTTTGCGAGATGCTAGGTTATGATCCCTTTTATCTCGCCTGCGAGGGACGGGTTGTAGCGGTTGTGGCGAGCAATCAAGCCGATGGATTGTTGGCCAGGTGGCAGAATACAATCGGCGGTGCCGATTCAGCAATTATTGGATCAACGAAGCACGGTGATGGGCGTGTTGTGCTTGAAACGGAAATCGGCGGTGAACGCTTCCTCGAGGAACTGGAGGATGATCCTCTGCCAAGGATTTGCTAGAACTTAATGATCTCTATCAAGGTGCAGGGCAAAGAAGGATGGGAACATTCACCGCGCCCGGTTTCGCGAGTGCATTTAAGGTGCGCGACAAGATAGTGACCAGTTTTCGCGCAAGCCAGACTCGAAGAGAGAATCAACCATGGTCCATTCAACCAGAAATATTGGAATTAAGGAGGGGCCGGTAGAAGCCTCAGATGAGATGTTTTCTGAGTCGTGGGCGCCGGGTCGGCTAACGTTTTTTTGGGGCGGCATCTGCATGCTCGGTTTAGGAGCCGCCGCTTTTGCTTTTCTTGGCGTATCATCTCTGATTGTAGAACAGTTTGTCGGATGGTTGCTCCTAATGGTTGGCATTGTAGGCCTGTTCACGGCCGCTGCACTTCATCGTACGCGCGCCCTATTTGGAGCGATCCTGTCGAGTTTGATTTCTTTGGTACTGGGAGCCTATCTGATATTCAATCCTACAGCAGGCCTCGTTGCGCTGACCTTGTTGATCAGCGCAATGCTGATCGTACAGGGCGCGTTTCAGATGGCATTTGCCATGGACATACGTCCAGCGAAGGGCTGGGTTTGGATTGCCGCGTCTGCGCTATTTAGCATAATTGCGGGCGTAGTTTTTGCAGCTGGATTGCCCGTCAGTTCAGATATTGTTCTTGGGATGCTACTCGCTGTCGATTTCATATCTACCGGGATTGCTTTCATCGCTCTTTCACGAATTGCCGGACCGGCGACCAAGCTGGCGCCAGAGTGACCTCGAACCAAGCTTAGAATTCCGTCACTATGTTGGATATATGTTCAAGAGATCATTTTAAGGAGAAGAACAATGACTGCCAAGCAAAGTTTGGATGATCGGCTGAAGGTCTTGCATGACAAAATCAATCAGGCTCAAGAGAGACTAAGCCTAACGGGAATACTCACTAAGGACTATCACGCCTCCAGTCAGGAATTAAAGGCGCGCTACAAATTGTTAAAAAAGCAATTGGATGACGATACCGCAACGGAAGAGAGCCACGGCCACCATGTTGGTGACCTGGAGACGGCGGTCAGTGCCTGGCTCAACAGTCTTGATCTTGATTATTAAACTACAAGATCAGAAGTATTTTGGATGCGGTTCGCCGCTCCAGCTTGTTCGGGCCAAATTGGCCCCTCAGTCTACGCATCTACATTACGATATTTTGCCACTAGCATAATATGTCGGCAGATGAGCTGACTAGCTTAGCCCCGGCGACGCGTTCGGTCAGGTGCTTTTCAGCCAGCGAGTGTAGCTGGAAGGCCTTTTAGTCAATCAGTGAGGCTCGCCGATTATAGATTCGCCGGTTTTCGAAAGGGCTAGTGCGGGTCGACCGGACTGTAGAAACAGTGCGTGGTGAGGCTGTGAGAGCGGCGCAAATAGAGCCCCGCAAAGGTAACGCATGATACCGCTTGGAGATATTCTCAAGAACGGCTGGATGGTGCCCCTTGGAGACAGGCCGAAAATGATCGCGTATTCTGATACGCTATCGGGACGGTTAACACGGTATCTTTGGGGGGATACAAAACCCGGTAGGGCGAGGGCATTCCTCCTACTGTAACGAAGGTTCTCGCGGACCGACTATTCAGCCAGTAAACCTCCTATCGCTTGACCCATCTTTTTGCTTCATCCAGCTCGCTCATCGCAAAAACATGCAATTTACCCAACATTAGCGGGCCAAAAATTTTCGCTCCCATTCGGATCCAATCGACATCTGAGACAATAGCAATTTTCTCAAAATCGGCGAGATGCATCATCCCAAACCGCGTATCATCCCAAACCGCTCCTGCGCTGTAAGTACGAAAAGCATCTCCAGCGACAAACAGCAGATTGATATGATCGTGTGTTTTGAGCTTTTCCTGGATGTGCGGGATCAGTTGCTTATCATAATCTTGCGCCGTAATAACACCGTGAGCCTCGACACCTACCACGTTTGACGGAAGCTGATCGATTAGCTGAAACTCACCAGGGTGGTCATCACTGGCACTTGCCCAATCAACTGCTTGAAGCGCCAGATCCGATGGAAAATAACGAACTTTGGCCTGAGTGAAATGGTCTGCTAGCGAGCGTGCAATACTGAGCGCTTTGCTGTCACTGACAATAGCAACCTTCGGGACGAGCTTATGATACTCTTTGATAAATTTCAGGTGATGAAGAAGCGCTTTGAAGCTTTCCCAGTGCGGGCGGTGGCGCGTTTCAATGACGATTGCCGGGACTTTATCCACGCGGTTGATTCGCGCGTTAATGGTCTGAGTAAGAGTATCGAAATCGGCGGTTTGAAGTTTGCCGTCAGGTGAGATGTGTATAATGTTTCGTTCTTCATCTAAGTGTGTGTGGATCATAGCAGGGTCCTTTGTGAAAACTCGATAGTCTTACGCGTATTAGGTGTTGCATGCCGTTGGATTGACTTCGCGCAAGTCCAAGTAAAATGAGCGCTCTGAGAGTCCATGCTTTGCCCCCTCACCTCGCTCTATGAGCGTATGGCGTATGCCATAGACAATAGCATGATGTCCTCCCACGTGGCGGTCATTACCTCGAGAAAAAATACTTAGTTTTCCAATCATAACAGCTAATCAAGCGTGCGCCGATAGCGCAGCATGGCGATGATCGCGACCACGAGAGTGAAGGCGGCCATGGCCAGCATCTCCTGGCGCACATCGGCAAAACCAGCGCCTTTCAGCATGATCCCGCGAATAACCCGCAGGAAATGCGTGAGCGGCAACATCTCGCCAATCGTCTGCGCCCATATCGGCATGCCGCGAAACGGGAACATGAAGCCGGACAGCAAAAGCGATGGCAGGAAGAAAAAGAAGGTCAACTGCATCGCCTGCATTTGCGACGTGGCAATTGTCGAGAAGGTGAACCCGACCGCGAGATTGGCCAGGACGAAAATTGTCACGCCGATCAGCAAGAGCCCCATCGATCCGGCGAACGGCACATGGAACAGGAATTTCGCGGCGAGCAGGACCAGAGCGGTTTGCAAACCGCCAATCGCGACATAGGGCATGATCTTTCCGAGCATGACTTCCAGCGGCTTGGCTGGCAGGGCGAGCAGGTTCTCCAGCGTGCCGACCTCAGCCTCGCGGGTCATCGCCATGCCGGTAATCATCACCAGCGTCATGGTCAGGATCACGCCGAGCAAGCCCGGCACGATATTATACTGGGTGATCGCTTCGGGATTATAGCGCGGGTGTATGACCAGTTCGATTGGCCCCGGCTTGGCGGCGAGATGGGCGAGCGGACCGGTGAGTTCATGCCGCAGCGCCTGGTTGAAAATCGCGTCGGCTCTGGCAATTGCGTTCGACGCCGCCGACGGGTCAGAGGCATCGGCCTCGATCAGGATTTGTGGACGCTCGCCGCGCACGAGGCGCTCTGTAAAGCCCGCCGGGAAAGAGACAACAAAAGCCACGTCGCCGCGTGCCAGCAATCTGGTGCTTTCACGCGGGTCGGCGGTTTCGACGATCAGATCATAATAGCCGGAGGTTTCAAGGGCGTTCAGCAGGGTTCTGACAATCGGCGTTTGTTCTTCGATATGTACCGCGGTCGGCAGGTGTTTTGGGTCCATGTTGATGGCATATCCAAACAGGATGACCTGAATGACCGGCAGCGCGAACAGCATACCAAAGGTCAGCCGGTCGCGGCGCATCTGGATCAGCTCTTTGAGAAAGATCGCCCAAAATCTGGCAAAGGGTGCGGTCAGACCCATCAGGCATGCTCCCGCTGGTCGGCGCCAGCACCTGCCATCAGGGCGATGAACGCATCTTCAAGGCTGGGACGAACCTCGTGCCAATCGAGGTTTTGCGCCGGGCTCTGCTTGAGGGCTTGCTCGAGTTGATTGCGATCGGTGCCGCTAGCGTGCAGCGCAGCGCCGAAATAGGCGACATGTTCAATACCGGGGCGGCCCTCAAGCGCGGCGGCGGCGCGGCGCACGCCGTCACCCTCAGCCCGAAACGTTATCAGGCCGGAGGTCGTTATGATGTCGGCCACACGGCCTTTGGTGACGAGCTTGCCATTGGCCAGATAGACGATCCGATCACAGCGTTCGGCTTCGTCCATATAATGGGTGGAGACAAGCACCGTGACGCCCTCAGTTGAGAGTCGGTGGATCTCGTCCCAGAAGTCACGGCGCGCTTGCGGATCGACGCCAGCTGTCGGCTCATCCAGCAAGAGCAATTTCGGCTCGTGCATGGTCACGGCGGCCAATGCGAGACGTTGCTTCCAGCCACCTGACAGCGCCCCCGCGACCTGGTGCTGACGATCTATAAGGCCAAGCTTTTCAAGCGTATCATCAACCCGCGATTTGAGGCTTGGCATTTGGTAGAGCCGGGCCACAAACTCGACATTTTCGCGGATCGTCAGGTCGGTCCAGAATGAGAATTTCTGGGTCATGTAACCGGTATGGGCTTTGACTTGCGCCGACTCCGTCTCAATATCAAACCCCAGGCAAGTGCCCGTACCTTCTGTCGCCTTTAGCAGGCCGCAAATCATCCGGATCGTGGTCGTTTTGCCGGAGCCATTCGGTCCCAGAAACCCCCAAACCTCGCCGCGCGGCATTTGAATATCAACGCCATCGACAGCTGTCTTGTTGCCAAAACGCTTGACCAGTCCGCGAACATCAATGGCGAGATCGGTGGTCATGGCAGACGTACATCAACCGGCAATCCGGGCCGAAGTTCCGAGCCCGCTGGCAACCGCGCCTCGACCAGAAAGACCAGCTTCTCACGCGAACCAGCGCTGTAAATAACCGGCGGTGTAAACTCAGCCTGTCGGGCAATGTAGGAGACCTCGGCTTGCAGCGCCTGGGGCAATCCGTCAGCGCTGATGTTCACCAGTTTGCCCGGCGCGAGCTTGTGCAGTTCGGCTTGCGGAATGAAGAAGCGCACCTTGAGGGCGTCGTCTGGAAACAGCGCCAGCACCGGCGATCCCGCCATGACATATTCGCCCTGGCGGTGGAAAACCAGTTCAACGCGGCCGCTAACCCGCGCGGTGATTGTTCTTTGACCGAGATGCCATTCAGCCTGATCGAGCGCCGCATCGGCCGACACCTCAGAGGCTTGAGCGGCTTCCCGCGCCGCCGCCCGGCCAGCAAGACGCGCCACCCGAACCGCCTCCTCAGCGGCCTTGACGCGGGCGCTCGCACTATCGCGCTCTGCAATCAACTGATCGCCTCGGACTTTGGCGACGACCCCGTCCTCGATCAGCGGCCACGAGCGGTCCAGCTCGGACTGCGCAAAGGCCAACCGCGCCTTGGCTTCGTCGAGTTGAGCTTGAAGCGCTGCGATCTCAGCGGGTCTGGCCCCGGTTGAAAGGTCTTTCACCTGCGCACCAGCCTGTGCGACGCGGCCCTCGACCTCGGTATAGATCAAACGTTCCTGATCCTTGTCGAGTTCGAATAGAAGGTCGCCAGCTTGAACACTATCGCCCTCGCGCACGGGCATGGCGACGAGCCAACCAGGCTTGGGCGGCGCGACATAGACAAATTCCGCTTCGACATAGCCGACATGTACGTCGCTGGGCGGGGCCGGCGAACAGCTGGCCAGCGCTGCAATACTGATTGCGGCGATGATCGGGAATAGGCGTGCGAGCCGTCTCATACCGCCTTCCCCGCGCCTGGTGTGAAAGCCTTTTCCAGCATGTCAGCATGCAGCGCGAACAAGGCTTCAAGGTCGACGCGCGCATCCTTGTCGTCGCCGAAGGTTACATGCCACATAGCCGAGAAGGCTACGGGCGCGACAACCAGACGCGCGGTCAGCGCAGGATCACCAATCTCGATTTCGCCAGCTGCCTTGGCGCGCGTGAGAATACCAGACAGAACGCCAATGAACCGGTCGAGCACATCCTTGCGATAGGCGCGAACCGTGTCCGGGAAAACTTTCGCGTCCGAGATCAGCACTTTCATCAAGCGCGGTATGTAGGTCTCGCGGATAATCGATGGCACCAACCCGGCCACCGCGCGAATGGCGCCCAAGGCCGAGGGCGCAGACATCGCAACGGTTTGAAGCCGCTCAAGATTAGGCACGGCAAACGCCTCAACCAGCGCTTTGAACAGCGCATCCTTGGACTCAAAATAGAGATAGAGCGCACCTTTTGAGAGATTGGCGCGTTTGGCAATATCGTCCATACGCGCCGCCGCGAACCCGCGCTCGTAGAATTCGGTGAGCGCCGCCTCCAACAGGGCCTGACGCCTTTCATCCTTGGCTTGAACAGTTCTGGCACGCCGCATATCAATCACCTAAATACTGACCAGTCAGTTATTTAAAGATTGCGGCGCCTCTTTCAACCCATAGCTTGCGAAAATAATGTTGCCCCTGCCCCAGCAAATGCGCTGCAGCACGGTTTACGTAGATATTACATGTTGCTCAAAATGGCGTCAGAAATGCATCAAATGTTATCCTTGCCCATATGTGACAAACGACTTATTTGACATGCAGAAACACACCCTGTGTCTATCTTGGATGACCATTATGCGAATTCGTAACGAGATGAGTCTTCGGTTGAGGCAATCATATGTGCAATGTCTGCAATATAGATCCTACAGAACCAAAATGTGAGACCTGCCGGTATTGGAAGCCTCCGGCATACTGGAGCGGCGCTGATGCACAATGTCGCTGTGACAGCCCGGATTCTGATTTGTTCGGACAATTGGTTCGTCGTTGTTTCAGCTGTCCTGCTCATTCATTCAAACAGATTCCCTCCGAACGTGAGCGCTGATCATGATGGCGTCGTGACAGGTCTCGGGTTAGACACCATTAGATGAGCACTAATATCGCCATCTTGGCAGCTGTTATCGTAACCGCGATTATTCTGGGCTTGCCCCGCATTGCCCGGTCGACCAGTTGGCGAGCGACGATAACGCCGCTTGCGTCTATTATCGGCAGCGGATTTCTTGTGTTGGGGCCAATCCTTGATCATGCCTATGGTAGGTATGCGCCATTGGTGATGGCCGCCTTGTGTGTGGTTGCTTATCTCTTCGGCGCAGCCATTCGAGAGAATATCAAACTTCTTGCAGAAGGTGCACCGAGAGCAGCGATTATCACCAGGATGGAGCAAGCAGCTTCCTGGACACTCGCGGGGGCCTATGTCATCTCAGTGGCCTACTATTTGAACCTGTTTGGGGCCTTCGCGGTTAGTCTGACAGAGGTAGATACACCGCAGAATGCCAAACTTGTCACAACTTCAATACTCGCAGCGATCGCTGTTATTGGCTGGACACGGGGCTTTGGCGCCTTGGAGCGTATGGAGCAGGTCTCTGTAACGCTGAAGCTCTCAATCATTGCCGGTCTGCTGATCGGATTAATCATCTATTTTGGCCAAACTGCGTCTTCTGGAGCGCTGCTGGTAAACCCACCTACACTGGGGCCGTGGCAAAGTATTACACTTGCATTCGGATTGATCGTGACGGTTCAGGGGTTTGAAACTTCGCGCTATCTTTCAGATGAATATGATCCCGCCACCCGCATTCAGACGATGCGCCGGGCGCAGCTAATCTCCTCAGCCATCTATCTGATTTATATTCTTTTGCTTGCTTATGTATTTGCGCCCAACGAAATGGCACTCAGTGAAACAGCGATCATCGATATGATGAATTTGGTCGCGCCTATACTCCCCGTACTATTAGTCGCAGCCGCGCTGAGTGCACAGTTTAGTGCGGCGATCGCCGATACCGGAGGGTGTGGTGGTTTGGTGGAAGAATTGACAGCCCGACGCATCAAACACAAACAAGCTTACCTGGCCTTGGCGACTATCGGGATCGGGCTGACATGGTGGGCTGATATTTTCCAGATTATCAGCTACGCATCACGCGCCTTCGCGCTCTATTACGCACTGCAGGCGGGTATTGCCTCATACCGGACTTGGAGGTCTGGGCGCAGTCGATCTAAAATCGGGCTTTATGCCTTTATGGCCGTGCTTGGT